>JAABUK010007317.1_pt1 | contig 15993 bp, 9 predicted proteins | sample 5559141 | NCBI WGS metagenome assembly JAABUK01 (sample SAMN10711869, study PRJNA513367) | rock metagenome | isolation source: Antarctica rocks | place: Antarctica: Victoria Land, Pudding Butte nord | collected 2016-01-03
GGCATCAACCGATCGAACATGCTTACGATCAATGATCGACAAATGAACAAAGCGTACAATCAACCGTTGTCATCTGGCCTTCAGTATCGAGCGTTTGCTCGCCAGGCTGCGGATCGTACTGGCGGAGAAATAAGTCGGGATTATCGAACGTCCACTAGCAACGAGTACACCTACCCGCGGTCGCACTTTGACAAACCCGACATATACAAGGCCTGTAGAGCTTACGACATCGACTCCTGGATGCTACTGATCCGAGAGGCTCCGCTGCTACTCGATATCCGAGACAATCTCTTCCCAGTGGTTTGGCGCAATACCAACGTCAACGTTAGCAACCTTCTCGATCCATCGTGTCTTCGCGACAAGAAGAAGCTGACACTCGAGTTCCGCCAGCCAGACGGATCTCTCCAAAACGACCGCGTGCTAAGCTATGTTGACTACTTCACCAGACAGGTAGCATACTGCCAGAGCAATGCATGGAGCGAAATCATGAGACAGATCGGTCCCGACGGACCACTGCGACAGGCTGATGCAACCCCCGTTCGTCTATGTGAGACTCTTGGTTGCGATAGAACAACGCTGAAGCATTACAAAGACTGCTCCGACCAGCAATATACAAAGTCAATTCGCCACGAAGAATGCCGGCGAGCCAGGCAGGTGTCTAGATCCGGAAACCTCCTTGCTGGACTTGCCATCAAGACCATTGAAGAAGAACGGTCGACTATGGATGTTATCAATCGATCGAAAGCAACCAACGAGAAGTTACGATACGGTGGATACGGACTGTTCCCAGAGGGTCTTGCTAGAAAGCTACTCGGTCCAGGGGTCGAAGACTCTGAGGTGAAGCCAATAACCTTAGGGTCCGACCAATCTGACCGGTGGGTCTCTGATTCCAACAAGTATAAGTTCACGAATCAGTATCATGTTCCCTCGGCTGGTAGTAGCTTGGTCTCCTCTCCAGCAGTCGCTCCAGCAACTGGGAGTGCATAGCTGCGCGGCAGAGACCAAGTGCGTGGAACGGGACGAACTCCCAGCATGTCTCCAATTGTATTGGACGAGACAAATGATCAGGGACCAAGTCGCCGCAACTCGCCTGCCACCGGTCTGCCAGATCGCACAACAGGCTCCTCCAAACCCGCCGCTGGTCGTTCAGGCACTCCAGATTTGGCTGCCAGCTCCAGCAAGCCAAGCAAGGATCGAAGGTAGGCAGATTAGGTACTGCGTGCTCTAGAAACCTTAGCAGTCGCATATTGGTATAGAGTACTCTAGCATGAAGCTTGAGCAGGAACCCAGTAAGTGCAGATTGTTTTCTTGATCTCTGATCTTTACTTTAGCTCTATACCATCTGCATCAGTTCCTCTTGATAAACAGAACAATTTATAAGTCGTCTGCTCTGTCGGTCCTTTTAATCACCATGTACACTACGCAATCGACCGAGACCCTCGTAGGCGCTTCCTTGTCGTGGCCGAGCTGCGCTGTAACTCCGGTTGCAACATCTCGAGCCATCACTATCTGATGTGCCTTTTTGCATAGAGGGATGGTGCTTTGAGCAGTTCTGGGTATCAGAGGGCCTCTCCTCTCACTCTGTTGATCTCGTGGGTAGCATGTCCGACTTCCCAGCGCTGACGAGGAGGCCGTGTAGTTATCTCAGGAAATTAGTATTCGTCCTCTATCCAAGATCAAGATACTTGCCGTCTGCTGCAAGGCTCCTCAGCAACAGATTTACCAACGCCATGCAGAAGAACGGACGGCATACCTCCTGACTCGAACATAGCCTGTCATCGTAGGACCAAATGTATGAGTATCACAGATGAGTCGGAAGTGTCATCGTTTGCCCTAGGTCATTCGAACCTGCGGCAAACATGTCGGTATGGTGGTACAAGAGAGCCGTCGTTCCTTCGATGCTGTGCAACAGCATACTCACGAGTGGTCGTCGTCTAAGCAAGCAGTCTTTAATACTGTTGATGAAGCTCAAGATGTCCTCGCAAAAGCAACTCCCAAGCACGGCCGGCCCAGGATATGACCTGCCCAATTTCAAAAGTACAAGACCCGTCAAGAAGCCAGGCCAAACCTTTGGCGTCGAACTCGAGTTCATCTTCGTGACATTGAAAGACCGCCCCGATCGGAAGTCCATCATGGCCAGTTCGAAAGATATGTTTGCCGTCGAAATTGTCAAGAATGCGCTCAGGGAGAAGTTGTGCGGCAAGTGTAGGGTATGCGAACAGGACGTTGCTTTCAACCTCAAGATCCGGGAAGCGGTGCTTAACCCTTTCGATGGCCCATTCGTTGAACGCTATTCGGAGTGGAATGTTGAAACCGAGACTCTTTTGCCAACTGACGAGGAGAGGAAAGCATTAGGAGTGCCAAACGCACAACAATACAGCTTCCAAGGCGTAGAAATCATCTCCAGAATTCTCAGTCCCGTGGAAGATCTGCTAATTGTTGACGGAAGCGCAGACCACGATCACCTGATCTCTTATGAGCAAGAGATACAGGCGGTCCTCAACAAACTCACAGAGCGGTTCTGTGTGTTCGATCCCAAGCAGGAGAAATTTGATTACCTCTATCCAAATCTGGAGTGTGCACTGCATGTGCATGTAGGACAGCAGCAGGAGGGAATTTCGCTGGAAGCCGTCAAGAATATTATGTGTCTGAATCTTGCTTGCGAGCGGCAATTCGACGAGATGCAGTCTTTCAATAGGATCACTGGCGCAGACTTTGCCATCCGTCCGTTGGGAGGTGCAAGTCTCTACGGCAACAATTTTCGATGGATCGATCATTACGCGATGAATGCACCCCTGTCGCTGGGCTTCCTGCAGAAGACACATAAGCGAAGGCAGATAGCACACGGGTTTGTGACGCAATCGATTTTCGAACTTCATCCTAGTTACTATCCAGACGGATGGGTTGAACACAATCCAGTGCTACGTCAATGCCTTGACTCGAATGATGTTGATTCTTGGATGATTATCGTCGAGCAAGCACCAACCATCGCAGCCCTTAGACTGTTGTATGGCAGCCGCCCTCGAAGTGCGACGGTCAACATCGGCAATCTGGAATATTCGAATAAGAAGACAGTGGAGCTTCGGCAACACGCATCGACCTTATCCGCCAAAGCAATTCTGGCATGGGTGGACGTGATACTCAAAATGACGTCGTTCTGTACGAATGTCGGCCGAGAAGACTTCCATGCTTTGTGTGGACCCGGGGGCCGATTACGTGGCCCTGATGTGACCTATAAAGATCTCTTATCTGTACTCCGGTGCAGCCAGGACACACTCCTGCACTACGGCGATCGAGACCTAGGTAGATATGCCCGACATCTGCGACACTCGGAAAGCAAGATGGCCCAAGAAGCAAGCAGTAACCCTCTCGCATCGCTGGCACTTCACGCGATTGCCGATGAGCGCGCCCGCCTGCATTGGTCGAAGGTTCAGCACCGCATCAGCGAGAAGCTGATCTTGGGCGCCTATGGCCAATTCCCTCGCTCCGTTGTGGATGCCATGGTACCCAGCGATAGCCCGGAGGAGCACCGCCAGCGAACCACATTGGGATACCAGAATCCTGCAGATGTCTTGAACAAATTCGAGAGTCCCAGATTCACAGACAACGACAGTCGGCCAGGAACTTCTGGTAGTGAAATGTCGTTTAGCTTGGGTTCACCACTTTCGGCGTATACGGACAATTCACCCCAAGCTGTGAGCACTACTCGTGGTAGGAAGCCTTTGACTGATGCGGAGCGTAACCGAGACGTTTCTCCTGCTATACCTCTTGGGTCGCCTTTGCTTTCACCCGAAGAGCGGCGCCGATCCAGTAGAAGCCGACAACGTGCCGCTGCAATACCAGATGCTCAGCTTCCTTACAGACCACGGGATCCATCGTCCCAGCGATAGCACTGAGGCGAGCTCGATCGATATCGACAAGTTTTGCGCTGCTGAGTGCGAGTTGAGGCGTTGGGATGTGCAAGTTGAGGCGTTAGGATCCGGGAAGTGTTATCCCTCATGTATCTTTTTGATATGGTTTCTTGTATGTGTAAGTTGAGTATGTTCCATCCTGTAGGGACCAACTTACGTACTTCATGATCATTCCATCATCATAGATGCCACACCCCACCACTAGCCAACACAAGGTTGACAATACTCACCAACCCCTCGCCCAAGATCAATCCAGATGCCAGCACAATCATCGGCGTCTCTTCCCTCCCTCTCCACCTCGTCCACCACCACATCAGTAGCCCACCCGCCGTCCGCGTAAGTGTAAAGGACGGAGTGTTGTACATGCCAACCGCAACAGCAATGCCTCCAGGTATGTATGGTACCCACCATGCGCCCTTCGAGCCGTCCGGCTGCCGGCGTGACATGCCGTAGATCCGTAGTGCAGTGATGAAAGCCCACAAAATAGCGGCGCCGGCAGCGAATGTCGGTGTGTGTGATGGCAGTCCAGATCCTGTGACCAGGCGAGCGGTGAAGATCCAGACGAAGCCGGTAGGTACCTGGAACAGCCCGCCTGGGATCTTGTATACGTTGGTGTAAAGCTTGTACACTGCTGCGCTGACCACTGCTCCAACACCAGAACCGATAAGTTGGCCGTAGAACTGTGCCTTTGGGCTTGCACCCAGAAGATGACCTGTCTTGAGGTCTTGGAGTAAGTCACCAGCTTGTAATGCGCCGGCTTCACTAATGCCGCCTGCTAGCAAGTTAATGACGACTGCGTTCTTCGATCCTGCGGGTGTGACAAGGGCGAAGATGAGCTGGGTGAGCTTGCTGATACCGCTGACTGGGTTGAGGTCGGTCTCTCCAAGTGCTCGGACACCCATGATCGAAAGGAGTAGTGCAAGGAGGAGGGCAAGCATCGTGAGGCCAATCGAGATAATCCCGGCGAAGGAGTACTGGATAGCAAAGATGCAGAAGCCCAGAGCCAAGACGAGGCCGATGAGTGTAGTCTTGCCGCCGATCTGATGCTCAGGTGGAGCGTCATAGTCTTCTTCATCATCGAAACCTGCGGCAGCGGCTTTGCTGGTGTTATTCTGGCCATTCGTAGGCTCCAGACAATCCGAAAGGTTGACAGGAGAATAGCCACGGCGAGATGAAGACGTGAGGTCAACCAGTGACTGCCTGAGGCCATGTCGCCGAACGTTCTTGAAGATCTCGGGACCATAGGTCCGCGTATACCAGATTGTGGGGCGCAAGATAAGCCAGCCCAAGCTTACGATTGCATCGGAAAGCATGATGGCTAAGCTGATCCAGACTATCCAGCCCTTTGAACCTGTATTCCAGTCATTAACATCACCAGCTGCCCAGCCTTGATATTTCGCGAGAGGCGAAAGAACAGCCCAACCGAGTACCGCACCCAAGAACATATGGATGGTCGTTGCTGGACCCATGATGATGCCTTGACCGACATATGCTGGGCTGGGGTTGACGTTCCACAGCCAGACGTTCGAGAAATAGGTGCCCAGGATGGGAAGGCTGTGAAGCTGAGGAACAAAGTATGACAGAAGTGTCTATTGTAATGCATATCAGCCGGTATTTGATTGACGGTCATGCCAGTATACGTACATATCCACCACTAACGCCAAATGAGTACATCAGAAGTCGAATCTGCTTTTTCCAATCTTTCTTCATCACAGCATCTCGTGTAGACGAACCTGGGCCTTCATGTTCGGTATCGGTGTTGTGACCTGAGTGCTGTGCCATTGGTGGAGATTCATCTCCCATCAAGCGTGCTTCTTCATCACCGTCCAGGCTGCTCCTCTTCTTTCGTTGCTTCCTCTGACGCTGCTCCATGTCACCTTCTGCGCCACTTTTCTCGCCACCATGTAATACCCCAATCATCAGCGCAGTAGCCGTGCCAGACGGAAAGCGTAGCTTCTCCCTCACAATGACCTCTTTCCTGAGCGGCACTGCGAACATGACACCAAAGAAACATAGTCCCAATGCCCATAATATCAGCTTCCCAAGCGGCAGCTGCAGCCCACCCGTCTCGCGCGCCAATGCCAATGCGTTGACAATGTCCGGATCGGTCGAACTCGACTCTGGAGTCTCGTCTGGTTTCAACAGAAACTCCAGCGCAGGTATAACACCCACAAAACCGCAGCCGAGCGGCATTGTGCCCACTGAGCCTGCCACTGTCTGCACAAGCACATTCTCCACTTCGCTGAAATCTTCTCCCCACCCCAGCTTCTGAAATGTATCGCCCATCCGGCACATCAATGCTCGCAAGCCTTTGAAGTACGCGAAGCCGATCAACGCACTCGGCATCGCCATGCCGCTGATCCATCCCGTCTGGAGGCCGAAGTATGTGTTCGAGAAGGCAATCAAGACACCGATCAGGAGGCCAAGAAACAGTGCGCGGAACGTGAACTGAGGTTGTTCACTTCGCTTTGCGAGAAACTCTGGATCGGGTTCCTGTCCAATGGGCTCTTGGGCGATGCTGCGCGAGGTCGTGTGATCCAAGTCGGCGGTGTCATCGTCGCTGTCGTCGTTCGAGGGGCCCACCAGCGGCTGAGGGTCCTCGGAGCCTCTATCTGGTGCCATGGCGACAGCACCCCACGAACGGGAGGAAGAAGAGGTGAGTGGGAGGAAGCTGAAGAAGACAAAATGAAGTTGATGCCATCCTTCCGGATATGACCGCATCGCAGCTCCCCCACATTTTGAGTTTTAGATGCCTGAGGCTGAAATCGTCAAAATTGCTTGTCTCCACCACACGTGAATTCCTTCTCGCAACATCGGAAAAGTACGCATAAACTAGACACGGAAAAAGGAGACTGGTCGATCAACTTCGGAGCCATGACCAAATTACCGCCTGGATGGTGGATCAAGAACTCCGAGGGTTCATTCGCGGGACCGCCGCCATTACCTGAGGACGACCCGCCTGAGTATGCTTCTGAAGATGGCGACCACGAGAAAGACCAAGATACGATAGGCGATGAGAACGCCCTCGATATACGACCAGACTCACCAGGCTGGGAGGACATGGAGCCCGATACGGAGAATTTCAGTGTCCAGTGTCTGCTTTGCTCGCAACAATTCCCTTCACCAGCTACTATGCTTGACCACTGCAAAGACAAGCATACCTTCGATTTCGTTGGTGTCGTCCAATTTGAAGGCCTGGACTTCTATAAGACGATCAAATACGTTAACTCGATTCGTTCGCGTGTGAGAGACGGAGTCGCAACCCCTACCCACATCGACTCGGTTTCCCTGGACTCTGACGACCTTCTCAAACCTACCCTCGAGAACGACGCTCTGTTGTTCAGTCTCGACGATGTCATCAACTTCGAAGCTGAGGACGAAAGTATGGAGGGAGTAAGCGGCGATGGGAAGGCACCGTGAGCAGGCTTAGTTGAAGATCTATACCAACGGCATGTATTCATGCACTGAGGGACTGCACTACGCCGGTACGGATGAGATGGCCAAGCAACACTATTGTTGCGGCCATCGTGATTGGTTGCACCGCAGCGGAGAGATGAGCAGGCATTGACCACGGACCGAAAGACACGTCGGCCTGCTATAGTGTCCAGGAAAGTCGATGCTGGTGTCACTACCCTCGAGCTCACACGCTTGGCAGTTCAACTCCCGCCGACAAGGATGCGCCGCTGTGGGCTAGCTTAACAATGCTACGCCACTCAGGATACTTGGAAGGTGCAGATCGGATTGTACCATCTATAGTCCAGTTGGACAGGACTTGGCTGACCGACGAATGATGATGATATTCCGGGAAGTCAATGCCTCTGGATCTCATGGAAGCTTTATATAGCATTACATGAAATTTGTACTGCTAGATCTCTATTTTTCGATGCTGCTTTTCATAAAGGCCCATTACAATGCGGTCTGCCAAGCAGTCTTGTGGTCTCTTGCGAATAGTAGGCTGGAGATGGTGGCAGTTATGTTGCCTTTGCAATTTCTTTCCAAAGCTCTCCTCCGTTCCTCACTGTGTTCTCCCTCGCTCGAAGATTCACGTACTGCCAAGCCGTACATACGCTAGCGTCCACCTAGCCTGACCAATAGCAGTGAAGCCACGAAGCACAGAGAGACGTCGTTTGCAACTCAAACTTGACCAACTTTCCACTTCTCAAACCACCACGATGCGGCTAAAGTTCTTGATCACAAAAGCCATGGACAAGATAGCCGCAAGGAACGCAAAGTTCGAATTTCCGATTACAGACCTCCCCAATGAGCTGGTGGCCCACATAATCGAGTTCATCAACGACATCTCCGCCCTTCGAAATCTAGCTTGCAGCTGCCATCGTCTTCAGCACCTCACCGAGCCAGTACTATGGCGGAAGCTATTGGTTCGTGAACGGCAGCGTCTCCGACGCACTTTAGATGCTTATGGCTCACGACGCGAGCGAGCAGCGGCTCTGCAAGTGTTGAATGTTCCATGCAAATCGGAGTCTGGGAATGATATGAGTGGCCTCGCGAGCGTGATTCGGAAAGCGCAGAATCTGAAGGAGTTGATGATAGAGAGCCCATCGTGTAACCTGGCTGATTTCGAGGCGGATGAAGTCTGGCGGCCGATGATGGATCAGCTGTTCTTGCCGTTTCAGCATGCGATTGGAGACGGACTATTCATTCCTAAGCCGCTGCAGAAGTTGACGAGACGTAAGTCACTACACTATCATCGCGGGAGCAAGCTTCATTCAACCAGCCTCAGTCTTTGGTTCGTAGCTCAATCACTGACACGACCTACAGTGACTCTTCATCTGAACGGCCCGAAATCGCCATACTGGACACCAGACCATCGAAGTCTTCCCATATTTCTGCATCCTACGCTGAAGTACCTTAAATTGGCCTGTGTCAACTTTCCGGACGACCTCTTCAACGAGGTCACCGAACGAGCAACAACGCCACTCCAGCACCTCGTGCTTGAGGAGTGTAATATCACTCATCGAGGACTCCATGGGTTACTTGCTCTCCCCAAAGCTCTGGAACACCTATACCTGGGAGAAAACTGCCACAACGAACGCCAATTCCCGAACCACGAAGTCGCTCCGTCATACAATCATCTTTTCCGAAGAGATGCTGAAGCTACAGTCGAGGCTATAGGCCAGCAGAAGCATTCTCTACGATCGTTAACATACGTCGCCGCCAGCGTCTACAGCTGGTCAACCGGACAACTCCTCGGAGGTGTGTTGCAACCAAGACGTGGAGGCATTGATGCCGCATTCGCCGACTTCATTGAGCTCGAAAGCGTGACGGCGATCGGATCTTCGTCTGGCTTCGAACGAGCGGTCATGTCCTCTGTTCCGCCTCCGAAGCTGCGTTATCTTACCTATCAGGCCGAGAACCCACTTACATCTCCTCAGGGGTCATCTCAGCGGCACAATGGCGACGAAGCAGAGATGGATCGGAGACTTGTAGCTTTGCTTCCATTCCTCCGCGCACCATCTTCGTCGGTGCCTCCAGGGTTCAAGAGCCTGAAGATTATCTACCAACGCGCCCACACCCAGTTCGTGGAGCTCACCCGTGAGAAACAAACACACGTGGAGAAGACAGCGAAGGCCTTGAAAGCAGTATATGGTGCTGATCTTACGGTTGGATTCAAGAGCTTTCGAGGATACTACCCGCCGTTCTTGTACGGCGAGAGGGAGCCTGAGGAGCAGATGATCTTCGACAGCGAGAAAGGAGGGTTTGTACGGACGGCGCAGGCTCATCATCATCACCACCTCGAGGATGACGACACTTCCGACGATGATGATTCGGATGATACTAATTCGGATGAGGAGTGGACGCCTCAGCCTACTGTATGCGTATAGTGAAGGAATGCCAACAATAATTAGTGATAGTCATGATCAACGTGCAGAGCACTCTCTTGGATTGAAACTTGAAAAGTATATTCCTAGTTTGCACGTGACAGCGCGTCTTAGGAACCAATCGCTTGGATCCTTCCGACCCCTGATTCGACACCTCCTCGGTCTCGCCAAAGCGATCTCAATATCCCTTCCCCGTTCTCCTTGAATGCTGCTGTTGTTTCAAACACACTTGTCCAAGCAGTCTTCACTCTCTCGACTGCAAGGGCTGTTCGTTCATTGTTTCCACCTTAGGGGTTTGTCATTTGTAACGGCAGCGTCTGAGAATAGCTGGCGGCGGGTGTAAGCTGACGAGAGGTTCTGCACCTCAGCTTGGCCGAGAGTCTCTCCAGGGCTTAGGCAAGACGTGCTTGGCCAACGGATGAGAAGAGTTGGTGGTGGTGGTGGCAGGTGGATGATATAATATTGGGACGGTGGTGCCTTTGTTGAGGTGAAGTTGTTCTGCTGGTTCAGACTTCTCACTTTGTTCGAACATGGCTGCGGATACTGCGTCCGCGAGACAGTCGGTTGAGATGGCGGCCAATGCGATGGTGCTTGATACGAGCATGTCTGAGACAGATATTGCTGGTTTGACGGCTTCGCCACTGCCTCAGACAGGTACGCCAACCGCTCAGGACGAACAGGAGGAGGATGATGATTCTGGGTCAGATTATTCGGATGAGGAGGAGGACGATGAGGAGTTCCAGTCTCCTGAGAATTCAAGACCGTCGTCGATGCAGACAAAGAAGGTGTACCCGCTATCGGACGACTACTCAGAAGCCGGCACGATGCACACGCCTGACGATGCCGAACCACAACCAGACTCTGGGACAGAAGCAATACACCTCGAGGATGATGATACCACAGCCGGAGCTGTTGAGGTACATCCGAGCCCAGAAGTGTCTGAGCCGGTACATGAAGAGGCTCAGACACCCAAGACTCTATCACCGGTGCCCATGGACGCCGCCGCTGCATTCGAGGAAGTGCCATTGGAAGCAGACCAGACCTCATACGACTCCATTGGCCACCAGGAGCAAGTAGCTGATCTGCAAGCGACTCCGCAGAAACCAGACCTTGCAGTACAGACGACCGTCAACGACCCACCAGCGGAGCGCCAGACACCGACGATAGAAGTGTCTTCTGGACCATATTCACCAGACGGGTCAGACTACTCTGGTTCACCTGTCGAAAGTCCAAGGACTCCCAGTATGCCAATCTCGCCGATGACACCACAAGAGGCGCACATGTCTATGGACAGTATGCATTCAGTTGCACTGTCCGAATCGAGCCTTGACTACGATCATTTGTCCTCCGACCAGATTGACGATGTGCTGTCCACACCACGCGTCAGAAGCGTCCGGCATCTGAGGAAACCGAGCAGCTTGGAGATATTGCAGAACACGTTCGGACCGCCTTCACGACAAGAGACGCTCTTCGACGTCTCGAAAGATGATCCGCTCGATACCCCTGCTGTCGGCTCGGAGGACAGAGATCCGTTCTCGTTTATGGATACAACCACGGCGTGGCTTTCAGAGAGCACCGAGAGTCTGGGTACAACGAAGCGCGATTCTGGCTCGTCTGGTAGCGATGTCGAGTTTGACTGGCAAGGTCTGGACATGTTCGAAGAGCAGGAGAAGGAGGATAGAGATATAGCTGAAGGTGCCGAGGACGAGTCCACAGCATTCCTTCTCGCACGTCTCGAGCAGGAGAATGCCAAGTTCGCGATACCTGCAGTGCCCAAGCACATGGTGCGCATACGCAGCCAAAGCAGACCGCCGAGCATGGCTCATCTCAAGAAGCTGGTCTCGAAGCAGGACACGCCCAGCATTCGCTACAGTCTTGCGCCAGATGTACAACAGCAACTACCTGCGGATGAGCCACCGCCTATGACAGAGCTTGAGTTTTGGGCAGCGCTTGTTCAGGACTATCCATCAACTGCGTCCAGACTACCCACCTTGACTACCACGAAGATACGGGCGGGTATTCCACCACCTTTGCGAGGTGTGGTCTGGACCAGCATGTCCGGTGCGAGAGATAAGTCGTTGGAAGAGGCGTTCGAGAAGCTTCAAAATGAGAAGAGCTCGTACGAAGGCATTATCAACAAGGACGTCGGTCGCTCCTTCCCTGGTGTTGAGCTGTTTAGAGATGCAGATGGTGAGGGTCAGAAGATGCTGGGACGAGTGCTAAAATGCTTTTCGCTGCACGATAAAGATATCGGATACTGCCAGGGACTTGGGTTCTTGGTGGGACCGCTGCTGATGAATATGGGCGAGAAGGAGGCGTTCTGCGTGCTTGTGAGGTGAGTTAGGTTCAACATCAGAGCACTATTTCGAGCATGGCTAACCAGTCCTACAGACTTATGGACCACTACGCACTCCGACCTTCGTTCCTTCCATCCCTCGCCGGCCTTCACATGCGTATCTTCCAATTCAGCACGCTTCTGAAGCAGCATCACCCCGAGCTCTCGGAGCACTTGACCGAGCTTGGCGTTGAGCCGGCCTACCTTTCTCAGTGGTTTCTTTCATGCTTCGCTGTCACCTGCCCTCTGCCTATGCTCTTCCGGATCTACGATGTCATCTTCGCCGAGGGTGCCAACGAAACTGTCATGCGTGTGGCTCTTGCACTCTTCCGCAGAAATGAGGAGAAGATGATGGCTTCGACCGAATTCGAAGAAGTCATGCAACTACTACTTGGCAGAGGCATCTGGGACGTCTATGGTCTCAACGCGGATGAGCTGATCGATGACTTTACCAGTCTCGGCAACATCATCACATTTCAGCGACTCGCTGAGCTGGAGAAGGAGTTCGAGAGCAAGAGCGACGAATCGGTTGGCCAGTCAGCTGGTTTCCTCCCAGATGTGCAGGCTGCAGCATCTCGCTTTCTAGGACGGTTGTGGACGCCGAGCCATGCGCACACACCAAGCAAAGGTGCAATGTCCACTCTTTCACCCTCGAGTGCGGAGAAGGAACCGCAGACACCCGGTGGAACTATTCTGAGCAGACCTGGAGGCTTCCTGCGGAGGAGTCCGAGCAAGACGAGCATTGGCACTATTAACGAGAGCAGTAGTGAGGGCTCGGCTGCGAACAGCATCGTTAGCACGGCACCAACGGACGCTGAAATCCATGACGCTGAAGCACGGGACAGCCAGGCTGACAGTGCGAGTATGAAGTCAAAGGCGGAGAGTATGCGGACCGTGTCCATCAGCGGCCACGCTTATCAGCCTTCCGTTCCCGGCATCAAGGAGCAGCAAGAACTACACTCGCAGATCGAGGACTTGTTGATGGCATTATCGGAGATGCAGCGCGAGCATGCGCAGATGGCGGGGATGTTGCAGAAGGAGCGGGAGGACAGGAATGACGATCACAGAGTTGTGAGGAGGCTTGTGGACAGGCTCGGCCGTGGCCGGCCGAAGAGTCGGGAGGGCAGGGATATGCGAAGGAGCATGCCGCCGCCGATGTCAAGATCAACGACTCAAGAGAATGTTCTGGACGTTGTGGACAAGCGGAGGACTCTGCCCGCTCGGCCACGACCAGAGGCGAAAGAACCCCCGGAGCGATTGGAGCCGGAAGCGCAGAAACCGGACAAGCCATCACAGGCGGACGCCGGCTTCGATGAGCTGGTGAACGAAGTCCAAGGTCGATTGGACAGCAACGCTCGCTTCTCTGCGAGTTTCGAGACGAAGGCACAACTGAGAAGCAATCTTGCACGAACACGCGAACAGCTCGCCGCCGCTGAAGCTCAAGTCAAGACGATAAGCGAGCGAGCCGAATTCTCCGAAACGAGCCTGATGACCTTCCAGAACGAGAGCGAGAGCTTGCGCACCGAAGTCGAAGAGCTTCGCACGCGTGTCAACGATGACTTCAAGGAGAAGCAGAAACTGGAGCTCACGATTCAGAACATGGAGATCCAGATGCGCATGGAGGCGAAAGCAGTGGAAAAGAGGCAACGCACTGGTTGGCTATCGCGAGGAGACAGCTCTGGCGATGTCCCGACTATCACCAAGGTTCAGTCACATGAGCGGTCGAGGACAGGGTCCATCTCAAGCCAGACTGGTAGCTCAAGTGGTTTGCGCGAGCTGAAGCTGGGGAGAAGGGACTCAGTGGGCAGTGTGCAGAGCATCAGGTCAATGAAGCTGCAGAGACCTACCGAGTGGCCTCAGAGTCCGCCGGCTGTCACGGTTGTTCCTTCGCCCCCTACGGATGAAGCAGTGGCTGTGGTACCGCCACCTACGCCACCCCCAGTCATTGCCGAACCTGTGGCTCCTACAGTCGTGCCAGCGCCTGCATCACCGCCCAAACCATCACCGCCAGCTCCGAGTTCTAGCACTCTTCAACCGGGAATACCGTCGTCTCACACCCGTTCATCGTCTCTTTCAGCCAACGGCTTCGCCGCGCGGACATCCAGTCTTGCCACCAAAGACGTGCTCGCCACACCAGCACACGAGGTCGTACCAGAAGAGGCTCTACTACTTGAGCTCGTCAACGCCAAGACCTCCGAAGCACAAGCCAGAGCAGAAGTCGACGAACTACGCAGATCGCTGCAAGTCCAGAAACGACGTGCAGACGAAGCTCTCCTGCAGATCCAAGCCGAAGTCGCCTCCGCAAAGCTTGAAGCCGAAGCAGCAAGAACAGAGGTCGAGAAAGCAAGAAAAGAAGCTCACGCCGCTCGGGCGGAAGTATTCGATGCTTCGCCTGTGACTACGCCAATGGACTATTCGAGTACGCCTACGCCTATCGAGATGGAGGACGTGGAAGACAGTACGCCCGCGAAGAAGCCCGAGCCGAGGAAGGCGGATACAGCGCCGACGAGCGCTGCTGTTGGTTGGTTCTGGAGCCGTAGGACGGCTAGCACGACCAAAGCCATGGTCGAGAAGCCGGCTGAGTAGTGGAAGAGGATGTCATAACAGTCTGATGTGTTTGTTGCTGTTTAGGTTGGCGAAGCCCATAAGTCAACACTGACTGGGACTGAAATGTGTATATATTTGTCGACACTATCTCGCTCGAAGCGAACATTGGCACTATCGTTACATTTGCATATCGCACCGGCGCATCAACTCCCTTAATACTACAACACTGCCGCAGGTGCTGGTCGTACCACGAATCCTAAACGTGGGAAGTGTATCCGTACATCAATTGCTGCTGGTGGGTCCAACTTTTGCGGCTTGATCACCACTTCTTCTGGTGACATCGTAACTAGTGTTCCCAATGTTGGACTGTAGTTTGCTCGTTAATGACACGCCAGCAGATCGCTAAACGAAGCATCCGGATAACTTACTCGTTCCGCCCGGTGTCATCGGGTGCGATAGATACCAGAGCGCCTTCCGTCAGCCCTGTCTTCTTGTCGAGATCCGCGTGTGTAGATCTCGGAGTCGGAAGCAGAAGGGATCTTGGGCCAAGCGTGTGCGAGTCCTTCATCTTCTTCACCACCTCCTCAAAGTCCTTACAGCTCTCCTCGGTAGATGGCAGATTATTGAAGTAGAGCTCGATCATCTTGTACCATCGGAACAACCCTGGATACCGCTGTGCATTCAACACTGGTTCAGCGCCCTCCAGCTCAGCGTCTTTCGTCTCGCCGGCGGTGATACCTTCTGTATACTTCCCCTTAGCGATATCCTCGCCCCACTTGAGCTCGTAGTACAACGAGATGTCCGCGAGCGACGGCGACTCCGTTGAGAAGATAAAGCTCTTGTCCCCACTGTCGAAGAGTGGCTCTAGCATCGACAGCTGCTGGTCCAGCTTCGACAAGTTCTCGGGGATCTTCTTTCCGAGCTTCTCAGCATCGATCGGATGCCCAATGAGTCCTTCTCGATCTCGACCGAAGGCGCTGGCCCAGATGCTTGGAGGCATGAGTCCGCAGGCGATCCGGAACAGTGGACGATCGGTCCAGTACGATGCGAAGCCGCGGATCATGGGCCTATAGTTCCGCCCGTCCGAAGCCAGAGGGTAGAGCGTCTGGTAGCCTTCAGACTCCGGGAAGAAGTGCTCGAGGGCTTCGATGATCAGGCTGGTGTCGCAGTAGACCTCTTTTCCGATAGCCAGGACTGGGATCTTTCGGTAGGTCAAGTTGAAGGTGTTTTTGAGCAAGGGACGGGGCATCACTGTTGGGACAGGAACGAAGGTGTATGGGATCTGCTTGAGTTTCAAAGCCAGGCGAGCTTTCAACGTGAACGTCGAAGTGTCGTAGCCCTGTAAGAACAAGGTAATAGA
>JAABUK010007318.1_pt1 | contig 15992 bp, 18 predicted proteins | sample 5559141 | NCBI WGS metagenome assembly JAABUK01 (sample SAMN10711869, study PRJNA513367) | rock metagenome | isolation source: Antarctica rocks | place: Antarctica: Victoria Land, Pudding Butte nord | collected 2016-01-03
AAGGGGAGGAGGAGGAGGAGGAGGAAGAGGAGGAGGAGGAGGAGGAGGAGGAGGAGGAGGAGGAGGAGGTTTGAACCTTTGATGATACAGCGATGGTGTTCATGCGCAGCATGTTGGCTGAGTGCTCGTAGGCACTGCCAGAGCTTGTACAGCAAGTGTGAAGGTTTGCTGGTGATGTGCCCTGCCAGCCAACAGCCATGTGCCATGTCAAGGCTTCACAGCATCAGCGCATGGTCCTCGCAGCAAGACTTTCAAGGCACTGCATCAGTCAGGTTCCAAGCCCTGCACTGTCATGTCTGACATGCAACATGACTAGCAATATGTAAACAACAGAAAGGCCTAATGCCATTGCTACAGTTGAAGGAAGACTGCCACAGCTGATGGAAGACTGCCACAGCTGATGGTAGACTGCCACAGGGCTGTGTGAGCAAAGACTCAGGCAGTGTGCATTCACACCAGCAGTCTCGAGCTCTGTGCAATCAGGCCGAAAGCACAATGGGCTCTACCAAACCTGCATTGCACGCTCGATGTAGCCCTCAGCTTGTGTGCACCCTGCGTGAGTGCCCACAAGGGCAAGGGCACACTGGGGGGCCTGTGCCGCAAGTTCTGCCTCCAGTGCAGCAACTGCCATGCTGCTCAGGTCCACAAACTTCACCAGCTGCACACACACACCCACAGACATCAACCGGCTGTTGGCATGCTCACTGCACATTTGGGCAGCGCACAAATGCATATGACATTGTTGATGCAGGCTGTCATTGCCTGTCTTGCAGGTGGACTGTGAAAGTGCTGATGTTGAGGGAATGCAGAGCAGGTCTGTGTCACTCCGTCACAATGAACAAGCTGCTTTGCACGCAACTTTGTATGCTTGTGTCAGCAGACGCAGATCATCTATGCACGGTTTGTCCAAGGCAAGACTGCAGTAGTCCCAAATGATTTGTTCAGCGTGCATGCTTGACAGTACACCTGGTATGAGTGTATGCATGCTGTGAGTGCTGCTTTCCAGGCCGACACACAGATGTACAGTCTGTACGCATGCTTTCATTGCTGTTGTCAAGGCCTCGGCACACTCAGTAATCCTGCATCGTGGCTGCACCGAGACAGATGTGAATCATGTTTGCATGTTTTGTGTCAGAGGCAAAGCTGCAGTACCCTCAGTTGATCCCCTAGCGTGCACTTGTTGGCTGCTTCAACACAGATGTGGATCATGTTTTGCATGTTTCTTGTCAGAGGAAATGCTAAAGTACCCTGAGTTGATCTCCTAGCGTGCACTTGTTGGCTGCATCAACTACTTGGGCAACAATTGCCTTGGCTGCCACAGGCAGTGCCCACCCAGCTGTGCCTCCACCTATCAAAGACAGCGCCAAGGCCCTAGCACCAACAGTCTCCGCAGAAGACAACACCGCTTGCATCAAGCTGCGCAGACTGGCTGCATCTCCTGCAGACAAGACAAAATTATTGTTCAACCTGTTAGGGAAAACCTGGCATTCTTATTAAAAACACCTTTCTTTGTCAAAACGCTGTTGAAAGAAGCAAAAGTGACTTCAAAAAGCATTTGAAGTTTTGCTAACTTCAAAGGAAAGACAATCATGCTTGAAGTAGAGAGGGTTTGTTGATCAAAACCAGGCTTTGCATACCCATGCTGCTGGTCTTGATAGCAACCAATGCATGAGTGCAACGACCAGCACAGTTTCGCCATGCTCAAAGCACGTTAGCTCATAGTACCGTTTGCAGAGGCTAGATAAGTACAGACTGTAATGGCTTGGTGCAGCAAGGCACACAAGGCCAAAGCATTGTATAACTATCTAGCCTCTGCAATGGTGCTTTCGGAGCAGCAGCTTTGCGTTCAAGGTAGAGTACTCATAGTAGCTTACCGGTACAATGTGGCATCAAAGCACGCAATGACCAAAGCGTTTTGTTGCAATCCAGCCTATGCAAAAGTGGTTTGGAGCAGCAGCTTTGCAGTTAAGGTAGTGTACTAAATGGCCCGCACATACTTAGCTCATCATGAGCTGGAAAGCGAATTTATTGTTACTATTACTAAATGGCAGCCTACCAGTACGATGTGGCATCACAGCATGCAAAGACCAAAGCAGTTTTATCATATTCTAGCCTCTGTAACAGTGGTGTTGGAGCAACAGCTTTGCATTCGAGGCAGTGTACTAAATGGCAGCCTACCAGTATGATGTGGCAATACAGCATGCAAAGACCAAAGCATTTTAACACAATGTAGCCTCTGCAACAATAGATTCGGAGCAGCAGCTTTGCATTCCAGGTAGTGTACTAATGGCAGCTTACCAGTACGATGTGGCATCACAGCATGCACCACACACTGGCACTTGAGCTGACACACAGTTCCAGCAGGTAGCAAGGTGACTGCAGTCTCGCCCCTCAACATCTGCCCCGACCTAGCTGCTAGTATATCATTGCAACTGTCCCTGAAGCTGGGTCCTCCTGCTGTTGAGATGGTCTTTGAGACCCCAGAGTCTGCTTCAAGCTTTGTGTTTGTGGGGTTCACAATGGCGCATACATCCTGTGATGTGAGCTCTTCTTGACAGACCTGCAGTCAACAATAGGTAAGAGTAACAACAATAATAACAATGACAATGATAATGATAATGATAATGATAATGATAATGATAATGATAATGATAATGACAATGACAATGATACTGATGATAATGATAATGATAATGATAATGATAATGATAATGATAATGATAATGATAATGATAATGATGATAATAATCAGGTCGCTTTCCTGCTCATGATGAGCTGGGTACGTGCAAGACAAGTCCTGTCTCTCCAAAGCAGTCTGTCTTGCACATCACGATAAGGTCTATCAATCTGACAGCAGCCAAGACATGACCAATCAGTGGATTCTCACACAACATGCACAAGTGTGATGCATCATGCTTAGTATTGCTGTCTCTGAAATCAACCGCAACACAACTCGCCTGGAGCTCGATGTTGTTCACAAAACAAAGCCGCTTGTTTGCAGGACCTTGAGTTGTCACAAAGCCACTGACACCATAGACATTCTGGACTTCTGTCAAGATTTTCTGCCCTGAAGGTTGTAAGTCAGGGTGTCTGAAGCATGCAGCTTCTGGCTCACTTAGACTTACAAACTTAGTTGTCCTGGTATCTGTGCTGGTGCTCATTTGGGCAAATGCTGTCAGTAACTGCTGAGTGTGATCTAATGCTGCTTGGATTGAGTCTGGGGCTGTCTGCCTGCCAGCTTGCATGTTGCTCTGATGTTGGCCATATGACGCATGTTCTGGAGATGACCAGGCATTGCCATGGGCATTTGCTGGTATTGCTTGAGATCCTGCCATATCATTCGGCAGTATTGGAGCGAGCGTAATGTGCAGCGCTATAGCAGGATTCTTACCCTGGCGTTTGTGTTCAGTTCTTGGTCTATATCTGGGGAAAGACTCAAATTTGGAGCCTCTACGCTTGCTGATGTGAGGACGGGCTCTCTTTGCAGGATGGCCTGCTATGCCCGCAGTGAACTCGAATCTGCCTTGTTGTGCAGGTCCAGCGGTGTACCGCCTGTCTGACGTTTCGGTGGGGGACTGCTGCACTGAAGCATAGTCATGTGTCTGTTTGGGTTGTTGCATGCTCAACAAGCTCAACAACGGCGTCTGCAGCTGCCACTTCGCTGTTCAAGTAAGCGTAGACAAGCTACTTTACGCCTCAGAGGCTACAACGCAACTCCGGTCAATCGGGAAACGGCAAGTTGCCCGCACTTGATCTCTATCACTCTGCGCCTGGTGGCTTGTGCAGCTCAGCAGCGCTTATAAACCTGTGCAAAGGCTCAAAAACGTGTGAGAGCTTGGGCAAACCGTTGTTCGCACGCGCAAGTCATCACGCAAGTGCTGCTTTGCATTGTCACTCACGACTTGAGCAGAGGCTTTCGTGCCTCTGCAGCAAAGAAAAGTTCAGCTATGTTCTTTTGTTCAGAACTTTTCGAGCCAGCACCATTACTCATCTAGTCGGATATTAGTCACGATTCGCATGCGCTTTGTTCTGCGAAACATATTTGCGCATCAGCGCCACCGCGTTGTAGGTTGAGCACGCACGCACGCACGCACGCACGCACGCACGCACGCACACACACACACACACGCACGCACGCACACACACACACACACACACACACACACACACACACACACACACAGTGTAAGTACACAGCATGGCATGCAAAGTGGGGCATTAATGCAAATGTCTGTTTGTACTCAAAGTGTCACCATGCCCTCCCATGCAGTTTTGCTCACGCCGTGCGGCCAAATCCCTGTTGCAGCAGTTGCTTGACTCCTGACAACAGTTCTCAACAGAGTCAAACAAATACAACCTGGCAGCCACAACACAAGCTGACAACACCATGATTGCCCAATAGCGAAGGCCTTTGTACCCATAGGATGTCAAGTTTACTAATAAAATATGTGTCATTGCCAGCGCTTGTAACTTCACTGATCTGGTTTCTGGGTACAGCTGCCTAGCACCATTTAGCCTTAAACCAGTCATCTCTCTGCTAGGCATAATATGCGGCTGCTTCTGCGTTTGAATGGAAGGACACATGCATGTGGCAGGCTTGGTCCAGGCATCTTGGCAACTTACAGCAGCGCATTGGATGCCATCAGCAACTGACGTTGCACTGCAAAAGTGTATCATCTGTGTGTTGGAACAGCAGATCTTGCTTGCTTGAACTTTGAAACTCGCTTAGGTGCTGTGCACGCTGCCACAGAGCTTGCTGCTGTATCAGCAGGCCTAGACATGCTAGCCCTGCTGTCATTGCCAAACAGCCCACTAGCATTGCATCCACGATGCATTGGCTCTGTTGCTTGTGGGTCTTGGTGCTCAACAATGCTGCCTGTGAAAACTACATGATCTGTGTTGGCAGCAGGCTTACTGCTCAGACTAGCCTTGCTACCATTGGCAGGACCTGTATCATGTGTTGGATTGGCACTGTTGTTTGCCTGTTTCGCTGTTGTTCTCTTGGAATTTGTACTAGACAGGAAGCCACGCTTCAACCCACTGACCGGCTTGCTTTGCTTGCCTGCTGTGCATGCCTGTGTTGCTGTGGCAGGTGCTTGCTGAGGTCCAGGCTTTTGAGCAAGACCCACATCAGGTGACCCTGCAAGAGCACGTCAGAGGACACAGTTGGTGTTATTGCATGGATGATATTGCAGCATGCAGCCCATCAGCATCTTGGGGTGCAAGGTACGGGGCTTGACAAGACTGTGGAGCAAAAGCCATATGCATGCTGATATTTATCCTGGCTTGTACTGTGTTGATCGTCAGATAACAGGCTTACGATTGGTTTGACTCGTGATGCTCACAGGTATTGTATGTGCTCATCAAGCAGCAGGTGCCCAAGCATATGCGTTGGATGTTTCTTGGCAAGGGTTGTGCGCCTCTCAATTGGCGACCACGCGAGTGAAGCAGCATAGCTTATGGGGGTTTCATTTGTCATCATGTAACACAGACAGCATGCACTGCATACCTGCCAAATCTTTGCCACTTTGTGCTGCTTCTTGCTTTTCCAGCTCAGCAAAACGAGCCATCATGCGCTCAAAGTCACCGTCATCAGTTGCACATGCCTGCTGCCTAGGTGCTGCTTCCTGTTGATTGCCTTCTCTCTCTAATTGCTGAGACAGCTTCAGTTGACCTTGCTCAGCGCCTGAGTGCTTGCCAGTGAGCGTACTTGGCTGTCTCTGAGCAGCCGAAGGTGCCACTGCATGAGCTGTTGAGTGAAGCCTTGATTGAGCTTCAAGAAGCTGTCCTGAGTGTAGTTGTGCATCAGAGCTTGAGGACTGCTCTGCCATTATATGCTGCCTTGCTGATTGATCTGTTTTGAGAAGCTGACAGAGTGGACTGATGGGTACGCACTGCTGATTGTGACGCTGCAGTGTAATCTGACAGCAGCGGTCAGAATGAAGCACCTCCTGCCTTGCAGTGTCGCTTTGTGACGCTTTAGTGGAACCTGAGAGCAGCAGTCAAAATGAAGCACCTCCTGCTCTGCTGTGTCCTAACCCTTGTGGCCCTTGCAATGACTTGCCAAGGTCAGGTGCTACACTGTGTGCTGGTCATGTTGCTCATTGTCAGATTGTCAAAAATCTGGTCCAGGGCATCAGCCTGCAAAGGCCCTGTTGCCTGTCAGGGCAGTAAGCATGTGGCTGATGGGGCTGCAGGATGCCTTGTTCCTATTGAAGAGTTTGCTGAGAATTTGCATGTCTACATGCACAATGTTCGTTGCTAACCAAGCACGCGCATCAACTCAAGACTGGGGTTTGATATGCCAATCATGGCAGTTGCACGCTGCTTGGTAGCAAGTCCTCAGGACGACTATGTCGGTGATGTGATGAAGCTTGACAGCACAAAGTGACAGCTTGATATGCAGATCTGCCCTGATGTGAGGAAGCGCAAGGTGAGGAATTTACCAAGTGCCAAGCATCTTTGCTTCAATAAGTCTGTTGTCTCCTTTGCTGACTTATCGTCAGCAAGTTTGGCACCTGCGGGTCACAGCAGGCTGTGAAAGCATTTCGAGTCTTAGTGCAGTCTCAGCCATAGTGTTGATGCCTGGCAGTACTCGACAACCTTGACCTACTTTAACAACTGTGAAGCACTTATTTGTGTGTGTCAGGTGACCTGGACAAAAGACAAGGAATCTAAACGCCACCGTAACAGAGTGCCTTGTACGATCTGGGAGTGTTGTCAGTAGCCCTTAAAGCTCGGCACTGGCCTGCTTCTGGTCAAGAAGCTGATCCAAAGTATCTTGTTCCGTCTGGGACACACAATGAATTGAGTAGTCGGCCCGTCACCACTGCGATGGGTGGCGTGTTAGTGCAGTGCAGCGGGCAAGCTGAGCCTCAGATCATCGATTGTTGCGGATGAAAATGGTGAATTTGCCAAAGCTTACAAGTCACGGGTGGTGGGTGCTTGGCTTGCCACGAAACAGCAGACACGAGAAGCATTACCGCCGATTTGCCGCTCAACGTTAATGCCATGTACTAGTGACTCCCCATTTGCAGGCGCCTGTGCCTCAGATGCCCTTAGTGACAAGCTCAGGAGGATGTCCAGCACAAGGCCAGTAACAGCATCAGCTCTGGTATGAACAGACCTCCTGAACTGTTTGCGCAGCTTTTGTTAGCATGCAGATATATACAGGTAATTTTCAGGGTTTCATGCAACAGCTCTACATTGCATTAGTGCTGACACCAGCGCCAGGTGCTCCATCAGAATGTCAACGAGTACATGCATCTTTATGGTGTCATGACTACTCAGCACATGTGCAAAATGCTAGTCTCGCTGCCAGTCTCACGCACACTCGAGCTGCAGTATGTTCGATATGCTCAATACGTCACTGTAACAGGGTGGATAATACGCACCCTGACACGCTAGCACAACCTTTTCACCTTTGCCCCATTACAATCGGTTTAAAAAAACTCTTCACAAAAACCTTTACTGCTCACTGACATTGAGCCACTGCTCCAATGCTGCAGCTGATGTCAAACATAGCAGCTCTTTCTGTTTCAATAGACAATGCACAGCTTGACTGTGAATATTTTCAACTAGGATGTTCACATGGTACCTAGCATACAGGATTGTATGTGCAGCTGATGAGCCATAACAGCTTAGGCAAATGGCCAGAGAAGAGCAGCTTCGTCTTTGCCAGCCCTGATCTCTGTTGCCACATGCTGCTGAAACTTTTGCAGAGGCTCCAGGTGGCATTGCAGCTGCTTGCCAAGCCAAACAGCGCTGGAGTCATGATCTTCCACCTGTGCACCAGAAGGAATGCCTTTAGGATGAAATCAGCATGAAGAAGGATATGAGACAGCAGCATGCATGCATGAAGTCAGAGCTGCGACCCTGTGAACAGGCACATCATGTGTTGCGATGAACTGAAAGTTGCAGCATGCATGTAGGTGACACTGGCAGTGGTAAGCTGTTCAAGCACATTGCAGTGGTGCAAGACACATTTGACTGACAATTGCACTGACGCTGAACTTCAATAGCACCACTCTACAACATTCACTCCACTGCCTACCACTCTAGCGGTGAAAGGGTGCACAAGGATGCTGAATTCCTCTGGGCGATTGAACATCAGCCAAGGAAGGACATCCACCAGATGAAACTTGGTGAAGGAAACCTCAAACTGTGGCATTGGGTGGGGACCTCCAGCTTGTGGGGCAATGGTGCCAATTCTTACCCCGCTTTCATCTGCAAATCTTGCCTTGATAGCAGCCTGAAATGTGTGCGCCTTCTCTTGGTCTGCTTCTATGTTGTATGGGAAATAAGCGTGTGCGTGGATCACATACAAGCGCCTGCAGCGGACAAAACTTTGTGTCGCAGCACTTCCACGATGACTGGAATCGTCAGGGACACGAGAACTCAAAACAGCGTGTCAAGCCATCGAAAGTGTGCGATCACCGGTGGTACCATATATGGCGACAAAGACCTGTAGAGCGTGCTTGTCAAGAACAGCGGCGTTACACAAGACAATAGGCGTCAGCGCCGGATTCGTCCAGGCGAACGGTGGGTCTGTCCAAAGCTTGCAAGAGGCAGGTCTCTCAGATCAGGAAGGTGGCTTCGAAAACTTCTGGCCAGGCTTGAACCGCGATGCGCGCTTTTCGATGCGCTGAGCATGCACGAGCACTTGTGCCAACAAAAACAAGGATTCACAAGGGCACCAGGCCATACTATGTCTACCTGTCTTTTTCGCCTGTTGAGTCTAGGTGCAGCTTGAAGGCCTCGAAGGTGATCGGAGAGTCCTGCACGGCGTCTGGGTGACCACTCATGACGTTGTGGGTGATTCGGCAGATAACCAAAGTGAGCGGTCTGCGAGAGTCAATTCTGCCGTGGGAAGTGCTTGGCGGACTGTGCCGCTGATCTGCTTGCTCTAGCTGCATGAAGCTGCAGCAGAATAGCTAGAGAAAGCCTTAGGTAAGCACCTTACTAATTCAGTCATGTTACAGAGGCCTTGCTTGTGCATGTGTAAAATAATCAACTGTGATTGCCTAAATTGCTCAGGTCAGGTCAGAAAATTCAGTGTCAAGTACTGACTGTAAAATAGCACAAGCAAGTTTGAAGGTCAAGCTGCAGGGGCATGGCAACATGCAAAACAAGCACATAGTTGTTTGCTGAAGGCAAGTGTTCTCTAAAGAGCATTGTGCAGCGCTGCAATAAATGATCTAGCCTCAAATAGATAATGCTGCTTGTAGCTACTGGCAGACCAGGCATGAGAATCCACACCAATCTCTGCTACTGTGCTGGTACGATCTTCATGCAACAGCTTTTCCCAGTCTTTGTACTGCCGCCAATTGCGGTTCTGATGTCTCTGTCAGCAATCTCCATCAGGGGCATCAGGCCAATTGAATTGTCAGTACAATTGCAAGTTGCAATCCTGCAGAGTATAAACCGTACAGCAGACAACTAGAAAGGTCTGATATAGCACTGCAGCCTAGATTGCATCTCATGACCCTTTTGATATGTAGACTCTTTTCCTGGTCTTTGGGGAAGGCAAAGCATGCTGAGGGACAAGTTTCAGAAAACAGCTTGTGCTGAAGTAGCCATAATATCATAATAGTAGCAGTAATATCAAGGACAAAAGATCTCAAAAACACGAAGGCAATAACGCTAGCAGATCTGCACGGCGGTTGCAGATGCAGTTTGAATGTATGGATCTCAGACCTCTGCTGTGTGACCCGGCTGATCTTGGCCAAGTCTTGCACGCTGTTGCGCTGATCGCATGATCAAGCATGCTGACTCGGCTGTCTGGCCAGGGGCGCGGTCTTGCGTCAACTCTACAGCATCCTTGCGTACTTTTTCGAGGCGTCCTACATTTAGCCAGCCTCGATAACACAAACAGATTAGAAGATGGCGGAGTGGCTGCAATGTCTCCCGCGTTCATCAAGAATAAGCGCTCGATGGACGTTGTGGTGAACCACCTGCAGCAGCTGCTGTCTCAAGCTGCCATGGGGGAAGGACAGCCAGCCATTGACAGGCATAAGTCTAGGGGGAAACTCATGCCCCGAGACAGGATCTCTGCTCTGCTAGATCCAGGGGCACCGTTTCTGGAGCTTTCCCAACTTGCTGGGCATCAGCTGTATGGTAAGTCTGGTCACTGCATCACGTGAACGGCCTCTGGAGGCATCTTCTCTGGCTATTCTGACTTGCTTGTCATCTCAGGCAAGGAAGAGGTTCCTTCTGGTGGCCTTGTCACTGGCATAGGTCAAGTGCATGGCAGAGCAGTGGCCATAGTGGCCAATGATGCCACAGGTGAGACAAATCCCATTTCACATCATAAAAGTTATATTGGTACAGAGTTTCAATCCCAGTCTGCATGATGCAGTGAAGGGCGGAACATACTACCCCATCACAGTCAAGGTAGGCGAGCCATCTGTTACACCACTGCATGCTTCTGATATGCACTAGCATGCACATTTGACCTGATGCCCTGTCACGAGTTCTATCCCAGATAGTAGGAAGCCATCTGCTTAAATTGGCATTCTGGATTATAGATCAGTTACACTTACCAAGGGGTCATGACACGCATGCACGCTGTATTGAGCTTGCTGACCTAGTTGCTCTCGGCTTGCTGCAGAAGCACCTTAGGTTGCAAGAGATTGCTGAGCAGTGCAGATTGCCCTGCATATACTTTGTGGATTCTGGAGGAGCCAATCTGCCCAGGCAAGCTGACGTCTTTCCTGACAGGGACCACTTTGGGCGCATCTTCTTCAACCAAGCACGCATGTCTGCAGCCGGCATCCCTCAGATCGCAGTCGTCATGGGTTCATGCACAGCAGGAGGGGCGTATGTTCCCGCCATGGCAGATGAGAGCATCATTGTCAGAGGCAATGGTACCATCTTCCTCGGAGGTCCTCCATTAGTCAAGGTGCTGTCTTGTCAGCTGCTTTGCCACAAGCGTGAAACTACAGTCTGGCCATGATGCAAGTCATAGCTATAGCAATGCACCGGACACAAAGTGCAGGATGCAAAGTCTCTAAGGTGTGCATGAGCAAATTGTGAGGGCATGAATCTACCTGGAGTGAGATGACAGACCATTTACAATGCAGTCACTTGTGGTCAGCATTGCACCGGACACAAAGCGCAGGATGCTGCAAAATCTGCTACAAACTATGCATGAGCAGAGTGTGCGGGCATGAATCTACCTGGGGTGAACTGACAAACCAAATATAGTGTAGTCACTTGTGGTCAGCATTGCAGGCAGCAACAGGGGAAGATGTGAGTGCTGAGGACCTGGGTGGTGCTGAGCTTCACTGTACAACCTCTGGTGAGCTTGTGTATGCATCAAGCTTCCCAGTAGCCTTTTTCTACGCCACAGAAATGATTTTGGGGTTAAACAAGACAAGTCATGACGCTGCACTATTGCTGCTGTCGCTGCTGCTGTTGCTGCTGCTGATGTTGCTGCAGCTGCGGCTGCAACTGTACTGTTATGGCAAAGGATGGCAGCATTACCTGCTGTAACTTTATGAGCATGCTCAAGCAGCCATGATAGCTCTGAATGAATTCTGCGTTCAACTCAGCCTCATATGATCGACAGTTTTGAAATTTCTTGACACTCAATGAACACAATAAAATCCACTCAATGATGCCTGAGCATGCCTGCTCTTCGGCCGACAGTCTTACATGGGCTGCCATACTGCAGGTGTGACAGACCATTTAGCTGAAAGCGAGCCCCATGCAATCAGCATTGCGCGTAACATCCTTGGCAACATCAACATGGCAGCTGCTGGAGCAAAAGCTGCCCTCTCAGCGATTTCTGGCACCGCCAGCACAGCAGCCAGCACTTTGCAGCATAGTAATGTAGGCAGCATGCCTGGGGCCTCTTGGGAAGAGCCCCTGTTCTCTGCAGAAGAGCTGAGAGGTCCTGCAAAGTAGACCTGTCTGTGGCATTGCAGCTTTAGGCGCTAGTACCATTGTGATGTTCTTGACACGGCTTCGACTGCCATTTCTTGCGTTTGAACACACATGACCTGCTCTGATGTGAGCGAGCTTCGTCAAATGTTGTCAGGCGTATTGCACATCAGTGTGAGGAGCACTGATTGCCTGGGGCCATTTCATGTCCACTCTCTTGGACAAGCTTGGTGAGCCCGCCTTTGCAACCTGCTAACAAAAAAACAATGCGCTTTTGTCTGCAGGTGTAGTCCCTGCAGATCCTAGAAAGCCCTGGGATGTGAGAGCAGTCCTGGCACGGCTCCTGGACGGCTCTAGGTTTGACGAATTCAAGAAGCAATATGGCAATACCCTTGTCACTGGCTTTGGCAAGCTGTATGGCCAGCCGGTTGGAATTGTTGCCAACAATGGCGTGCTGTTTTCTGAGTCTGCTTTGAAAGGTGAGCATAGCACTCTGTAGCAATTCTGTTTCACTGTTCTGCACACTGAGCTGAGCTAATTGGAGCCTGAAGTTACAGATGTCCAAATAGTTCAGCCTGAAACTCAGAGCAAGGCACAACAACACTAAGTTTTCGCAGACTGGCTGTGTTTAGCTTGAAATGACATTGGCCATTTTTTACCAAGAAATGACCCAATAAGGACCTGTCAATGTCTGCTTCCAACATTGACCAAAAACAACTTGACGACAGCTGTATTGCAATCGCTGCATGCAATAGGCTATAACAGCTGGCTTGTAGCATTTAAACAGCAAAACAGCCTGAACACGACAAGTGCAGCATCACACACTCATCTGTCAGTCACTAGCCAATCTTTTACACTGCAAAGGGTGTTACAAGACGAATCAGGGGAATCAAAGGTTGCTTACAATGGTGTGAACAATGCTGGAATGAAGAAATGCATGAGTGAGTGACTGAGTGAGTGAGTGTGTGAGTCAAAGAGCGAGCGAGCGAGCGAGCGAGCAAGTCAGTGAGTGAGCGAAGGAACAATGTAGTTGCGCACTGCAGGTGCTCACTTTGTGCAGCTGTGTGCTCAGAGGGGAACGCCCCTGATCTTCTTACAGAACATCATGGGCTTCATGGTGGGCCGCAAATATGAAGCTGGTGGCATTGCCAAAGATGGCGCCAAGATGGTCATGGCTGTTGCCAACGCCAAGGTGACCTTGCCCTTGCATGTGTTGCACTACATGTCATTGTGGCTGTCCTTTCTGCGCCAGCCACACCTGCTGACAATCTCCATGTACCCAGCACTTGTAGGTCAGGCTTCACAGCTACCTGTGAATGGCAGTGCTCCCCCCCCCCCCTCCATTATGCACCACCATCCCCCCCAGCCTTCCCCAACCCCCATCCCCCCCAGCCTTCCCCAACCCCTTCCCTCCTGGGGATGGCTGAAGATGTGACAAACAGTCGTGTGCTCCAGACTGCATGTACATTGACTGTGCTGTCAGGGTTTGAGGGAGCCAAAAGAAACACTATTTTTAGCAGCCAACAGCAGTAGCGTGCAAATATGCAGCAGATTAAGTGCTTCAGCATGTGTGATAGACACAAATTGGCACAGCCCATTATGCCATGCAGCTAGACTCATGGCCATCACCAATGGGCACTGTCACAGAGCAGATAACAGCAGCAGATAGAAGAAGAGCTTAAGAGCATGATATACTTGTCTTCCTTACAAGATGCATCATTGCTACCTTTGCTGGCATACAGCCATGCCATGGTGGGAACAGTCCATTGATGATGATGACACACCGGCTTTGTCAGTAAATTGTAGCAACATGCATGAGGTTAATTGATGTCTTTGACCAGAATACTGATAGCTCAAGCACATCCACACAAACCAGTGGGTTGGCTGAAATTTCAAGTTGTCCTCCCTCCCTGCCTCCTTCCCTCCTATGTGATCAAAACCATTCATGAGTTAAATAGAAACCGCTACACCCATGATGCTCAAAACAAGCCTGTCTGGAGGGACATGACTTGCGTTGCACGTACCTGATGCCTGCTGGCTAAGTATATGTTATTATTATTATTATTATTAACATTATTATTATTGTTACTTAAATCTTGTGACGGTGCTTACAGGTGCCCAAGCTGACAGTGCTGATTGGAGGCAGTTTTGGCGCTGGCAACTATGGCATGTGTGGACGTGCCTACAGCCCCAACTTCCTCTTCATGTGGCCAAATGCTCGCATCAGTGTCATGGGAGGAGACCAAGCAGCTGGTGTGCTGGCTACTGTAAGTCTTTTGGGCTGTGCTATACTGCTGTTTTCAGCAGTGATGGGGCATTGTCCCACAGCCCTGCCTGGAGGTTAATTCCTGCAACGAGTCAGCAGCATTTTACTGCACTGAGGCACACATGATGTGTGGCATCTCGTCAGCACACCTGATTGTGCAAAAAGCATTGTGAAACTGTCCCCTTCTCTGTTTGTACAAAGCCTTGCATGCTTGTGGTGACTAGAAGAATGAGGAAGTGTAACAGCGAAATCATTGCAGAGACAAAAAGTTGTCACTGTCTTTGCAGACATGTGTTCATACCACTGTCAACAACGCACTGCAAGCAGTACCTGGATTAGGAGTCTAAGGCATAACATTCATTTTGATTGTTTGTGTATTCACTCACTCACTCACTCACTCACTCACTCACTCACTCACTCACTCACTCACTCACTCACTCACTCACTCACTCACTCACTCACTCACTCACTCACTCACTCACTTACTCAGTCCCTGCTCACTCACTCACTCACTCACTCACTCACTCACTCACTCACTCACTCACTCACTCACTCACTCACTGGTATGCACCAGGTGGAAGAAGCAAAACGAAAGAGAGACGGTCAGACATGGTCCTCTGAGGAGCAGACAGAATTCAGGAAGAAGATCAGCACCAGGTGTGTATCAGGCAATAGCTCAACTGTTTGGCTGTGACATGCAATCTGCAAGCATTCTTTCCCGTGTGCTTAGGCCTGCATATTCATTGCCTTGCATGCTTGTCGTAGGTATGATAAAGAGGGGGAACCAGCTTTTGCAAGTGCAAGGCTGTGGGATGATGGTGTGATTGATCCAGCAGACACTAGAAGGGTCCTTGGTCTCAGCTTGTCAGCAAGTTTGAATGCTCCTGTGCAGTCATCTTCTTATGGAGTGTTCAGAATGTAATGGGCTGTCTGGCATGCTAGAGGTTAGTCAAACAAAAGCCAGCAAGTCCGTCTACTGCTGCGCCAGTTGTGTCAGTGGTTACACCTGGCCCAAACAGGACACACTTGTGATTGCACGTTGACTCTAACAAGCAGCTGGCATCATTGGCTGCTCTCGATGACTGCACTCTGGCAGTGATAGCAAGTTGTTTGTTCACAAGCCATATCAACCTATATGTCATGCATGGTCCAACAGGCCGCTCCGAAGGACGATGGATTCATGTCAACATGTGAGATGTCATTAGTATATAAATGGCTTCGGTTTGGAGTCTTGAGGGTAGTAATGTTCACTGTTGCCATGCAAAGTGATTCGAAACATTGATGATATATTGTTGCCAGTGTTACTGCATGGTTGGATGCTGGTCGACGCGAGAGTGAAGCCGGAGAAAGTTACTGTCGCCATGGGGATTCGGATTCACTGAGATTTCTAAAGTTTTGCTAGGCGTCTCGCCTTCCGTCCTGACCAAGAAAGAATATCCTCGGACACTGCTGCTATGTTGACAGAATCATTCAAAATCAGCACCTTTCCCATTTGGAACATAGAGGTCCAGCAGAATTCCCATCCAGCTTGGTCCTGTCGCACACCAGTGAGCCAAAATTGGCTCCGCACATTCATTCATTCATTAGATTTTAAGGTCTTGGGGCCAATCATGACCATTGGACCAGTAGTCTGAAAATGTCAAACAAAATATCCAATTGTTCTAAGCACTTATGAAAACATGATGTTCACACCTGACACACTCTAAGCTAAAACTAAAGGCTATGTCTAGTTTGTGTTGCAACCAGTGTGTTCCTATGTTCAAAACATTCCCTCAAAAACCTAGCTATAACTTTAGGATCATGTAGAGTAAAAAAGGAAGACAGTGTGGGGGATGGGCCCCAA
>JAABUK010007320.1_pt1 | contig 15989 bp, 20 predicted proteins | sample 5559141 | NCBI WGS metagenome assembly JAABUK01 (sample SAMN10711869, study PRJNA513367) | rock metagenome | isolation source: Antarctica rocks | place: Antarctica: Victoria Land, Pudding Butte nord | collected 2016-01-03
GAGCACTGCTGGACACAACGTTGACCAGGACGTTCAGGATAAGGCCGAGGTTCTGGGACATCAATTCCTGTAGCGATGTCGGCACGGACGATAGCTTAGAGGTCACGGATCCCGAAGAGTTCTCGGGACGATCGAAGAAGTTCTGGTCAAAGTATACCATACGTTCAATCATCTCCCGACGAACGCGATGGGTAATCGCTTGGCCGATTGTATTGCAGGCCCATCCAATGCTGAAATATCCAAAGAGGTTTGCAATCGCCAGCACGAAGAACATGAGGGCGTAAAAATCGGCCTGGTCTTTTGCCTCCGAGCCGTGTTGCGTGAAGACGTTGATTAGACGGGAGAAGATGATCGCTTGTGCCGGGTACGTGCCACCCCCAATCAGGCCTCCGAAGACGATGACCAGGTACCATAAGTATAAGTCTGGATGTTCTTTGAGCATGATCCAGATGCATTTTCCAAGCGAGTATCCATCAGTTCCAGCAGAAAGGTGCTCAACTTCGCGCTTTGAATCCTTCGGCAGGGCCTCGGACTGCGTCCGTTGGAGTGTGAGGGGTCGGTCGAGTGCTTCCTTGACATCGTCTCCCTCTTCCGACCCTTCACCAAACTCTGCTTCTCCAGCCTGGGCGCCTAGATCTTGTGCGCGCACCATAGCGGCGTACAGGCCGTCGTGCTCGAGGAGTTCGCTATGGGTCCCTTGCTCGATGACCTTCCCGCTCGTCATCACAGCAATGTTGTCAGCCGCCATGACCGTAGCGAGCTTGTGCGCAATAATGAGAGTCGTCTTGTTGGCCGACACACGGTGGAGAGCATCCTGAACAACTCTCTCTGCACGGGGATCGAGCGCACTGGTTGCTTCGTCGAGAAGTAGGACTTTCGGATCCGAGATGATGCTCCTGGCGATGGCAACCCTCTGCCGCTGCCCGCCGCTCAACATGCTCGCTCTCTCGCCGACTTGTGTGTTGTACCCCTCGGGCAGCCGTTCGATGAAGTCATGCGCGTTGCTGGTCATACACGCTGCTTGTACTAGCTCCCTTTGCGCCTCCTCGGAGAGATTCTGTTGCTCGCTAATGAAACCTTTGGCGACATTCTGGAAGATTGTGCCTTGGAAGAGGGTAGGCTCCTGCTGAACGAGTCTAAAATTGCTCCGCAACCATTTCGTGTTATACTCGGCAATGTCGTGGCCATCCACGAGAACCTGACCTGAAGCGGGCTGATACCATCTTTCCAGTAAGCCAATCAAGGTCGACTTGCCGCAACCGCTGGGTCCGACCAGAGCGGTCGTTTTGCCAGCCGGTATAGACAAGTCCAAGCCTTGAAGCACTTGCGCCGTGGGCCGCGTCGGGTATGCGAAGCGCAAGTCACGAATCTGAATTTCTCCGGTGCAGGAAGTGGGTTGCATGCCCTCGGGAGAGAGCGGATCCAGTAAAGATGGTTTGTCGATAATGGAGAAGAGCTCGGAAGCAGCAGACGAAGCATTCGTGATGGATTGGAGCTGTGGCGCGACCAGCATAACGGAAGTAGCACCAAGCGTCACGCTGAGGACGACTGTAAAGACGGTTCCGACGTTGTCAATTTCTCCGCTTCGGAACAATCGAAAGCCTTCCCAGAAGGCGAGCGCAGTCCCTGACATGACCAAGAACGTTTGAGCGGAGAAGAGGATGCCAAAGAGGAGCGACTTCTTATTGCCTTCCTTATGGGCTGTTTGTAAGTACTCATCGTACCTGTTCACAATCTTTTGCTGCGCTCCGAATGCGTGGATGGTCTTGATGGAGCCTATTGCATCCTGAGCAAGGACTGCTGCGCGAGAGTAAATCCGTGTCTAGACAGGAGCGGTGTCAGAAACACGTTCTCGTTCCACGGCGGATGCTCACAACTTACAATTCGGGCCTCCAGGGGTGCATCGAAGCTGAGGCATCCTGCTATCACCAGGACAATGGCTGGCACTATGCTTATGGTAATGAGAGCAAGCTTCCACTGGACAGCGAGCGCCACAATATATGCGGAGAAGAAAAGCGAGATGCCCTGGACGAGTGTGTACAGTTTCTCGGCAATACCTTGATTGACCCGGTTGCCATCTGGGCGCTCCTGTCAGCGACCGCATACTGTGTAGTGGAAGACCACGTACTCATCGTAACCTGCGTCGCGGGAGATCCATTGCCTTCTTTGTCGAAATGCCATACTTCCTGCCGTAGTAGACTCTCCAGAAACGCCTTCCGCAAGGAGCGTGTGGTTCTGGTAGCCGCAATACATATGCAAAGTGTTGCCACGTAGCCGATGACAAAGCGGGCAACGAACAAATACACGAAGTAGAGGACGAGATGGTTGATCTGGGCAGTGAACTGCTGCGCGTTGCCCTGGTCGGCCGCAAAATTGTTGAAGGAAGCTGTGGATGAGCCGAACACCAATGTCATCAAAGGTAGAGCAGCGCCAACCGCAAGAGCGCCTGTCAGCGCGATGGCGTACAAGAGGATGTCGAGGCGGTCCGCGTATTGGAAAATTCGCTATCGATGTATCAGTCCAGTTCAGCAAAGAGGCTCTGATTCACCGCTGACGAAGTAGTCCTTAATACCCCCGACCTTCTCTTTCTCTGCCTTGTCCTCTGCTACCTCAGACGAGTCCGCATCGTCCGACGAAGCCTTGTTGGGCTCGACCTTGCTGGGCATATTGTCCGCAGTAGGTGGCTGCGCACCAAGCGACTTCTCACCATCAGGCATCTGTGGTGGGTACACGGGTTCAGCTGCCTTCCCTGGCACGTTCGGTGATGAGAGGTTGGTGGTGGATGTGTTGGTGGTGTTCACCGCGGTGGTCGTGGCAGCTGTCGTCGGTAGGGTGCTGGCCTCACTGTAGGTGGCCAGCTTGGACTTGGCCTGCAACAGGGAGGGGAGCTTCATGTGTGGAAGCCAAGAGGGACAGGGGGAGTTCGAAAGTGCTCAGAGGAATCATGGAGGCCAGAGACTGATTGCAGCCAGGAGAAAGTTCGGGCAATCAGAGGATACGCTGGAAGCTCCATTGAGGGGGCCCGAAGGGTATTATAACTGACCGATGACAGAGACGCGGTGGATAGTGCGCCGCATCGGGACCGGTTGAGTCGTAGACCGAACAGACAGTTCGCCCACAAGGGCCGCAGCGATCGCTACGCCGAGTGTATCGTCAGATCGCCATGCAGCCGTTATCGACAAGCTAATCTTAAGGAGACACCTGCCTTAGTCCATCCCTAGGGCATGCTCGGGATGGGGAGCTCCCTACACTTCCGAGCCAGCAAATTGCCTGGTGACAGAAGCAACGGGTAGGCGATGCCTTCTATTGCCGCCTGGGACCTATCGATCGCGTCCGAGTCTTTGAACACAGCCGCTGCACACGAACAGAGAGGTAGGTTGAGGACGCAGTCTGAATAGGGGAGGGGCCCAAATCCACTCTGTAAGTCTCTTACACAAGCCGTGGAAGCAAGGCTGCAGCACGGCCCTAGCAACACTTCGCACCAAGGCCATGCAGCATCTAAACCTGACGTAATGGATGTGCTTTGATGCATTGCACCCTGCGCTGCCTGCGAGCGACGGGTCATAACAAGAATGTGTGGAAGCGGAAAGTACAGTCAATATTGCACAAATCCCCTGCTGGGCTGGAACCCCTCTACGGGCGAATGCTAGAACAGATTGAGCAGTTACCGGATTTAGATGACTGCGAATACTGCATCGAGGTTTTTTTCCGTACCACAACTCTAGCATACCGTCCACTGCACCTGAAGGAATTCATTTTTGCAGCCGACGCCTCAGACCTGATCGGTCAATACGGCTCGTTTCTTACAATTCGTGGCAAGCCGGTCTGTTTCGGTACACCAATCCGCGAAAGAGTTTCTGTCAGGCAAATAGCTAGATCGGGTTGAGATAGCTCGAATATCGCTTGTAGAATCAAATTGAATTGACAGAATCGACTGCCTAGTAGCTATCTGGAACGGCTTCTGAATTGGAGCTATTTATGAAGATAACAAAAGGCCGGAGATTGGCTCATATTGGCCGATGGAGAGCCTGAGGCGCAGGCTGTCTGACACCTGGGATGTCAGGACTGCAGCAGGAGCTATGTCATAAGGCCTCTTGTCGGTTAGACGGCATCGTTGTATATCAGATCTCGTCAATTCTAATAAGCGCGACACAAGTACATCCGATTGGATCTCTAATTAACAAGAACAGCCCTATATCTTATCTTTCCAGTACTAAGGCTCTCAATAGCAGTCTCAATGCCATCTTTCGTCATGGGAAACGTCATAATCGTCGGTCGAATCTGTTTCTCTGCGGCGAATTCGAGTAATTCCCGAGTGCACTGACGAGACGCGACCAGGGATCCCTGGATGCGGACTCCATTGAGATTCATAAGAAAGACCGGTACCTCAGATGGAGTTGGACTGACAGTAAGCGGATAGATGCATCCGTGTGTTGCCATCAGAGATTCGAGTCTGGGTGATGCTCAGTCAGTGTCTGTCGATATCTGGTAGATCGCCTTCCTAATACCATCCTTCATTTCGTGCGAGATTGCAATGACGAAGAGGTAAACGATGATAAAGAAGGAGGAATTCCTCACAAGTTATAGTCTGCCTTTGCACTTCCACAGACAAGCAGATGGTTGAGACCCCTGAAGCCTTCAGGCTTCTTACCCTCTTTGAGAACGTGAAACTCCTTGGCTCCGAAGCTGAGTGCCTCCTCTTTCTTCGACTCAGAGCCTGACAGAACGACGACATGGCACCCCATGGCCGCGGCAAGCTTGATGGCTAGATGGCCCAAGCCTCCAACTCCTAGTACACCCACACGGTCTGTAGAGCGGACACCGTATCTTGAGAGAACGGTCCATACGGTTGCACCAGCACACATCATCGGGGCTGCGTCTTCCGAGGCGTATCCATCAGGGATCGAGATAACGCAATTGGCTTCGCACACGATACCAGAACCAAGTGAGCCGAGGTCGAAATCGTGGCTGCCATACTGTTTCTTGTCTTCGCAATAGATATCCCACCCTGAGTATGATGTTTAACCCTCCGAACATCCCAGACATCCTGCAAGATCAGGGTACAGACATACCTGTTAAACAGTTCTTGCAGATACCGCAGACTTTATGAAGGTATCCAACTCCAACTCGATCACCAACGGTTGGGGTGGATACGCTGCTTCCCACCTGTTCTACGATTCCAATGCCCTCATGTCCTAGAACGTGACCGCTTTCGAGATAGTGAAGGTCTGTTCCACACAAACCGGAGTGCGTAATGCGAACAAATACCTCCGAAGGCTGCAAGCTTCGGATTGTTTGGTCGGGCACGATCCTGCCGTCCTTGGTGCCGCGGAATACGTCGAAAGTAACGCTCATTTTGAGGTATAGCCGGGATGGTTCTGGTCAAAGTACAGTGTAGAAGATCTCGTAGATGCGCGAGATAGAAGAGCAACAGAGGGTCGAGCGGATGAAGAAGTTCAAGGAGGAGTTCAACGACACGACGGTCAATGGGAGAAGGACAAGGACGACATTAAGTATCTGACCATGAAGAGACAAGAGCTGAGAAATGCTGAGCTTGGGTCTGCGGATGCATCTACTTTAAGGAAAGTCATAAGAGTTTTCATCCTTGCTAGAAGCACATTTTACATGACCATTTCGTAACTATTCTGTCTCACTTACTAATAGATGCTCCCGTTGAATCGATGCGAGCGAGGGGAGCGAGGGGAGCGATGGGAGCGATGAGAGCGACAGAAGCGGGCCAAGTAGCCAATCATGTTCCACCCACCTCCTTTTGAAAAACGCTGGCTCTTCGTTGTAAGCAGCTGCATCTTCGGCATTCCTTCGCTATGGCAGGCAGGTATTGCGTCTCTGCTCTAGAGATGCGAAGATGACCAAGACAGCCAACACGCAGTGTTGGAGGAATTGGTACTTGATTTGCAATAGTCAGGGAGGCCAGGTCCCGTATAAACACTGTCAAGATGCATCTTGTCTTTCCATCAAGATTTCACCATCCGACATTATTTATCTTTCTGCTTCAATCATAGTGCCAAGTCAGCTGTGTCTACCAAGAGTCAATTCTATTCTCCCCAACCTCAATCAAAGATGGGCAAACCAAAGATCATACTCGTCGTCCCATCCCATCAAGCTGGATGGTATCTGGTACGATAAACTGCTACATTTACAGTTGCGTTGCGATTCTGACGGCCTATCATAGCCAGAATTTGCCCACCCCTGAGACATTCTCTCCCCTCACTGTGAGATCGTCGTGGCTTCTCCCAAGGGCGGGGAGACAATCCTGGATCCTGTTTCCGTCGAACTCTTCAAAGATGATAGCATTTGTACCGAATTCAAGGCCACAAAGGAAAACCTCTGGAAGAACACGGAGGAATTAGAAGACTTCCTGGGCAAGGCGGCGGATTGCGATGCCATCCTTTACATTGGTGGTTTTGGACGTAAGTTTTATATCCTCAACTATCCTGCACATCTTGTCCACCTGAAACGTCGATTGATAACCCTATCCTTTAGCAATGTTCGATCTTGTCGACGACCCCGTCTCCATCAAGCTTATTCGCGAATTCCACGACGCATCGACAATGGTTTCCGCACTGTGCCACGGCACCGCCACGCTTCTGAAAGTCCCCTTGGCCGACGGTACGCTGCTGATCAGAGGCCAGCGAGTCACAGGGTTCAGTGATCAGGAGGAAATCGATGTCGATAGACAGCAGGACATGCCTTTTCATTTGGAGAAAGCTTTGAACACTGCAAGCGACGGCATCTATGAGAAGGCCCCTAAGGCGTGGGGACCGAAGGTCTTCGTGACGGCAAATGGTAAGCTTCTGACTAGACAAAATCCTGCCAGCGCCTATCCGCTTGCTGTTGAGATCTTGAAGGTAATTCAAGGCGCCGTGGAGGTACTTTAGATAGATATCGATGATCTTGCTTTCTGCACATTGTACGGGTGGTATCGATTCTGCAAATGTCGTTGCCCTTGAAAGGCCGAATTCCAACTGTATACAACCAGCTCGCGGGAGCCAAAAAAAATGAGACAGCCTGCTTCCTTCGTTTGGGCTACTGGAGGCCTCCTCCAGGGCACAACCCATCCAAATTTCCGAAACACTTTCTCATGCCACTGTGGTGCTCCCCAGACGAAGCAAGGCCTCTTAAAACAGTCCTTGAAGGCATCTCAGTGTACTGAAGTCCTCCCTCTGTCTCCCAGATGAAGTTCTTCTGTCTCATCCTTTTTGACACTTGCGAGGCAGCAGACCTGGAGTGACAGCAAAGAAGTCCAAACCCCAATACGCGATGACCTTTCTCTCAGGAAAGGAAACCGTGCCATCCATGCTCAACTGATTGGCGCCATGAAGAGAATAGATTCATAGTACCAGACTCATCTGGCAAAGACATAGCTCTAGCATCAGTCGAATGATAGCTGTCGACTTCAAGCGACTGCATGGTTCCAGATTCATCTTGCTTCCAAGTCGCTCGTCCAACAATGCGTACGATGCTCTCATCACTGTCCGCTTCCGTAGCACCATATCGAAGGAAATATGCCAGAAATTCGTCGTCGTCTCCACGAGGCATTAACAGAGGGAATAGTCGGTCGCGTATCGAGCCTAGCGGTGACTTTGCTGGAGCGATGCTTCTTCCAAACGATAGGTTGTCATTTGATGTCGTCGCTATTTGGCACATGATCTCGAGTGTGTTGGCTGATGCATGGGCATTGGACAGACCCTCGCGGCCAATGGAATGAAGCGCCGTTATTGTCCACTTCTGCCAATCCAAGGAAAAGCACAGACGTGCACCGTGGTAAAGAAATATGGAGATTCCCATGTCGAGAGCATCACAAGGCTTGTAATTACCCGGGGTTTGCCCGTTGTCCTTGTAAACCAAGCCTGCAGATATGCAGAGGCTCTGATAGACGAGATTGAAGCATTCGATCTCCCGAGCGATGGGATCTTCATCCGTGGTGCTGATCGTGGCCAGTGCGCATCCTAGATATCCATTGAACATCATGATATTGACAGCTGCGTCGCTCGAAGTCAATTGCAAGGGCTGGGGAGGCATTGGTAGCGTGTCGAAGTCTGCGATGCATGAAGGGTGAACACCATCTAAAGGAGGACAGCTTGTAAATGTGGCCGGCGAGGTTGCTTTCCACAACAGCATTTCGCTGTAGTACCCTATCAACTCATCACGACTAGGTCTCTCGCTTGTTGGACTCCAACAGCCCCACACTACTCGGCTTAGCTTGTTGTGGCCACAGACAAGTTGGATTAGTCGGTGACGCTCCGTGGTGATGGAGTCCGACTGAGTTAAGGCGGAGAACACGCTGGGTTGCCTACTCCAAAAGGGAAACTCCATGAAAGCAAGATCTGAGCAACGTGAGAAGGATGAAGTAGCGTATGGAAGAAGCTTTTGAGCGAGAAAGTCGAAACGAAGAATAACTTCATGGACTGGGATCATGTTCGCCTTGTCAACAGCTGACAATTGTGCTTCTGACCTTCGAAAAACTTGAATTGCCGCCCAAAGATGGCGTAGTGCTCCTTTCGAATTCTCCATGAAGCACTAAGGACCACAGATTAGCTTACATGCGTCTCTTCAATGATAGGATATGGGAAGTAGATACTTCAAAATATGTACAGAGCAATAGAACGATGAGGATAGCCCATGGGTCGGTGGTTGTATTCTGGTCCATGCTGCTAGCTAGTAAGGGCAATGCTCTACCATAAGCACTCAAACCCAGGACTTTCAACCTCGTAACTTCTTGAACGTTGGTGCGAGAGCAGGAGAGAAGGGATGCACGATGCGCTGCACCAACAGCCAGAAGAGCTTCATACACAGTATCGACGCCAAACTGGATGATTTTGGAGTCAGCTTCGCTTTTTCTGGATCATCGAATGTCGGCAGAGATGGGAGTAAGGGAGTAGGGAGTAGGGAGTAAGATGAGTAGGGAGCACAAGATATACAAGGCGAAAATATCCTTACGGACATCTGGGCAACCTGATCGCGCCAGAATCTGACATGATCCACTCTGAATAGGAGGACAACTGTCGATGTCACAAAATGATGATATAAGGGTAATTGCTCTTGCCGCCAGTTTGCTTGTCGCCATGGCAGCTCTGCCACCATCCGCTCTGGTGGAGAAGAGGCATCTCGTCGAGATGAAGATCTTGATCTGAGCGAAGGATTGGACGTTCTCCGCGCATCCTCATACCCTTCACAATGAAAGTTTGCGGTACGGCAACGATCGCATATAGGTCTTCCTTCGTCGCATTTGATGCGTCGTCTGCGACATGTGATGCAGCCGGTGCGCACGCGTCTAATCATCATGGATCAGGTACTTGTCACGAAGTGGGCTGTTCCTGTGCGGGCCTTGATGTATGAGACCCGGCTTTCAGGTGGTGAATTATCCACAAGCGGATCGTGGCAAGCGTTTGTAATCGCCAAGTCCCGGTCCTCATGTTCACATCCCTCCACTTCACAGGCCTCGATCAGGAAACGTGGAGCTTAACCGCCATGGGCTTTATCGAGAAGGTTCAAGTATCCCAAGAATGATGGTATTCCTGCTTCACTGTCGAGCCTTAGGCCATCATCATCAAGCATTCCGATGACTGCTTCTGTGAACAGGCTAACGTGGAGGTTGACGATATTACTCTGAGTTGAACTCTCCCGGACCAATCAACGCGCGCACGGGGAACTATGTAGGAGAGCTTTCTTGGCCACCTGTATGCTAGACTGTTGTCATCCATCATATCAAGCCGACCGCCAGCTTGACACTCACGGTGTCACTTCTCCGTGCCCGGATTTGCCCTTGATCACCGGAAGCCCCCAAGACAAACTTCAATGCTTCGTCGCTTGGCTCTATGGTCTCTCGCTCTGTGTTTTTCCTTGTTTCTGCCCTATTTATACATCTGCGGGTTGCGACGTCTGAATTCTAGCTCGAACACCGCGAAGCTGGTCCACCCATTCTTTGTCACGCTCCCCACTCCTAGACAGCGTTGTTGGTAGTCGTGCGTCCCCAGAGCCAACGGTCCCCACCGTCTCTCATCATACCACCTCTCGCCCGATTGCGCGAGTATACCCCTGACCTCGTGGATACAGATTCGCTTTTCGTTTGAGAGTTCGCGATTCAAGTTGCGCGTGGTCATGAGGATCATGAAACGCCACGCCAAAAAGAGACCCCACCACTCCTGCCTCGTGCTTGGTGCCGTCTCAAGGCGTCCTGGGTGAGACGAATGAATGGCATTGCGTTCTGCTTCGAAAAGCTGGCGTAGTCGCGAGATGGTTTGAGGGTCGCAGGTCGGGCAGCCGGGAAGGTTGAGGGTAGGGGTGGTGGATGGAGAGGCTATTTTGAGGGTACGTTTTGCGATATCGTCTGTTTGGTCGACGTTGACGCAATGCTTGAAGAAGCGCGATAGAGTTGATTGCTTGGTGGAAGAGGTTGAAGAAGGAAGGAAAGGAGGACGGAAGAAGCATGATTTTATATGGTGAAATGAACTTGTGCAGACTTTTCTTGATCTTGAGATAGACAGCTGTAACACAAGATCCGTTCCTTTGTCTCTTTGTTTCATGTTCAAATAAAGGACTCCCACAGACCCTCATCCCAGGAGTCAGCCAATTGTGACTGCTGCTCTGTTGGCCCATAGTAACAAGTGCGCCATTCGCCGCTCCCATTGCCACTACTTAAAGGACAACCCGACTTGTAGCAGCAAGGGCAATTCTGAGCCCTGGGATAACCATCAAAAGACAAGCTAGCCAGCCATTCAGAAAGAAAGGAATCACGTTCTGGAAGGTCGCTGAACAACGCCAGTCTCCGACCGCCCACACATTCATCCCCTCCACTCCCTGCCTCCTCACGAAAAGTTTAAGTGTGTTGTCCCTCAGCCTTGCACTTTGCTTCCTCATATTCATCAACCCCTTGATCTCCTCAAGGCGCGCTTTCTGTTTCTTCTTCGCATGATCCCTCTCCCCCGGCCACCCGCCCCCAAACCCCCGCTCTAACCACCCCCACACTGTGCCAAAGACACTCGCATCTCGCTGGTGCTCAAATTGATTGGAAGGGTCTTTCACCGTCAAGATCAAGGTGCGGGCGAGCTGTGCGAGATCCAGCTGCTTGATGGTTGTTACATTGGCGGGGTTGCCAACGTGATCGAAGAATGGGAAGGGGGCGTCGAGCCATGCCATGTTGCGCGCAGTGATGACGGGGCAGATCGTGGGTTGGTGGGAATGATCAGTTTGAAGAACGCTTTGTCGGTGAGACAGAGGTTCAAGAGGGGTTTCAAATCGAGATGCTCGACCATGGCGATGAGGAGCTCGGGCGTGGCGAGAAAGCGATCCATGACTGTTTCGGAATGTTGATACTGACGATTTTTGAGGTATGAATTGTTTGATTGAAGCTGATGCTTTGGATGAGGAAACGAGGTGGAGTTCGTTGTTTGGCGGAGAGGTTGGAGGGCGAAGGAGGGCGAAGGAGGGCGAAGGAAGGAAGGAAGGGGCAAAGAAGAAGTGGGGGTATTTTATGTGGTGAGGTGATTTTTTGCAGACCTTGAGTAGTCTTGATGCAGAGAGCCGTGACAAACGATGTATTTCTTTGTCTCTTGGTCAACAGGGCGGCCAGCCGCAAAGGTGATGTTTGCACCACGAGGTCCGTATCCGTTCGGAACCTCTGCTTCCAGTTGACTTCCTTCCATGTCAAGTAAACGCGGTGGAAGCGGACGAACAGAACGGCGAGCTGTAGTAGTCTGTGCTGAAACAATGGCCTCGTGGTTTCGAACAGCTCTCGAAGTGGTTCGACGATGAAATCGACGTTGAAGGTCGGGTCGGAAAACTGGCTCTTGGATTGGCAAAGATTAAGGCTGTTGGATACGGCTGAGTGCGTAAAAGGGTTTCTCTCGCGTAAGATCTTTTCAATCAATCAGCATCTTGGACGAGGAGAGCTCAGCTGAGACAAGCTTACCCTCTCGACGTAACGGTACTTGCTTGTCTTATCGGGGTGTCTCCTGAGCTAGAGGAACAAGCGGTAGCTAAGGGTAGTGAGTTTGAAAAAGAAGGCTTCCAGTGAGTCAGCTGAACAACTGATCGCTTTACCCACGGAATCTCCGAAGAATATTTGTCGAAAGAGTAACCAGGTTTCTTGGGAAACGTCATTAGCGATACGGTCTGGATCCTTGCCATGTGCCGAACTAGATGGGTTCCACTCCCACGTTGAGTGCGGGTCGATAGTAGGGGGTCTCCTCAGGATTTGTTGAAGCTTTTCGTCAAGACTGAACGTGTCAGTAACTTCTCGACTGGCACCGTGTCTGATCAGGAGGCCCCCAAACCAGGGCTCCCAACGATCCCGCAGTATAGACTCAGCCCAAGCTTCATCTTCAAAAAGGCGGAATCGGATGACAAGCAGAATGCTGTGGGGGTCTTGACCTCGTAGGACGGTCTCCACACCAGCCTTCCATCATTGTGAGACCGGCTGCAAGAAAATGCAGTCCGGAAGTGCCACTAATGTTGCATGTGAAGAGAGACGAGACGAGAGTGAACTTGGCCGTAACTTTTTGCAGCGCAGAACTTGACTGTCTCGTTGTGAAGTAACCGATGCCGTTGAAGAGGCGATTGTTCTATTCCGATTAGGCCCCGCTGAGTCAACTTGTGATGAGTTTCCAGGTCCGTCCTGGGCACTGATGTTCTGCGAAAAGGAGTATGCGTGATCGTTCCTCGTGGATGGTTCTCTCGGATCCCCTAAAGACTCAAGCTTCTGTCGCCCTTTTCCGCAGGACCATGTCGCTTGGCGAAAGATATGATCGCTAACACGAAGCTCAGGGCAGCAGGTGGGAGCTAAGTCAATCACGATCAGCATCGAATCCACTATTCTGGGTGAGGGGTCCACTACCGGTGATAGAGCAATCCACACGGGATTTAAAAGTAAATCTAAAGATCACTATAGTAAGTGAAATGAGCGCTCGGGTGAACGTTGCGATTGAGGCTAGCTAAAACGCTGTCCGGAGACGACTTTGCGTTGTGCAGGCCGCCCCTAACCTTGCGTAAAACGTAGTTTGAATGAGAGATTCCACACAGATGAGACTGAAGGATGCAATGAGGAGGGCTTTGGGAGGTACTATATCCACGAAGAAGCTTTTCATCATCAGCATCATCCGGCAAGGGCGGGAAGGAGGACTCGCACACCGAGTATGCTATCAGTTTAAACGTTGAAAGAATTCCAACAACTAGGATCCCAACAGGTGTGAGAGGACGGAGTTGGGGTTGTAAATGGGTATATCGAGCTTTGAAATGGATGAGATACTATACGCAGGTCAGCTTGATGGATTGCAGATGTATAGAGATGATGCTCAGTACCCCATTCCACAACGCGAATTGTGACAATAAGCAAGTAATAGGAACAACGAGTGGCCTTGACAGATCTATTATAATGCACCAGTCGGTTCTGTGGAGGAAATTGGTAGACACGATGTTACATACCTTGTTCCAACAACGGATAGTATGTATATATATGGGGAGAAGTCCAATGGATCCCACACAGAGTAATATGCCCAGAATTGCTTGAAGTGAGATCGTAAAGATCAATCGTGGGCTTAAGGTGTGCCACGAGAAGATGACTCTGGCAGTCTAGAAAGACCAAATCACGAAGCTCGGGATGGTACAGAGAACGCAGACGGCAGCTGTCGCGTAGAAAAAATGCGACTACATTCAGGCCATGGCAGTCCGATGAGGAAAGGGACGGGTACTTGTAAGTCCGTAATTGGAGGGCCCAAGAACGCAGCGACAGGGTACCTCCGAGACGGTTCTCAGATAGTTAGAGCAGAAGGAAATGTCCGCATGATCAGGAACGACTAAAAAGAGCAGAAGAGGCGCCCATGTAATCTAAGAAGGTTTGAAGAAGAGCAGAAAAATTCCCCCGTGTACGGCGGACTATTAGCCAAACAAAGATCAAAATAAATTTTGGAGATTTTTGGGCTTTCTGTATAATAATATAGAATAGATTTTAATTCTACATACAAAGATACTATAGACAAGCTTACTTTGCTTCATCTTGCGGCTATTAATCTCTAATACTATACAGAAGTGCAAACTTATCATCTACATAATGATTATATTCTATTTCTTGTGTCTGCTATAAGCATATAGGGTGACACTGAGGGAGCTGTAGAGAGCTGAATAGTAATAACATACAGCTATATTAGCTAAAGTGAATAAGTATGAAGAAGCAGAAAAGCTAACGGGGCCGCAGACAACAGAGAAGTAATAAGGATTTGTGGGCGCCAAGACCGCGGCCGCTAGTCCCAATAAGGCCGTAGGCGGGTTCAGGGGTAACCACTGCGCCAAGGCCGCGCCAAGGCCGAATCTCCACCAATCCTCACTCATGACAGTGTCACTAAATGGGTGCCTCTTCCTCATTGAGGATAGCGTTGCCGCGTTTTAGCGTCGAAATTTGCTGCAGCCACTATTCCCAATAAGGAAAGATCACACATCCAGTAACACAGGGGATAATATCCAGTTCTTCTTAAGCCTTTGATAGAATAGATCGATCTTCGGAGAAGCTCACCGTTGCTATGATAATGCCAGCCAGCGACGGCGAGGTCGCCTCGTTTGGGAGAGGGGGGGATTCTGTGGAGGCGCAAAGCGTCATCTCCAGAATAGACACAGATCGAGAAGAGTCCTGATCAGAGATTTCTGCAGCTAAATAGACTTGACAACCTTGTTATCGCACTCATATTCAAAACCGAGGGATCCTTGCTGTTTCAGCGGGCCACGCCCTCGGGCCGCCGCTTCCTGATTAAATCTCATTCTGCAAAACCTGCCAAGCCACGGGATCAGGAGAATGCCAAGGCGCTATCGTCCTGAAATTAAGGGAGACACGGCTGAGGCTGTTTTTTAGGTGGTAGCAGTTGATAGACTCGGACAAGTCCATTTGCAAAAGGACCTTCTTGATGGTAGATATCGTCCCGTGAGTGGATACTTCGGAGGAATCGCTCTCCTTAGGAGAAGATGCTTATGTTTTGAGCTAATTAGGCAGCGACCCACTACCTCCAACAAGCCAACAAAGGTAGGTGAAGATACAAAGATGAATAGAAGTTTCACATCACCTGCCACTACTACGTATCACTATCATCCTATCTAGATGACAGCGACTAAGTGAAAGCATCGTCCATTGGGGCATTGCCTAGAAAGGCTAGCCAGCCTGACTCATGCTGTTCCTAGAGACCTAGGTTACGAGATCTCTTGCGTGCTTCCTGCCATTTCCCTTGTCAGAGAAGTACTTTGCCAGGAACTGGTTGAGCCAATCGATGAACTGCTGCATGGACATTCCACCCGGCAAGCCGCTATCTGAGCCTCCTGATACACCGCTCGCCGTCGGTGCGGCGGGACTATCGACGGCCGAAGGGCTTTCCGATGTGGGAGATGCAGCAGCGGAGCTAGACATGGATGATTCCGTGGGCGTGGCACTTGCGTCGGACGCATAGGCTGCTGCGCCTGCGGGGGAAGTGTAATCAGCAGTCTCTGAAGCCTTGGAAGATGTCTCGGCGCTTGAGGTGGACACTGGCGCTACCTCGGATGAAGTTGGACAGACATCTGTTGGGGTGCTTCCTGACTCAGCAGTGGTAGTCAGGGTGATGGTTGTGTCTGTAGTGGTGGTACTGTTCATCTCCTCTGTGGTCGTCGATGCTCCTCGGTAAACGGGAGAAGTGGTCATGCTTGGCTTGACGGAAGTCTCCACGGAAGTGGGAGCTTTAGAAGCTGACGTCGACCCAGACGCATCAGCTGTTATTGAACTCATAGACATAGAGCTGGCAGACGATGGCGAAGCGGTACTGTTGCCAGAGGACGCACCAGAGGACCCACCGCCGAACAGAGCTGGACCTGGAATAGTGTAGTTTTTCAGAGCCGGGTAGTAGATGCTGAGGAAGATGCCGGGATCTGTTGGGGTGTAGAATTTCGTTGCCGGAATACCAGCCGGGTTTTCCGTGCCCGAACCAGTCACTTGCAGGTTGATGCATTGAGGGTAG
>JAABUK010007322.1_pt1 | contig 15986 bp, 18 predicted proteins | sample 5559141 | NCBI WGS metagenome assembly JAABUK01 (sample SAMN10711869, study PRJNA513367) | rock metagenome | isolation source: Antarctica rocks | place: Antarctica: Victoria Land, Pudding Butte nord | collected 2016-01-03
ATGTTTGGCAGGGATGTGCTGAACAGATGATAGAGGTGGTAGCAGCAACCTTTGTCACACCAGCTGGAGGGTCGATCTCGGTCATCTTCTTGCCACCACCAGGTGGCTTCTTCAAACCAGACAGGGCAGGGGGTGGAGGTGGGGTGCCCTTGGCTCCAGATGGGGGTGGTGGGGGTGGCGGAGGCCTCTTCATGCCTGGAAATGCAAATCTTATAAATCAGAGCTGCTCGGCAGCGCTCAAGCAGAGGTGCGACACAAGCAGAGCTTCAACAGTCTAAGCCCATAGCTTGACACATCTATAAGACAACAACAATGGTACAGTCTTACCTGTGGAGGGCGGCGGGGGTGGTGGAGGTGGCTTCTTTGCCCCTGTAGTTGGTGGAGGTGGTGGTGGAGGGGCTGTCCTTGGGGCAGTTCCAGGAGGAGGAGGGGGCGGCGGTGGCGGAGCTGGAGTTTGAAAACCGGCTGGGGTCCTGCTTGGGGGTGGGGGTGGAGGAGGGGGTGTCTTGAAATTGGAGGGTGTCTGAGGGGGCGGCGGCGGAGGGGGTGCTGGAGATTTGGCAGGCAAGGCAGAAGAGGAGTCAGCCAGGGGCAGGTTGGCAGGGGCTGCCTCAGGCTGCCCTAGCAGCTGGGGTCTGCCAGGGCCAGTTGGAGATGATCCTCCTGAAGGGCCCTCTGTGCTATCAGCATCACGCAGGCGGTTTGCCTGCTCAAGGTCCGCCAGCTGTTGCTGCAGCAGCTGCTGCTGTGCCTGTGAAGCTCCCTGTCAAGTCAATGCAGAGCAATGTCGAAACAATGCAGAGCAAGAGATCTCATTAACGCACTTGATTGTTGACTTGCACAGTCCACACTGCAGCGCAGACGGTCTCATGCACATCATTCTGCAACACTGTGCTGCATCTTTTTAATCTCTACAGACGATATGGACATGGGCACTGTTGCTGAACAGGCACATGGCCTCTCATAGGGAAGATGATCCCCTGATGTGGCCCAGAACAGCATTGAGTGACCGACTCAGCATTCTCAGAGTTTCACTGAAGTGACTCTTTTGTCTGTTGGGTCCCAGTTGCCCCCCCAGGACATTAAACACATTGAATCGAACTGAATTGAGTCGAAGATGATCCCTGGGCTCACCTTGCCTGCAAGGTATGCAGCCAGCTGCATGGTGCTGTTGGCAGTCAGCATCCTCTTGTCTCGCCTACCCTTCTTGCCCTCCTCAGGGCTACCCCCGGGATCCATCTCCTCTGCTAGCGCTAGCAAGTCATTCATGGCCACCCCTGCTGGCAGCAGCATCATCTGCCCCTCTGAACCCTGCCGCAACCCAGCAGTGGCCGCAGCTGCATCAGTGGTGGCCACTGCTGATTCCACATCAGCCACAGCTGGGTTTGCTACATGGAGTGCTGAGTTTGTGTCAGCCACTGCTGGAGCGGTGCCTGCATGATGGTGGCGGTGGTGCTTGGTTGCATGACCTGGGACTTTGGCAGCGCCCTGGGGATGAGGGCTGCTGCCAAACTGCCCCAGCAGCTTCTGAGGGGCAAACTCTGGAGACATCAAACTTGCTGCCCAGTTGGAGTCAGGAGTGGCAGAGTCACGAGCGGCCAAGTTGCTAGCAACTGGCGTGTGAGCACCTGAGCTGCGAGTGGCTGAGGCAGACAGAGTGGAGTGCCGTCTGTGGTGGTGGCCTTTAGAAGGCTTGCTCTCTGGTGTGGGCGTAGTGCTAAAGTTGCGCAGCTTGTCAGCAAGTCTGCGCATCTGACTGACTGTGAAGGGTGCCTGCACATCATGCTTCATGACAACACCTTCCACAACATTTGTGCAATTTATACAAGGACATATAGCCAGCAAGATTTAACAATTCAAATGTGTACAAGCTAAATACTGTTTTGACATATCTGTTCCATGGCCCACAATACATATGCAATCAGCTGACAGGTCATCAACACAATGTACATATCAGGATGAGATGACATGCATTCACATGCATGGGAGGTGCTCTGACCTTGTTCGAGTCCAGTGACTGTCCCACTGAGGCGGGCACCGCAGGGCTGGCGGCCACAGCTGTGGCAGCAGTGCCCTCCTGCTGGCCACCATAACCAGAACCCTGAGCCAGGGCGTACAGCTGGTCCAGAGCAGATCGCCTGGAGACACCAAGGGCACGGCCACTGGGAACATGCCCTGCATCAAGGGCAGCGCCAGGCTGCTGACTATCTGTGTCAGCATGGCTGGGGGGTGTCTCCATCTCCTGCTGGACATAGTAGCCAAAGAGAGGCGCGCTTTGGGATGCGTGGGGACCCTGAGGTGAGCTTGGCCCCATGCTGGTGGGCCAAAGGTTCTCAACAGTGGGGCTGTTGGAGGCATGCACACCATGGTGGAAACCAGCAAATCCCTCGGGTGCTTTGCTGCCTGGCGATGGCAGGGGGGATGGCTCAGGTGAGGGCTCTGCCGAATGGCCCTCCTGTTGAGGCAGTTGCAACTGGCCCTTGTGAGGAGTGCCTGTCAGGCTGCTCTTGCCAGAGATCGCAACAGCTGAAGCCAAAATTGCATCGACACCGGCTGCTTCTGCACCAACAGCTGTCTGACTATCCTCAGAGCCTGCTAGGATAGGCTGGTTTGAGTATGCAATACCATCAGCATACATTGCATGGCCAGCTGTATTGGCAGCTAGTTGCCCTGCTTGAGGAAGGCCTCTCTGACCAGGCAGGATGTGGCCTGCTGCCTGTTTGAAAGAGCTCAAAGGCCTATCAGCTGTTTCCAGGTTGTACACGATGCTGTTGGTGGCATCTCCTGCAGTTGCTGAACTGCCCTGGTGCTGCTCTGATGTCATCCTGCCACTGTCATCTCTGCTGCCTTGCTGGCCTGCATTGGCATGCCTGCCGCCTGCAGCCAATGTGGCAGCTGCTGTCTGAGCTGCAGCTGATGACTGAGTCTCATTAGAATTTCCGGATATAGCATTGCCATGGGCAGTCAATCTGACAGGTGGCGTCCTGGTTGAAGCAGAGTCAGGCCGTCGGTTGGCACCTTCATCAAGGGCACTGAAGCGCGTAATGCCTAGGGGGCCTGAGGGATGGTCAGCATGGTCCCCAGTGCCCCCTGCTGGGGCACTAGGGCGTGCCCCAGAGCCCTGAGGAGCAGCAGCAGCAGCGCTCCTCTTCTTGGCAGAGCCAGGGCGGTGACGCTGCCACCAGGTCAAGGGAGCTGAAGAGATCAGGTGGCCCTTGTCGCTCTTCTTCTTCTCAACACTCTTCGGAGAAGAAGAAGAGGCTAGCCTGCCGATGCCAAAGTTAGCAACGCCAGCTGCTGACTTCCCTGCCAGCTGCTGCAGCATGCTGAAGCTGCCGCTGAAGGAGCTGAGGTCATTCAGGGACTCTATAAGCTTGGGACCCTGCTTTGGGTCCCAAGGACTGCCTGTCAGTAGCTTCTGCCAGGTCAGCCGCCCCAGCAGACTCTACATGTTGAGGTCCATGTGGCTTGGCAGGGTCCACAGGCTGACTCTGGTGAGTCACTGTCCTGTTCTGCGCTACTGTGGTTGTGCTGTTATCAGAAAAACCACCTGCTCCAGTTGAGCTGGGATAGTGCTTTGTCTGATAGGCACTGACGCCGGCAGACTGCTGCCTTGTAGACATGCCAGGGTGAACCGTCTGCCCTTCACGTGTCTCATCAGCGAAGCTGCCGGCAGCACGCATACCCGCCTGGTTGCCGTCTGAGGACCCCTTTCCTGCTGTGGCTTCCGTGACAGTTGATGACTTTGTTGCTGTTGCAGTCCATGGTTGGTCTCCGGCGGCAACACCGAGATGCTGAGACCCATACCCTGCCTCAAAGCCAAACCCACTGACGCCAACACCGCTGCTTTCAGCATGAACACTGTCTTTTTCACCAGTGCTGCTCTGCAGGAGACCTTCCTTGGAACTGCGAAGGCCTGTGTCTGAGTTGTCCCCATCTCCAAGCACTCTGATTTCCAGAGTGACAGGCTTAGGCGGCTCTGATGGGCCCCAGGCTGGTGGGGATGCAGCTGAGCCAGCTCGGGACAGCAATGACTCATGCTGAGCAGATGCCGACTCACTCTGTGCAGGTGTCCATGCACTGGGCCTATCAGCTGTTGAGCGTGCACCAACCTGCTTTGGTGGCGTACTGTCAGCCTGCCACACAGCATGGCTTGTGCCGCTGTTGCCAAACTGCCATTGGGAGAGAGGAACGCTGGCCAAATCAGTGAGGTTGCTGGCAGTCTTCTTCAGTTGGCTTGGTGGCTGTGGGCTGTCTGCAACGCCTGCCAGGGCTCTCAGGCGTGACAGGCCTGGCAGCTGCTGGCCCTGAGGGCTGGTGGCAGCAGGCCTTGTCAATTGGGGGCTGCCAGCAACAGCCCCTGCAACACCGCGTTGCTGTTTGCCCTGAGGTGTGATTGCATCAGCATCTGCCAGGGCTTGCAACTGCAGCAGTGCGGGCATCTGGGCTGAGCCTGTGAGTGCTGCTGGTTGAGCACGGTTAGCAACCTTGTCAGGTGTAACAGACTCAGCGGCTGACTCAGCATGAGTAATGGCATAGACGTCGCTGTCGCTGAGACGCCCTGATTGCTGAGCCTGCGTATGAGAAGAGAATGCTCAATTTGTATTAGGAAGCTACACATGTTCTCAGGAACGGCCATGTACTCAAGCAGTTGTTGCATACTTGCCTGAGCTTGTGCTTTGCACAGCTGCAAACGCTGGACACGCGTGCTAAGTGCAATCATATGTGCACAATCAGCTGCAGATGCTGTCACAACAGACGCATGGCAGGGTGTGCATATGCCTTGTTGCTGCAATCCTTTGCATGTGCATGGGCTGATCTTCCAGGCTTTCTGCATAGGTTTTACCAAAAGACCAGCATGGCTGGTAGATAAGTCAGCATCTGCAGGATGCCAGGAGTGGTAAGCAGCTTACCCCACCAGAATCTTGAGAGAGTCTGCGCAGCGCCTCAGCCTCGAAGAGAGCTCCTTGTCCGCTGCGTGCAGCATGCAAAAAGCCCTCCAGCCCTGTGCCTTCTCCTGCGCTCTTGCTGTCAACATCCTGCCATCCAGGGTATTGGGACAAATTTTGCAAACCCTGGCTGGTGCTGACCGAATTCGCCTCAGGTGAGTCAGGGTGCAGAATGTTGTGCACAGACTGGAAACCAGATCGAGACTGGGAGTCAGCGTAGTTCTCAGGGCTGCTTCTCAGCTCTGTTGCGCTGTCCAATGACTCAGCCAGAAGCTGAGCCGCCTGCTTGCTGCGCTTCTTGTGCCTTCTTCTGCTTCGCCTGCTCCCACCAAAATCAGGGCTGATCGAGGAGGTGGAATCTGTCCCTGGGCTCTCTAGGACCCCAGCCTGATCCAGCATACGTGGATTCCAGCCCTGAACTTGTGGTGCCCTTCCACTGGACTGCCTGGCTGGCAACCATTTGCCTGTCTGACTTTGCGTCAGGGTGCCTGCAACATGTCAGGAATGGCAATTGCGCAGGATGTATGTCATTGCGCCTGCAATGTGCTGTTACGGCTTGCATGAACCTGTCTCTGCAGCGCCATTTGTACCATGTCTTCACACTGCAATGGATACTGGTACTAGATGTGTGCCTGACCGCTACTTTCAAGTCTTGCATCACCAAAGGTGCAGACAATGCAGCTTTATGGAGGCCACCTGATGTCAGAGTCAAGACCATGTCAAGACCATGTGCCGTTGCAGTGTGTCCCTGTTGCATGCTGACAGCATGACCCACAAGCTGTCAGTGCAAGCACACACATTGCTTGCTGCAGTTTTCATGACAATGATCAGCGAGTCAACATGGGGAAGAACAGAGCATGCCTGTAGCGAGGCTTTCAGCACAATGACCAGCACGTCAAACACGGGGAACAACAGAGCATGCCTGTAGCGAGGCCGGCCATTCTCATGGTCCCAATTTGGCGCTGCTCCAGAGGTGACAGCTGTTTAGCGCCAGGCCGCTTCACGTTGCTGCCATTCAGCGCAACAAGCAACGCCATTGCCTCTGTCTGAGGGGACACATCTGCACCACACCAGGACCATAAAGTTTGAGAAGCGCCATCAAACATGTGCTGTGCTGTCTGCTACACATTTGTGTCGCAGCTGTGGTAGAAAGGGTGAACAGTGCGCATTGTACCTGAACTGAGAAGCTATACATTGAAGGTACACATCAGTGTTTCCCATGTCTGTAGGCATTGTCTTGTGTGAAACCATGTCAACAGACAAGGAAAGCTGCCAAACAGAAGCTGCAAAACACACAGTTCATTACTGAGATCCATGCATACGCCTCTGGCACCATATTGATCTTGCACGCTTGTACAGCTACACGCAAGCTCTCAATCTGTCTATGATCTGTCTCTGCTCTAGGATCTACCCTACCTTGGACCGGAGTCAGCAGGGACTGCACGTTCCCGGACATTTGGCGGCTTGCACCAGCTGAGTCCTGGCGCAACAGTCCCTGCTCCCTGGTTTGACCCCTGCCAGCCCCTCCCTCAGCTCTGGGGACCCCTCTCAGCAGGCCTTGCATGCTTTGCTGCTGGCCAGTGGGCTGTCCGGCTGAGAGGGTTCTGTGTACGCCACTATTCTTGTGAAGGCCAGGCATTGGGCCCTGATTGGACTCAGCGCCCTGCAATAAGAGTGTGCTTGATGCAAGCGACTGCATGTATTGTGTGGGGCTTTGGGCGCTGGCCTGCCACAGCGACAAAAGGTACCCCACGAGCTGGACAATGCAGCATGGGCTCATGAACATACTAGACATGGACTCATGACAGGGCACTGCCATGGAATTGCGGTATCAAAAATTGCTCTGCCTAGATTGTGCAATGACATAATCACCATTGAAAGGAAGCATCAGGCTTGAGATAAAATGCCACATCTGACCGCCTCTCCAATGAACGATGACATACCACTCAAACAACGCCACACCCACCATTCAAAGGAAGCTTCAGGATTGAGAGACACTATGTCGTACCTGGTCGCCTTTCCAAGGGCTAACGCCACCTTCCTGAATGTCCAGCCTGGTCACTGCTGGGTCATTGAGGGCAGCATTGGCTGCATCAGAAGCCAAGCTCCTGAGATGACCTGATGACCAGGTGTGGGCAGACCTCAGGCTGGCTGCAGGCAAAGCATGGCCTCCGGATGTGGCTGTGTCTTGGCTGTCAGCGGTGTTCCTGTGCGTCTGCCCAGACTGCAACCAATCCTGGTTGTGAGGTGGCGTAATGCAGAGTCGTGAATGATGATACAGTGGTGACTGAGCAGTAGCGAGCCTTGAGCAAAGGTGGGTTTAGTACTGAGGTCAGATATTGGTTGTATTGATTGTATATGTTGTATTGCACATGACTGCACATACATGTATGTACTGTGATGTTACATGGTATACACATCACTCACGCCATACAGTGAACAGCCGAGAGTCCGATCACTTAGAAAGGTGCAGGTCAGGCTACAAACACATGAGAGCTTCTGCTTCCGAAATCAATACAGCAAAACGGTAGAGAATTATACAAACACATGAGGGCCTATGCTTCTGAAATCAATACAGCAAAAGGGCAGAAAGCTGACATCAGGTGCTGATTTTGCTCTCGCTGATAAAGATTGCAGATGGGTTTCTGTAAGTGCAGATGAGTTCATGTAAGTGGGGCAGAGCAGGACCAACCTGGCTGCTGCTGTTGGCACCAGAGGCGGTTCTCCTTGGACCCCAGCCCTGGCTGTCAGAGGCTTGGGAGGGGTCCCGTCTCAGGGTAGGCGCCCACACTGTCTTCACCTTGTCTGGCAACTGATTGCTGTCCTTTGAGGGTGCAATGCCTGAATCAGGAACCAAACCCAAAGTGGCCAAACGAGGCAACTACTAGCATTGGGCACTTCGCAGTCAGGTGTGTGAACCATTGATCAGCAGGACAGCTACAGTGCTTTGTCAGTCTAGACCGCAATGCATCTGCTCTGTGTTTCTGCATAATGCTTGATTGTGCAGTGCAAGTAGCAATGGATCTGCAGCAAGCAAATGCTTGCAAAAGTCGCGACATGGTATGCAGGCGCGAGACAGCATTGAGAGATAGCACAAACAGGAATGCACGTGATCTGCACATGTAAAAGTCACAATGGAGGCTGCAAGGCAATGCTGCTTGTCTGCACAACGTGCCAGAAATCTTAGAAGGAAGATATAATGATGTCAAGGGAATGATGTTCTTGCAATGTACCTGGAGGCCGCCAAGCAGTGCGTGTTGCAGCAGATTCTGCTGCAGGTGATGGCAGCCTGCATGCAAACATGCACATCATATGCGACAACTGACTGCCTTTGACATACATTGCTGGATGCCACAGTCTTGAGATGGAAAAGGGAGACAGTTGCACTATATTTGATCGTACCAGCTCTAGTGAAACTACCAAACCTAATGATGCCACAGCACTTAACAGGGGCAAGGCTAGTCATGACTTGGAGCCATGCATACATGTGTGCTGGCCAAGCTGCTGCCATGCCTGCTGGTTGCACCCTGGCAGTACTGCATCAAGCAAGGCACCCATAAGCAAAAGCCAAAGATTGTGCATTGTAGTACTGCCCAGCATGATTCTATAGAGCTATACTCTACAGCAATTGCGCAACCTGTGCCTGATTGAGGTAGAAGCATGATGCTCTTGCTCCTCAGGACTCAAGGTATGTGTGAGTTCTGCAATTGTGCATGAGTGCAGTAGCCACTGGAGCTGATGCAGATACTATTTGTACCTGATCTTGTTCTTCTGCAGAGCTTTTTCCACCTGCCCAGATTGCCTCCCTTGCAGCCACTGCGCATCCTTACTGCCCCTGTCAGAGACTGTAGATCGCCGTCGTGAAAAAGAAGCAGGCAGACTGCCTGTTCTGCCTCTCGTCCCTGCTGACCTGGACCCAGCTGACTCACTAGAGTGACTGGACATGGTGTCAACATCTATCGGAGGTGGCTTGCTGCCAGCCAGCTTCCTTGCCGCCTTCTGTTGCTGTGCCTGCTGAGCATGCTGGTTGCTGTTCAAACTGCCAGGCCCCATGGACTGGTTCTCTGATCCCCAAGGCTGCTGCTCATGCATTCCGGCAATGAGACTGACCATGCGTCTGGGGCCAGGCTGGTGCTGATGGGCGAGAAATGGGTCTGTGACCATTGGAAAGGGATCAGCAGCAGTGTGACCTTGCCTGTGGCTGTGTTGCCGGTACGTTTGAGGTCTATAGCTGCGATTGGTGTCCCCTCCAAAGTAGCCTCCAAACAGGTTGCCACAATGCTTGATCATTTCTGCTGTACCCTCCACCTGAGAGGTTGTTGTCAAAAACATGTCCTCGAAATGCTGTTTCTTGCTTGACATTGATGCTTAAAGACCGCTTTGTATGCAGACTTGATCACATTTTATGGGCGTGCTGTTTGCTTATGCAAGTCTGTATTCTTTCAGGCACAGCGGTCACACAGCACAACTCTGAACCCAATTTGTGACATGCATCTTTGACATTCAGGCTACATGAATGTTGCTAGGCATTTTTGGCATTTTGGCATTTTTGGCTGGGTGGAAAGCAACTTGTTAGCCATGTGGAAAGCGCTGTATGCATTGCGCTGTGATGACATAGCAGGTCACAATCTGCAAGATGATGCTACTGAAGATTCTGATGGACAAGACTGAGAAATGTTTGCTATTTGCATGTATACCGCGCTTTCCACCCAGGAGGCTACATCACCCGACCCCAGAGCTCTGTCATCCTGTCCTGGCCGGAACAGAAGAGGCCCTAGGGCTTGTCCCAGCATGATTGCAGACATGCCATTCTTTGTGTGGTGCTGTGCTAAGGCTGCTAGCAAGCAGATTAAAGCCTTCAGAGCCTCTGCAGGTGTACGAATGATCAATGTACATGGTTGATGCACAACTGCTTGATTGGGCACTGTCAAAGATGGTTTGTGTAGATGCGAATGAAGCACCTATGCACCATGATGCATTACATGCTGCAACTCTGCCAATCCTCATTTATGGCTGTGCAAAGGTGCATGCATGTGCAGAATGGTTGATTGGTTTGTACAGCATCAAGTTTGTAATGTGCAATCATGCACCATATCTGTTGATGTTGCCTTGTGATGCTGCAAAGCTGGATCATGAAGCATGATGCAAGTCCACACCCATCATAGGCAAATGCATGGCATACAGATGATTTTGTCAAGGTGTCATACCATGCTGCTGATCTGGAAGCTCCTCCAACAAGCACTTGACCACATACAGTTTGACATGACCTTCAGATGCTGCTCGGAGATGAGTCAGCAGGTCCCCGCTGAGCTTTGAGGTCACTAATGGTTCACTCAGATCTTTTAGGCATGTGACGATGAGTTCAGCCAGAAGACTGGATGTTAGACGGATGTTCTCTGGTATCTCTGCAGGAATATACACACAAATGACGGTGGAAAATTGACAAAAATGATGCTGATATGGATGCAAAATGCTGTAATGGTACATGAGACATGAGGCGTTTGCTGTTTCCCGTGCACGTAAGCAAGTGATCAGCTCATGCAAGTGAAACATGACTTGTCAAGCCTTTCTGTCAGAACACACATCTTTATGTTCGTACTGCTATGCGTGAGCCACAGGAGCCCTCAGACTTGCCTAGCACGCTGTCATCAAGAAACACAGCTCTGAGAGCTTCCAGAGACTCTGTGTCACCCTCGCCTGGGTCCAGAAATATTGCTCGTGCTTTCTGGTGGTTCACTGCAGGCAGTCAAGGTGCAAGGTAGGCCAGAGAATACTGCAGAGGTGTTGCACCGTATCCTGCAGCTTTCAGAGCAATCATCAATTGTTGTTGCTTTACCTGCTCCTGCAAGGTAATTGACAGACCGCTTGAGCACCTCAAGGGTCTCCTGATCCGTAGCAGCGGCAAGCTCCTTGGCCTGACGATCAGCCTGCTTACGCTGCAGCTCGAACAGACCGTATTGAGAGCGTGACGGCTGCATGGTGCAGCTGTCTACTCCGGCGACTCGTTCATCACTGCCTGAGAGATGTCAGGTCGTGCTGAAGCAAATTTCATCAAGAAGCTAACATAAGGCACGAAGCATGCGGAGAACCCTTCAACCAAGCCGTCGCCTCTGTACAGACCTCACCCTTCTAGTTCAGCGGCAACACGCAGCGCAAAAGCTGTTTCTTATTCGCAGCATATTCAAAACTGTCATCAGTGGTCTGTCCTGTTGTGTGTGCAGGTGGAGGTTGTCTCATGGCTTTGCTGATGACTACAAGTTGTAGTGTACAACAAGCATTGCATCTTGCAACCATTGCCAAGTAACAACAGTCGTAACTGTCTCACCCTTCAGGCTGAATCTTATGCAAGGCCAATTGGTTTGCAAAACAGCTGCTGTCACAGTGTGGCCACAGGAACAAATTGAACTTCAGTGAATCTGAACATGTACATAGCATGTAAATACATGACGATGTCTACATGCTTGTGTCGTTGCTGGAATAATTGCTCTGGTGTCCCAACTGTCCCAGTTTGGCACGAATTCATTTGGGAGTCCCAAATGAATTCGTACCCCGATACCTTACGATGGAATCCTTACGGTGTAATACGAAACACAGATGGTCTTGTTCAACTGCCTTGTTCTGTTTGTTCGACGCGATCTGTGCACCTTCAGGTCCCTCTAGAGCATTGAGAGTCTAGCGTCGTGTAATCCTTTACTAACGCTTTTGCAAACAGCTTGCCTGTTCTTCTTGCGATCGTCTGTTTTGACCTAACCTGCTGATCTCGTTAACCGGCACAGCTTGCCGCCCGACGCCGCAGGACAAAGCGTTTTGCGTGTGTGTCAACAGCCACAATTGAATCTATGCAAGGGTTCTGAGTAGCATGCAGCGGCCTTTTCCGGTAGAGCGCACGCGTAGCTCTCTTTACAGATGCGCTCAGGCTTCCTGCTTGTACTGTGCTTGACAACCCCGCACGCCTTTTGCACACAAGACGAGCTCACTTGCTCTGAGCCGCCGTTGGGTGAGCAGTGTCCCTGGAACTTGCCAGCAGGCACTGCAAACGCAACACCAGCTGAGGTAGGAGCTCGGGCTGTCGTGAGTGTACTGCAGCATACCAAACGCGAGACTTACAGCGTCAGAGCTGTGTGGCCCTGCAGTGTTCAAGCAACTTGCATCTAGCAGGCTCCCCAGCTGCAAAGGGTAAGCCAGCACAAAGCAGCAATCAGACTGACACTTGGGTACACCAGGACGTGTGTGGGCGCCTCATTGTCAGATTCCATGATTACAAGTCTGCTGAGGGTCACAAAGCAGACCTTACAAATGCCCTTGCTGGTGCTGGAGATGCATGGAAGTGGATAGATCGACAGAATGCAGCAGCGGTGTACCCTACAGATTTTGCCTTGCTGGAAGTTGCAGATGCAGAGACAGCCAAAATCAAAGTGCGTAAACACAACACTCGACGAGGGTCCTTGTACACAAATGTACTGTCTGCGTGTAGTATGCTAACCTCATCAGCTGCAAGAGCTGCAGTCAATCATGCGTGCGATATGAGCAGCATAACACTCTTCCTGGGGTTTGCAGGAACATCTCAGTTTATGGCCTGGCGTGAAGGATGTCCACCCAGAGCAGCAGGTCAAGCGGTCTCTTACATGGGACAGCAGCAACAGTGACGCGTCTACACATTCTCATGGGCAACCTGCAACACATGCTGAGATGGTGCAGAAACGACCTGGCAGGTGATTGATAGCTGTGTGCATTCTGATTGTGCTCAGCTGTTAAGTGACCCCAACATCGTGCTGAATGTCACCTGCATTCACTCAGCAACGCTGGCACTGCTCACATCACGTCCCATGTTTTGTTGCCTGCTGAGTTCCTGCCGGCTGCACAACATGACTATGTCAGTATGTAAGTCTGCCACTGCCACAGCGCAACATTTGCACATGCGATCAGCAGATATGGCAGACTGTTTAATTGATTGGTCTCACCTGTGCCAGCCTTTGCTCTCGCTTCAGCCAGGTAGGTATCAGGTGAGATTCAGAAGGCCATACACCAGGCTCATTTTTATCACCCAAGGGTGTGCAGTAAATGTGGCAGACCATTTGATGCAATCTGTTGTCTGCAGGTTTCAGACGCGCCCCACCATGCACAGCGACCATGAAGATGCCACAGCTGATGTGACAGTCCCCTGGCCAGACTCTCAGCTGTCTGAGGAGACTCAGAGGCGGCTGCTGCTCTCTCAGAACAGCGTCACTGCTCGCTTTGAGGCTCAGAAGCTTTGGGACCAAGGCTACAATGGTGCCAAGGTGAAAGTTGGGGTCTTTGATACTGGCATCAGGGCAGATCACCCTCATGTCAAAAACATTAGGTGGGTTTGCCCTCCCTCTGCTGAAGCCACACTCAATGTCCTGGGGCATTAACATTGCATGCAGCATGGATGCAATGTACGAATGCGCCATCCAGAAAGCTTGTCACCATGCAAGTTTCCTGCTCACATACAGCTTGCTACAGCCTGCCTTTGTGCGTCATGCCACAACACAGGCACAAAGTCTGTGATGGTAGAGTAGCTGTACCAAACTGCGGTATGCTGCAGTCACAGGTGATGCCTCTGCTCAGGTCTAATACATGTAGACCACACAGGTCACAATGTAGATTCGCAATGGTACTGTTCCCAGGCAATTCTGAGCTTTTTACAGTATGGACGTGTTTGTGAAAATATAGATGTTTTGGGATTGAGAAGGGCTCATTGTCTGTGCAATGTGCTACAGGGAAAGGACCAACTGGACACATGAACCTACCCTAGAAGATGGCCTAGGTCACGGCACCTTTGTAGCAGGGGTTATTGGGGGCTCAGACGGGGCTTGCCCAGGGTTTGCCCCTGAGGTGGAGCTGTACACATTCAGGGTCTTCACCAATGACCAGGCAAGTGCCTTTCTAACCTTTCAGCAATCAATCGGTGCACTCTCATTCAGCTTGTTTTGAAAATGATGCTGCACAGTATGGCGCAATTGGCTTCAGTTCCATAAGTAAGCAAGCATAGCATACAAACATCACACAAGCAAGAGTACTGCAGGGATGCTGACGATCCCTATCTGCTGTCCCACGCCCTCCATGACTGCTTTGTCAGCATACAGCATGTACGTGATCACTCCTTCTGTTCCTGCATTTCTCCAGATATCAGTCATATGGCATATCCTAATAGTGTTGGACAGCGACCAATTCACAGAAGTTGGGTGCAGGTGTCGTATACCTCCTGGTTTCTGGACGCCTTCAACTATGCCATGGCGACAGGGATGAATGTTGTCAACCTCAGCATTGGAGGGCCCGACTATCTGGATCAGCCCTTTGTTGAAAAGGTATCTGCATGCACTGCCCTCAACACATGCAGGCAGGCTGTTGTGCGTGTTAGTGCATGTCGACATCATATCAACCAGTCATGCTGAGGCTCTGCATTGTAAAAGCAACTGTGACTTGCATTACGGGCGTGCACAGGTGAGCAGCTGTGTTTTGGAAACGCGTAGTAGGTGTCGCTGCCAGTGACTCACTGACTTTTGTGCACGTTTCACATTGAGTATGCACACTGCTTCTGAGTCCAATTATCATCATGTCTTATGCACCATTATGATGGCTGATCGTGAAGGTGCATAATTAGCCGTGGAGAAGAGCTTTGACGTGCATACACCACATTGTTCAAGGCTTTGTGCCAGAGGCTGCCTGATTCTGGCAAGCGTGTGATTTGCATTGCATAGCAAGCACTAAACAAAGACTGTCTAAAGTCTCCTGCATGCAGCCAAGCAATGCACACACTAGCCTTACGCAGCGTCATACTGGCCTTACGCGCTGTCACACAGGCCTTACGCAGCGTCGCGCTGCAGGTGTGGGAAATCACATCAAATGGCATCTTGATGGTGTCAGCGATAGGCAATGATGGGCCTCTGTATGGGACTCTGAACAACCCAGCTGACCAGAATGATGTCATTGGCGTTGGGGGCGTGGATTACGCTGACCAGATTGCATCCTTCTCTTCCAGGGGGATGTCCACATGGGAGTTGCCCATTGGCTACGGCCGTGCAAAGGTGTTTTACACCTTCTTCTTCTTTTCACATTGTTCTATACATTGTACATGCTGTCAACACTGCCCATTTCGTCCGTGCCAAGATGTTTTACCACTTCTGCATTCTTCTCATGTGCTTATCACATGCCCATCTTGCAAGCACACTTATGTGCATCAGAAAAGTCTGTCTGTAGTGATGCGTGATGCAGATAGTGTGGATGACCTGACAGCATTGATGGCCTGGTGGCATGGGCAACATGCATGCATAGGTGGAAATGCATGCCCGTATGTGTGAGCTGCATTCCAAAAACATGTCTGTATGTCTCTTTGAAAAATATGTCAAAAATACTTCAACCTCAGCGTAATTGAGGTGAATTTGCCACTTGCTGTTCAATACGGAGAGCATCTCCTTATTCTCAATGATAGTCACACTGCTGCACAGCAGAAGTGCCGTTGAAACAGGAAAACAAGGGTCTTTGCCTTGGGCAGTTCTTGCCAAAGTGTGGAGCATCTTGATGGGTAATCAGAGGCTACCTCAAACACTCACATCAGGTAGCATTGAGTCTATGATTGCAATGCAGTGATGCATACACTCACTCTTGGGAAATGGTCAGAGGGTGAGCTGGATGCTAGCGACCACATGCGACTGTGCAGTCACCGCTAGCATACAGCTTGCTCTCTGACTATTTTGCAAGGGTGTGTGTATGTATCACTGCGTTGCAATCATAGACACTGTGCAATCACCCCACCCTGTTAAGGTCCGGGCTGCCGCCTTAGGAGGCTCCCGTTATGATCGCTGAAAAGCGTAAACTTTTCTTTTTTCCCCTTTTTGTCTTTTATTTTTTCGTTCTTTTTGTATTTTCCTCTTACTAATACTAACAATTGGGTTGGCCTGTTGTTGCAGCCCGACGTGGTGGCATATGGGAGGGATGTGCTGGGCAGCAGAATCCAGGGGGGTTGCAGAAGCCTGTCAGGGACCAGTGTTGCCTCCCCTGTTGTGGCTGGGGCTG
>JAABUK010007323.1_pt1 | contig 15986 bp, 18 predicted proteins | sample 5559141 | NCBI WGS metagenome assembly JAABUK01 (sample SAMN10711869, study PRJNA513367) | rock metagenome | isolation source: Antarctica rocks | place: Antarctica: Victoria Land, Pudding Butte nord | collected 2016-01-03
CAGGTATTGAAAGACATAGCTTACATTTTCGACTCGCTTGATAAATCACCGTGGTACTATCACATATATAACTATAATAGATGATGGGCAGGACGAGCTCACCACGTCTTTTCGGAAGGGAAATAAGTGCTACGTGTGTGTTTGCGGGGAGGGGGGGTAGGATGGGGAGTTTAGTGGGTTATTATGATTATTTGTGGGTTTGATTAAGATACGATACTCCCAGTCTGACAAGAAATGTAGTGAACAACAGTAACCGAGAAAAGCTTCCCTGTCATTCCCACCCTCAGCTCTTGAAGTTGTATGCAACAAAACACCCTCATACTCCCAGCCTCACCAACATCATTCGTTTCACCATTAATCATTGGCGGATAGCCGGCGCAAAGGATGTCAGGCATCGCAAGTCGCAAGCGCCAAAACTCACAATTTGCACAAGTCACAAGCGACAAAAACGACCCCAACCGGTCTCTCCCAAGACCATGGTAAACTTTCCCATTCGTGATCTCCAGCTTTGAGATCATAAATCACCACCCCAATCTCCGCACTCATTTGGTGCTGCAGTTGCACAATGCACACCATCCACGTGGCCCTCACGCTCGCCCTCCAACTACTACCCACCCTAGTCCCAACAGCCAACGCAGCAGCCCTATCTCCCCCAACCGCAACAAATAGCACAGCACCATCCCAACTCCAACCCCCCTCCACAAACCAATCCTTCGCCAACTACCAACCCCACAAACCCGAATCAACACACATCCCCCTCCCCCTCGGCGCGAACCTCACCCTAACAATAACCTACCTCGGCGCCCCCATCCCTTCAGAAACAACAGACGAACATCTCTACTACGGCACCGAAACCATCCGTCGCTTCCTATCAACCCACGCCAACGACCCGATACGGCACAACCGCTGGTCCTACGGCGATCTGTCCGACATCCAGATCATCGTTGCCGGAAACACAGATAGCACGGTGACGTACGCACAGCTCTTCGCCGTGCTGGGTGGATTGAGGGATTTCATGCTTCGCCCCTCGGCGCAAGAGTCGAGGAACCTGCAGTTCGATTTGAGTGTCGAGGGCAAGGGGAAGGTTGGGTTCGGGTTGGTTTGGCGTAACCCATCGACAACCGCAGCGGGCAATGTGTTTCCGAACGCGACGTCGCTCCAGCCACCCACGGCAAACGCATCACTGGTCAACGCAACACTACCCCTCGTCGCCGCCTCCGAGCGACAATGGGTGCCGATCCCCGGAACGTCAATAATGCTAGTCTTCGACTTCTTCGGCGACCCCATACCACCCACCGAATACGAAAAAGCGTTCGCAGCCTCCAATCTCGAGATTATAGACCACATCGGTCGCCGTAGCAACTGGCCCATTCCGCACGGTCGATTCGAGTATGACGATAGCGATGCGCACATCGTCGTCATCGCGGACAGGGGCATAGACGTTACCTGGCTGGAGCTATTCCAGATCTTGCAAGGACTGCATGGGTTCGTCACTGGGCACCCGCCGCGGTATCAGATTTTGCATTATGAGATTTATCAGGGGTTGGATATCGTTGGTTTTGGACTGTTGTGGTATGATACTCCTCGAGGGGAGGGGAGTGCGGCGACTAGTTGAATGATGATTTGCGAATGCAGTACGGATAATGGTACATCTCCTTTGATGTGAGAAACTCAGGCCAACGGATAGGGTCACCGCTCTTTATGCATGCGGTTCGTGTAAATGGGGATCAACGTGACCGACCAGACTAGAGATGCTGGCAGCACATATTGCTACTCGAAGCGCGAATACGATGTCGAAAAGTGTGGTCGCTCCTGGCAAACGTAGTCGAGCTGTCATTGTCTTAGCAGATTCTGAGACAGAAACCAGCATCTATCACGAGCCAAGCCCCAAGGTCCCGTGTAGATAAGGACCACACACAGACAGCCAGTCATACATATCAGGCGAGCGCAATATAACAGAGAAGGAGGTCGACTAAGGGCGAAGATTCAACATGCAGGCACAAACTCAAAAGATCGCGGATTGTGTCCAGCGACCCTCACAGTACCGAGATGAGAAGTTTCACATAGGCAGCGCTCCGAGGCTCAGCAAGCTAAAACAAAGTCCCAGCATATTCTATCCAATGACTTCGAACGTTGGCGCAGTAAGAAACGACGCTTATTTATTTCTCGTTTGAGATGTTGGCGACCCGACATTTGGAACTGATTGGGTATTTAATTCCATATATTTCGTTACAAGCGACATACCGTGCGCTATTTTGAGTCGCGCTTGTCGAACACTTGTCTGTTCATGCGCGTCGTATAAGACCTGGGGGATTCTCCATTAGAAAGGATCCTGTTGAGACCTGTTCCTCGACATTGCCGGTATTTTCTTCCCTATATCTCGCTAGTCTATCGTTCACACTCTTCGGTTCCCTCATGGCACCCGCACTCTCTTTTCTTGCAATTGCCGCCTTGTGTACCAGCGTGCTCGCCTTCCCCAGCCAAGGAAGTTTACCGGAAAGCTCCGATGGCCTCGCAAGACGAGACAACAAGTATAATCTGAAGTGCGGAAACGCGCCCGACTACATCGGTGGAACGTGAGTCGCCGTTTCGATAGATGCTTGCTACAGCTTCGCTGCATGACACCTAACAGAAGCTGATTTGGCCTTGTAGCCCCCTCCCGGCCAACGAGGGAACATTGCCGGGAAGCTATCCATTAACGGGATCAAGCAAAGAAGCCTTCCGGTACATGTATTGTGTGCCGGGTACCTCGACCTATATCTACTTCTGGACGCCTGTGTTGGAGCCGCCGCCAGTTCCCTATGTGGGGATTGCACAAGCTTTCAGGATGACCTCGGACTCATACTCAAACCAAGCAGACGTGACGGTGCCAGATGGCAGCTTTTCCGTGAACCCGGCGGGTACAAATGTTCAGGTCCATATGGAGAATGCCAAAGAGGGTCAGTTGACCTGGGGTATTGTCAGATCCGCACTGTTTGGTCTCGGTATATGGAACTCAAATTACAACAACAACTGCAATGGAGCTTGCGGTACGATCGTCTTCGAAGTCAACGACGGCCGATGGGGCGAGATCGCCATTGGGTATGCGGGATACTATGATGCCTCAAACGAGAAATGCGTCCTCCGGATTGAAGGGGGAAACAAGCCTAAGTACACATATTGCTCGGATCTTGGGAAGATGACGTCCTGATTGAAACAAATTGTACTATCCCATTTAGCCGGTAGTGTCTTAAAATTGCCTTTCTAAGAGCCTTGCTTCTTGTGAATCTCGCACATCTTGCGTACTTTTCAAAATAAGTAGAAGGCGGGCGATAAGATACACCCATCCCTCCCAGTATGTCGATCCTATTTTTCCACAACCTGTAGCACTATTTGTGTACCGAGGTTTGCCTTGGTGACCAAGTAGCCTTAATGCTCACACAAGTCCCCTAATTCTCTGGGCTTCAAGGAGCATATTCAGAATGACACGGTCCTTGCTCTTGTCATTCTTGACGGCCCGCGTCAGCACAGTCTGTCCGCCAGGTGATTTTGCATTGACATCAGCTCCATACTTCAACAACAATCGGACCATCTCCGCATGACATTTCTTTGTGGCATGCCACAGCGCAGTAGTGCCCCCAGGGGGCGTGACGTCCACCTTTGCACCACATTGGAGAAGCATGTCTGTAGTTGCCAGGTCTCCTCGAACAGCAGCGCGATACATTGCTGATACACCACCTGAAGGCTTGGCATCTACTGTAGCCCCGACACTAAGAATTGCTCGTACAGCCTCCCTGTCTTCCTTCTCCGCCGCTTGATATAGTGTAGTAGAGCCTCCTGGAGGCGCTGCATCAACGTGGATGCCCTCACTGTCGAGTAACATCCACAAGATCTCCCTATTCCCATTCGAGTACGCTTTGTATATTGCTGGCTGACCTCCACTTGGCTTGAAATTGGGATTCGCTCCGTACTGTAGCAGCAGTCGAACCAAATCTGAAGAGCCATCTCCAACCGCGGTGTAAAGCGCCGTCTTTCCCCCTGGAGGGTGTGCTTCCAAGTCCGGATTTCCTTCCTCCAAAAGCATCCTCGCGATCCCAGTATCGTGGTTCGAGACGGCCTTGGTCAGGGCAGGCTTGGAACCGGAAGGACAGTAGTTGGCATCGGCGTAGTTTTGCAGCAGCATTTCGACCGTCTCGGGGTCTCTTTGATAGACTGCTTCGTATAGCGGTTGGCCAAGGCTCACATTTACACTAGCATTGTTCCGGTTGCTCGTAGAGCTGCCGCTTTTTCCTTGCCGCGGCTGCTTGCGCGCGACTGTGGAGATACTTTCTTCGAGGTAGGGTACTGGTCCACGAGAGCCAGCTTGGGCCGAGGCCCGCGGAGGGAAAGAGGATGGGTTTGCATTTCTCGGATGTGGGTCGTGAGGCGAGTATGCGGGCGGAGGAAGAAGATCATCCATGATCAAGACTTGTCAGCGGGATGTATTCCAAGGAAGAGGGGCATGGGTAGTTCTAGATCCAGTAGCTGAAGGGTGTATTGACGCTTGTCGTCTACCAGCGTCGGCCTCTCAGCTCAAGATGTTGGAGGTCGCCGCGATCAATCGGTGAATAGGGTCTTCAATGATCTTTATGTTGGTGTCTCGAAGACCGTCAGGTATGACATCTGGAGCATTGGGGCCAAGGGAGAATCCTGGAGCCTGGCGAGCTGGTTGGAGCTCTTGAATCAAGGACATAGTCCTGCCCGAAATAATCACCCTCGTACGACATATTACAAGATCTACAATCAACTACACTGTGGAAAGTGATATACTGGCTAATTATGGGCTTCTGTACCAGCGAATTGGTTATTAACCCTGAATATTCCTGGTATAATCTCAGGGCCAACCTGCTCACGAGCAAATATAATTGAGATTAGGTACAACATAAAGAAAATGTAACAAACGACGATGGTACCGCTTTCAAAGACACAGCATTCATTCCACCCTCGATCACTTGGCCTTCACCCCACCAAGCCCACCCATAAACATCTGCATCATTGGAGCCGTGGCGGCCGACATGAGATCTACGAGACATGGTTGTCAGCCTGACAAATCTTCCGCGAAAAGCCTCAAAATCCGAAAACTTACGATCTGTCAGTCCTGGAGCCGGAGCTGCAGGTTGGCCTTGAGCCTGCACGGCAGCAGCCGCCTGTCCAGCGCCGTCAATATTGATAGCTCCAGCCTGAGCAGCCGCAGTCGACGCCTGCACAGCCTGTGAAGCCGCGGTAGCTGATGCCGCCGTAGCCGTGGTTGCAGTACTCTGGGCCTGTGACGCCTTGATCTGAGCCGGATCGAGCTTCTTTTGGGCGTTTTTGAAGTCCACATGCATTGCAGCTGGGTCGAACCACTTTTTGCTTTCTCCCCAGAATTGCCAGTGGTCGGGCTCGTACTTGCCGTGCCTGAGGTAGTTCCCCGTGTCGAAGACGTAGACCTCGAAGTTGACGATCTTGCCCTGGGAGACTTCGACGTTGAGGAGATCCATTGGTAGGATCTGGCCTTTGAGGTTCTGGAAGTCGTCGTGGTCTTGATCTGTACAGATGACGATGTTGTACTGTGAACAGGTCGCTTCTTTGATCGAGTTGATGGCATTGGTGAGGAAGTTCTTGCGGATGTTGAATTCGTTGTTGTCTGTTCGAGCCGCTTCTTTGCACTTGGCAGCTTCACCGCGAGCGACGTCCATGATATGGGCGGCGGCGTCTGCAACTTCGACCACTTTTTGCACAGGGTCTCCGCCTCCACCGGCCTGCGCGACTGTTTCCTATCAGCATGATATTCGAGGGGGTTGGAGTCTCTGCTTGCCCTTCATTACAATAGCCGCCATGATGCTCAATTAGATTTGTGAGACGAAACGAAGTCTTCAGGGATGAGTTCCGACGATGGCAAGAGCACAAAACGTATCAAATGATCGGCATTTGACAAAGATGGTAGCTTCATTATGTACACTGTGATAGTAAGCCCCGAAGAAAAATCATACAGTCAGCGTCAAGTTACCAGGTTAGATGTCAGGTCAGCACTGATGAAGACCTATACTTTTAGACCAGCTGATTAATGCAAGATATGTTCAGTGGCGTCGCTGTAGCAAGCGACTAATTTCTATGTTCATTGATTACCGTCATCAAGCGCAAGCCGTTGTGGAGGTAAAGGAAATACAGTCAGCGCTAGAAACTGTCACGAAATCTAGACCCGGATCGCGAATCTGCAAACATATGAAATTGCTCTCACACACTCGCATGCCTTGAGACGGTTTGCGGGCGCTTGCTAATAATCGGAATCTCCTGCACACTACGTCAACATATAGATCTCCATGGCCCATCTATACAGCTTGACGGAGTGGAATACATGCTGTGCAGAGTGCCAACAGCTCTTGATTTCCGCACAGCAAAGACCCCTGAAAAGCCAAAAGATAATCATCACTTGTGCTCTCAGCAACAGAAGCTCAGTTAGGAAAATCTATCGTTTTCGCTCAGACGTCGCTCAAATGCAGACATCCCAAAGCGCTGCACCATAAAGCTAGATAGCTGCTCCCTTGATACTCGCAACTACATTCCTAGAACAGCACAATCGCCATGAACGCCACGAAAACCACCATAGATCCGGTGGATACCAAAACCGAGCCGGCGGCCGTGAATTGTGATGGACTCCCCAATGGCGCCATCAACGTCCCATTTCCCGTCCCATTCGCAGCGGTATTCGCAGCGCCAACCGCTGCACTATTCGCTACCCCATTTGTTGCCCCATCAACCCCACCACTCGGGCTTACCATGTAATTCGTCAGCGTATTGGACAATGTCGAAGTGAATGGCGACGTAATCGACACATCAGCATACGGACCACCCATCGTCATGGTCAGTGTTGGCGTTACGGTCATGACGGAAACCACGGAGTTGCCGGCCGAGTTGGTCGTGGAGGCTGTAGTGACATAGGGTGAAGGTGCAGAAGCCGACGCGACGGCCGCCTCCAAGGGAGGGTTGACTGTGCTGACGGTTGTGACTGTAGAGCCGGCTGCATTTGTGGTTGTCATTGTGCTAAGGATCGGTGTGCTGCCGGCAGCGTTCAATAGTGGGCTGATAGTCACAACCGATGTGATCGTGGCTCCTGCCGCGTCGGTTGTAGTTATTGTGCTCAAGACCGGTGTGCTTGCGGCAGCGTTCAATGGTACATTCACGGTCATTACAGAAGTGATCGTGGCACCTGCAGCGTCAGTGGTAGTCATCGTACTCACAATTGGTGCGCTGGCCGCAGCATTCATCGGTCCACTGATAGTCGTGACCGATGTGATTGCATCACCGGCAGCGTTTGTTGTCGAGATGGTATTGATGATCGGTACGCTGGCGGCGGCCTGCAATGGTGGACCCACGGGGGTAAGGATAACGATTGGGGCACCGGCAGCATTGGTGGTAGTGATGGTGCTCATGACTGGTGCGCTGGCGGCAGCATTTCTAGGCGCGCTGATGGTTGTAATGGAAGAGACTATGGCCCCAGCTGCGTTGGTAGTCGAGATAGTACTGATGATTGGTACGGGCATCGAAGGACTAGGATTTATATTTCTAGGCGCGCTGATAGGGCTTGGAGTGACAGTCATGGCGGAAGCGATGGTCGCGCCACGAGCGTCAGTAGTGGAGACTGTGCTAACAAAGGGTCTAGGTGTAGAAACGCTAGGGCCAGGGTTCTTGGAAGGGCTGACAGTCACGACAGAAGCGATTTTGATCCCTTTTGCGTTGGTGGTGGAGACCGTGCTGACAATGGATGGGGGCATACTACCCATGGGTACAATTTTGAGACCCTCTTGTGCCGAGGACGCAGGAGCGGATACAAACGGCGCGATACATTTAGTACATATGGTAGAGATTGAGGTGCTTGTGACTGTCGAGATAGTAGTCGTGACATGCTGAGTCGGACTTCCGAAGAAAGGCGTGACCATGGACGTGACTGGCTTGGTAGTTAAGGCTGTGACAACACTAGTGCCAGATAAGTGTATGCAAAATAATCGAAATTTAGAGGTGGAACACATACACTGCTGTTGTCACGACGTCTTGGGTCGTTTTAGCGAGAACAGAAGGAGACGCAATTGGTGCAAGACATTTAGTACAGATAGTGGAAATCGAGGTGCTGGTGATGGTCGAAACCGTAGTCGTTACCTGCTTGGTAGGAGTTCCGTGAGGGGGGGTGACGATGTTGGTGACTGGGCAAGTGGTAACAGTAGTGTGGACACTAGAATACTGTCAGTGTTTGGATAGGACCACGTGTCTGGAGACAGAATACTTACATTGCCGTTGTAACAATATCCTGAGTAGTTCGAGATAATGAAGGATGGGCTGGAATCACGATCTTTCCCCCTGCTACGGAAAGAGCTTTCATCAATGGTACGGGAGGGGGTGAAGCCACCGAACTCGCCGGTGCAGCTGATGAAGAAGTGTTCTTCATGCTAGCTGAAGGAGCAATGAACGATGCCGATTGCATGATTGAATGAGATGATGCTACAGGAGCGATGCACTTCGTGCATATCGTGGATGTTGACGTGCTAAGAATCGTCGACATCATCTGCGTTACCACTACCTTGGGCGGCCCTGTCAATGGGGTAATGGTGCTGGTGACCGGATGCAACCTCGTGGTGGTATAAATGCTGTCAGTGATGTTAGAGCGACACGAGATAGAGTAGCTATATACTGGAAACTCACATCTCTGTAGTAACAATAGCCTGAGTGGTCTGCGGTTGGACTCCTGGAGCCGTTGTATTTGAGACCGGCGCAATACATTTTGTGCATACCGTCGATATTGAGGTGCTGAGTATTGTCGAGAGGACTGTCGTGATCTGTGTAGTAGGCTTTCTACCAGGAGCGCTGATAGTACTGGTGACAGGGCAGGGACTAATTGTAGTATGGACGCTGTAGGTTATTTTAGCGTGGCTGATAATCATATGCCCGTGAATCGAGGACTTACATTTCTGTAGTCACCACTGCTTGCGTCGTCTGAGATTTAGTTGGGACAGGGGCAACAGCCGTCGCATTTAGACTCGGTGCAATGCACTTCGTACAGATTGTGGATATCGAAGTGCTAAGGACTGTTGACATGACTGTCGTAACTTGTGTTGTGGGCTTACCACCTGGAGGGGTAGAAATGCTAGTGACTGGGCAGGGCTTAGTTGTGGTATGAACACTGTGATCAGGATTAGCATTGAGAGTCGGACTGTTTTAGGATGGCGACTGACATCTCCGTGGTCACTACTGCTTGGGTCTTCTGTGCATCTGGAGGTGCCATTGTACCTGAGATTGCAGGATGTGTGCTTGAGACTGACATAGTAGCATGCGTCGTTGTACCCGAGATTGCAGGATGTGTGCTTGAAACTGACATAGCAGCGTGTGTAGTTGTACTGGATACTGCTACATGGGTAGTCGCATTGGAGATTGGTGCAACGCATTTCGTACAAATTGTAGACGTGGAAGTGCTAAGCACGGTCGAGAGTACTGTCGTAACTTTTTGGGTCGGCTTGCCTCCCACGGGAGTAACTGTGGTGGTAATTGGACAGGATGTGATAGTGGTATGCACACTGTTTTAGAACATGTTAGCCAAAATGAAGTCCAACTTGGTGAAATAGCAACTAACATTTCCGTAGTCACCACTTCCTGAGTTTTCTGGGATACAGGTGGAGTTAAGGCAGCCGTGGCATTGGGCATCTTTGAAGTCGTCATGAATGTGGCGGGCCTCGAGACCGTCCCACTCATTGAAGGGACCTGCGAAGAAGTAGACAAGGACATGAGCTTGCCGCTCGTATCCGACATAGCTGACGCGGACGGGGTCTGAGCATTTGACGACTTAGAAAGCATCTTCGATGTAGCTGACACGGACGGGGTTTGATTAATAGAAGGGCTAGGCGACATAGATGGTAATGGCATCCTCCCGGCAGCGAACATGGATGACTGCTTATCCGCGGTGGTACTACTCGACGACCCAGAAAGCGTCTTGGGCGCAGCTGATACCGATGAGGATACATCCACGGAAGTGCTAGCCGACGTTGACGGTAATGGCATCTTTTCTTGAGCTAACACCGTTGAGGTCTTATCTGAGGAAGTACCAGGCGACGAAGAAGACATCGGACTCTGCACAGGATTGTTAAGATGGCTAGAAGTAGTGGCGGTCGATACTGGAGCAGCAGCGGAAGTGCCAGAATGTATGGCCGAAGTACCGAAGAATACAGCCGAAGTGCTAGAGAGTATAGCTGAAGTGCCAGACTGTGGGTTGGCGACCGAGCTTTGGGAGGTAGACGAAGTCGCGGAACTAGTGGTAGGGAGTACTGCGCTGAAAGCGGACATAAACGGCCTAGAACTGGTCAAGCTGGTAGTGGTCGCCTTTGAAGATGGAGTAGGGAAGGCTGTTTCAGTAGCGCCACTAGTAGACACCATAGGAGCTTGCCTGTTGGTAGACGACGTGGTTGGAGTTGACTTGGTAGTGTCGCTACTAGACGGTAGAGAAGCTGGCTTGCTGGTAAACCCAGTGGATAGGCTTGACTTGATATCGCTGCTACTAGATATCAAAGGAGCTGGCTTGTTGGTAGAGGATGTAGATAGGCTGGACTTCATACTGCTACTGCTTGATAGTATAGGAGCTGGCTCGCTGGTGAGTGACGCGGATAGGCTTGATTTCATACTGCTGCTACTAGACAGCAGAGGAGCTGGCTTACTGGCAGACGACGTGGATGGGCTTGATTTAGTAGTACCGCTGCTAGACAGCACAGAAGTCGGCTTCTGAGTGCACGACGTAGATGAACTTGATTTAGCCGTCCCAGTGGTAGAGAGCACGGAAGTTGGCTTGCTGGTGGACGTCACGGACGGATTTGACTTGGCGATTCCACTGCTAGAAAGCACAGAAGCTGCTTTGCTCGTGGACGACGTGGAGGAGGTTGAAGTGACGCTACTTGAAGTCTTGCTGCTCATAGTGCCGCTGTGGACCGATATTCCAGTGGAAGGAACTGACATTTTCGGTATAGTGGCAGTGCTGCTGCTTGTAGGAATGGAACTGAGACTAGAGCTAGCGGTATCATTGAGGACTTTGATACTCTGCCAGCTGCCACTGTGATCCGAGTAATGGTACTGCTTGCCGGGAAACATGTTATGAACCCTCACACTCTTGATATACATGGTATATGGCTCAGGTGGCGGAATAGGGGTTGTACCACCAGCCCAGCCTTGGGTTCCTATGGGAGAACTTGGGTCGCCTCCATCCCAGAGACTGATGCTGACTTCCGAAGGAGTTTGAGGGAAATTGATGCCAGCAGCGTTTTTCAGGGTGCGGACGGTGACGCCGTCGATAGACCAAACGAGAGAGGTTGGCGACCAGTCAAGCGCGTAGGTGTGGAATTGCGTAGCTGGACTAGCCACCTTCACGTATTGGGCAACGCTATAGTCCGCTATGCCTTTGCCGTAGTAATTTGTCTCGATCTGGCTATTGTTTGACATGGTTCCAGTACACTCCCAGTCGATCTCGTCCAGGTCATCTGAAAGGAGGACCATGCTGCTGACAAGGCCTTTTCCCGGCGCTGCTTTCATAACAAATTCGATGCGCCCGAAGAAGAATTTCCATTTCGAGTGCATTGTGGGCGCGTCATACCTTTTCGCAAATGTAAATTCTGCTCCGTTGGGACCGTAATTGACGTATTCATAGTCCGCAAGTTGCCAGTCGCTGGGTTGAGATTTGACCGTAGTAAAATCAATGAAGTAGGAGCTGGTATCAAGACCCTCATCATTAGGACAGGTGGCTTAGAACTGTTAGCTCCAGGATCACAAGATGCATAGACTGCAACTCACCAGTCAGTGGCTGACAAACTGTAGACACTTGGGCATTTGCAACATGGACGGAAGCAATGGCAATGAAGCCAACAGCGGCAATCCTGGCTAGAAACATGAGGAGCGATAGTGGTGGCGGAATGGTTTTATGCAGCAGATAAGACCGGAGCCAGAAGCGCAGCTTGCAACAAGCGTGCTTGTTGGTGGTGTTCCAAGACTGGGAAATCGAGAGAAACAGCTCGAGACAAGATGATCAGAAGGCGGTATATATCTATGCAAGACGGAATAGTTGTTGGAGGTTGGAGTTTGACGGTGGAACAAAGAAAGCACGGGAAAACTACAAGACCAATTTGAAAGAAATGAAGCAACCGTCGCGGTCTAGAACGGGAGAGGCGCAAAACTTCATGTCAAAGGTACAAAGCAAGTCAATAAAGTCATGCGCTCGGCGAGTGTATGGTTTTGGAAAAGCCGTATTTCGTCCCAACCCAGCGAAGGCTCCAACAGTGCCCGATCACAAATTCTTTGTGCTTCTAAAGTGCGCCGTTCTGAGCTTAGCTTTCAATGGCGCATCATTAAAAAAGAGACGATAGACATCGTCGAAGAGTGAGGAGCTCAGATTGTGAAGACGATGGATACTTGCATTTTGATCTTTCGTGCCAAGCGATCGCATGCTCAGATGGGCCCAAAGTCATGTGCAGGCTAGATTGTATAGAGTTGCACATCAGTGAGCCAAATCGCTTCAAACCTCAAAGATTAAAGCGCTTGTGCAGTATGTTCCCTGCCTCGCGGAGAGAAATCGTCAGTTATGCGTGGACATCGGGCGATATTCACCCTGTCTCGCTCGCGCATCAATGAGAACGGTCGTTGGAAACGTGTATCGATCACTGCGAGGTTGACAGCCATAAGTGTGGAGACTTGCGCGATTCCGCAGGATCTTCAGTATGATGGGTACTGATTGTGGTTTTGTGTGAGTGTCGTCTTGGATGGAATTGTGAGGTCGGAGCGGCAACCTTTCGACATGGTCGTTACGGGCACCGGAGAGAGGAGAATTTGACTCAGTATAGAGATCGAATCGGGTATCATGGACTGTATCGGGAATAGGAGCAAGGACCGAGGGGAATTGGATTCGCTTCTGCGGTGTATTAGGTCAGGTTAATGCTAATCGCTTATCGCTTCTCCGACTCCACGGACGATAGCATAGTATTGACTTGAATGACATCGACACCAAAGAATCGTGCACTACCACGCTGGGGATGACTCCGATGTTTACAGAGGAGAGCGCCTGTGGTGGAACGATCTTCAGACCTATCTGCACCGATCTCTATCATGTTTATGATCTCTTGGTCAAGTCCTTGGGTAAAGTCAATCAAGATGGTACCCGGAGACAGGCTTAGAGGCAACGCCACGAGGCCAGTTTCTTCATCAGTCTGGCTATGTGACCCAAACATCCTTTCGCCAATCTGATATGAGAACAAGACCCCGAGGTCGCTCTTCTCATAGCGTCATGTCTGCATCCGTATAGCTGGTATATTCTGTACCATCCGCAGTGTTCTAGTCCCACTCATCACAGATTCTGTCCGTATTCAGATGCTGTACATCACGCGAATTTCTTGGCTCGACCCGTATTCCTTTGACGACGCAAATATTGAGCTAGGCATCTTAGTGCTCAGGGTGGTCGAGTATGGATTCTCCAATTGCAGATATTGATTTCGGTGTCAAAGTGTCAAGCAGTCCATATCCTCCTCCAAGCTGCAAAGGATCGCAAGCTCCGGAGGAGAGATGTCGTAAAAGTCCTAAGCACGAGCTCGTCCGAAGGATCTGTGAAGCGAGCCATGACTGTGTCCAAGCGGTCGTACTACCACGAGTGGACTTTGGCTGGTATGAAGGAGAGAGGATCGAGGGAAGCACGGGGGGTGGCCGAGGTAGGAGACGACGAGATTGGCATACTTGGATACTGTCAGAGACAGCTTTCTTCGGCGGAGGTACTTGGACAAGAAAACTGGGTGTTGTGGCCGCCCTTACTGGGCCTTCCATTTGGCATATGCAAATTATCTAAGAATCCTTGGCACAGGTAGTCAGTACCCCATCCCCGCAGATTAATATAGGGCTATATACGAATATTCAGAGATATAATATTAATGCGCTATTAATATCCATATTATTAGTTAACTTAATTAGGTAATTATAAGGTTATTAATAATAGTCTTATAACTTTTTATTACTAACTTTAGGATAGATATATCTCTCCTCCCTTCCTTTATTATTATACTATTATTTAAGGATCCTTCTATTTATTAATAAGTAAGACTACTACTTAAATTATATTAACAACTTAATATAATTACTCTAGATACTTAATATAATATAGTTATAATATATAAATAGGAGTATAATATTACTATTTATAATAATACTCTTATATTATATTATTTATATAAATTAAGGTCTTATTATTACCTCTTATCTATTACTTATAAAGCTCTCCTTTCTTACTAGGCTAAAAAGCCGTAGCTTTATTAAAATAAACTTATTTAATTCCTAAAAGAAGAGTAAGATATATATTACTCTTGATTAATTATATTAAGAGTTTTAAAGGAGGCTTATATTAATTATAAAAAGGTTAAATATATAAACCCTTAAAGTTAATAGCTTTATATTATATAATAAGTATTTATAAGCTAGGTAAAGGCTAAGTAGCTTATCTTTATTAATAAGTTACTATTTAAGCTATAAATAATATAATAATTAATAGTATATACCTTAAGTAATAATCTTACTTATTATTATAATAATATAAGGAGAGGTAAGACTTATAGTATCTTATTAATATATATTATTAAGGACTATTTATTATATATTAGAATACAGAAAGATTATTATAATAAAGATAAGATTATTAAGTAATTACTTACTTAGCTATTACTATTATATAATAAGTATTTATAAGAGAGGAGTATTATTATCTTAGATAATATTAATATTTATATTAACTCCTAAATTATAAAGGCTATTAAGTAAAAGGGCTATTTTATTAAATACCTCTTGTTATACTTATTAGATTATAATTAATTAAGCTAATATTTAGTATATTAAAGATATAAATAAGATATTATTTTAAGGCCTTTTACCCTATCTTTTAAGGTAATTTTAAAGGTTTCTTATAATATATAAAATTAAATAGTAGTTATAATAAGTATATAAAGGAGTATTTTAGATATAATATAACTAATTATATATCTAATAATAATATTAAGGTATATAAATAAGAGCTAAATAATTAGTTTTATAAAGTAAACTAAAAAGTAATTATATTATATAAAAATACCTCCTTATTATTTATAATTATAATAATTTAAAGATACTTTGTTATTTATAATTATAATAACTTAAAAATACCTTATTATTTATAGTTATAATTATATAAAATTACCTCCTTATTATCTATTATTACCTATTCTAGCTAATTTAATAGTAGGCTTATATACCTCCTTTTATATTGATTTAAACTCTCTTAGATCTACTTTTAAGGCTTATATAAGACCTTTTAATAGGTCCTTTATAATAATATACTTATAGATATTAAATATAATATTACTTATAACTTTGAAATTATCTAAATATTAATCCTCTTATTTTATAATTATTTAGGTATTATAGTATATATACTTTTTAAAAGCTAAGTAATACTTATATTCTTTTATTATTTAAAGGTTTTAATAATATTATCTTCTTATAATTATTTATTAATTAGATTAGAATATTACTTATTTACTAGCGCTTTAAGGTAATTATAAGTAATTAATATAGGTAAAGGAGGATAAGAAGGAGGAGGAAGAGGAAGAGAAAGTTACTAAGGTTAATAGGCGTATAATATAATTAATTAATAATTTAATATTATTAAATAGGAAGGAGAAGGAAGTAGAGGAGTATATTATTATCTATTTAAGATTATAAATCTAATATCTTTTAATAAGTCCTACTCTATTTTCTATTTTATTATATCTTAATATTATTAAATAACCTTAGATTAACTATTAAGTTAGGTTTTAATTCTAACTTTTAAAATTAATTAAATACTTAATATCTACTTTTAATATTAACTTAAATACTTAATACCTATTATAAGTATTAACTTAAAAACCTCTTAATTCCTTAATAATTTAAGTTAACTTAATTTAAATTATTAAGGT
>JAABUK010007324.1_pt1 | contig 15983 bp, 19 predicted proteins | sample 5559141 | NCBI WGS metagenome assembly JAABUK01 (sample SAMN10711869, study PRJNA513367) | rock metagenome | isolation source: Antarctica rocks | place: Antarctica: Victoria Land, Pudding Butte nord | collected 2016-01-03
ATGACTACCTTATATGAAAAGTAAGCAAACACGGCTACATCACATCAGCTCAAAGCAAGCAACGCGTTTGCACTGAGTAGAAACTATAGCTTGACAATATACAAGTATCGGATCAACTTCGCTGAAACCCTTTCTTCTCCATGTATCTATCGTACATGGTTGCTAGTTTATGCTGCAGGTAGACCGTGGCGCGGTGTTCCTCAGGCCCACCATATGTGAAATTCTGCACATCTTGAGGAATCACATCACCAACTGCGTACCGCGCTCTGATATGTGTTGTGAGCATGTGCTGTAAGGACTCCTCACAGTCTTTGCTGCAGTGTCCTTTAGTGAGAGAGTACTGGAGTCTGCAGCATGCAACACAGGCGTGTCACCCTCAATCAAAATGATGTGCTGTGGTATAGACATTGTAGACATGCTCAAGCCAAGTATTGCATGAGTTTGCATGACCCATGAACCTACACTGCAAATACATGGACCAAACACATTCATGTTTGTTTGCCAAGGTCGCCCGGCACAGTACAAGTAGCAGATGTCAAGGTTCAAACACCTGAATGGTAGCCATGATGGGTTGTGCATCCAACATCAAATATCATAACAGTCTTTCATTTTTTGCACAGGCAGCCACGCTTTCTCCAAGAGTAACTTGATTCCTGAGGTATATTGCAAGAATAGGACATGTTAGCAGGTACACGACAAATATAACAAAGATCACCTGTCTATGATACCCATGGGATCGTTGCCCAGATCTGCTACCCCCCAATCTTCGGGGCCTCTAGCCTGCTCCCCCCTCCAGCCGGGGTCAAACAGGGTCATCTGTGGGCGATAGAACCCAAACCCTGAAGCAGCAAGACCGACTGATACAGAGACTTTGCATTGACAGCTTGAGTATGTAGCCTGAGTTGTACAGCTCAACCAACACTGCAGTATGCTTCTCCTTTTTCACTCTTGTGTATAAGACATGCTGCTACCGTGAAAAGCCAAGATGATGGGACTCTGACTGTTTTGCAACTGCTACTTTTCCTGTTGATAGCTGATCTAGACAAAGCAATCATGCCAGTACTGATCCAGAGTGGAGTGGGAGTGCCAGAGCCCAGACTGCTCATGCCTTTGACTCCACACAACAGTCCCCAAGATAGATGAAACAGCAGCAGACAGTGCTTTGAGTGTGGCACAAAGACAACAGCAAAACAGGCTTTACAAAGTGGTATAGCAGTCAGTCTGCAGCCCTGGCATGCTAAACTTGCAGCATGGCATACAGGCGGCAACATTGGCATGCAGTGACCCTCAGCCTCTTTTCAACCCCAAACTGTATGACTTACTTCAAAAACGTCATCCCTACACTGAAAATCTAAATCAGAAATGCCTGGGAACAGTAAAAATGCAATTCCACATTGTGGACACATGGTAGTGGGTTCACAAAACAGCAGTGGCATGCCCATGTTGTAACATGGGACACAGCAGCAGAGACAATATGACCGTTGTAGGGAATGTAAAGTAGCTGACCTGGATCTGTTGGCAGAATCCCTGACTCATCGAAGACTGCTGCCATGAACTGTGAGTCTGCAGGGCAGCATGGCATGTGTCAGTATGATGGCATCCCCCATTACTGATTGAATGAAAATGCATCACAGAATGAAGCGCATGTTGGTACAGCCCTGAATAGCCCCCTGCATGAAGTGGTTGTGCATTTCATTCAGTCATTCATCCATTCAATGAATAAACATCATGGTTATTATTGGTGTCGTTGTCACTGTTCTGCCGTTGTGAAATGTGACTTCAGCGCTTTTGTTGTCGCCGTCGTCATCATTGTGTATTTCTGCTATTCACAAGGCTCTTCACTCCAATCTGTGGAATAGTCAACAAAAAACGTGGAAATCAGTGCACAGAAAGCAGATAGCAATGGCTAGGGTGAACTACATTGACAAGATACTCTCAAGCCACATGAGAGCCTGTGAAAACCCACAAACAAGAACGATCATGAGAGACTCCAACAACAGAGATGAAGAGCAAGGTGCATGGAATGCAGACCTCCTGACGCGCCACCATCCACACAAACCCACACACAAACAAGAACGATCATGAGAGACTCCAACAACAGAGATGAAGAGCAAGGTGCATGGAATGCAGACCTCCTGACGCGCCACCATCCACACAAACCCACACACAAACAAAACTGATTACGAGAGACTCAAACAACAGAGATGAAGAGCAATGGGTGCATGGTGTGCAGACCTCCTGACATGCCACCATCCACATCAAAACAACACACAAATAAAAATGATTATGAGAGACTCAAACAACAGAGATGAAGAGCAATGGGTGCAGGGAATGCAGACCTCCTGACACGCCGCCATCCACATCAAACCGCCTTTCCATTTTGGCCCATTCAATGCTGCGCAACAGCCCCACGCTCAGAATAGCCCCAGCACCTGGAAACAGCCCCAGCAATCCATCAGTTTTGATGTCTTTTGTATAGGAGTGCTTCTATCGCTGCTTGCAGTCACATCTCTGCTTGTCTCACTTTCACAGCTCAGCTTGCTCAATGCGTCATGTCACAGCTGGTGCTTAGTCATGCCTCACAATTTCGCTTACTGCTATGCGCACTGCTGATTACAAGCTTGTCAATTGGAAGAGCTGTACAGGGGGGATCTGCTTGAATTGACTGACCACACTTGATATATGAAGGAGCTGTATAGCAATTGTCTGCGTATGTGATATGTAGAATCACATATCATGGTGATCAAGCTTCGCATGTGTGCACGTGACTCAAAAGCAGCATGAATCATCATGCAAGATGCAGGGCCTGTCGGGCAGTCAACAAGCAAGGCTCACAGTACCATGACTAGCAACCATTGCAGTTGTGCAACTTGGTCTGAGCAGGATGACCTAATCTAACTGAGTCCTGCCAGACCCACACATACACAAGGCTCTGAGATGACCTACCGCTTAGGGTTCAGGGTTCAACTGAACCCATACCTACCTAAGAACCCTAAACATGGGTTCAAAACCTAACTTCAGTATGGGCTTACCGCCATGGGCAAAGTACCACCAGCCAGGATGGGAAGCCTTGTTCCACTGGCATTCGGGCCCCCAGTACCCGGGGTTGTCTGCCCCCCTGCATAGGGTCTCCAACGTGCAAGGACACCCCTGCAGGCGACGCACACTAATGAATCAACTAATGCCATGGAAAAGCATCAGTACAATAATGCCATGGAAAAGCATCAACACAACCATACCATGGAAGAGCATCAATACAATCATGCCATGGGGAAAGCTCAGATATGTTCCAAGGGGATTTGGGACTGCAGTGTTGCTATTTCTGCCCCAAGGGCATCTAAAAAATCCACCCAAGCTGAAGTGGTCTTGTTGTACACATGTCATGTACATGATATCATGCGCCTACAATCAGCTTTCTGTATATTACATTATCAATTGTAGTGTGGCACATTGTGAATTGGTCCACATTGTACTGCATTGATTACATAGCACAATACATGTACATATGTAACTTAGCATGCAAGTTTAAGAGCTGATTGTTTCACAGATTAACTCAAACAAATGAGTCGATTTACAGGCTGATTTGGGTAAGTGATGGGCCAAGAGGCTTTACCTCAGGGGCTCTATAAGAGCCTGCAGGAACGTGAATGCTAGTGCCATTGGGCTGATGGAGGGGGTCCTGATACCCACAGGGTAAGCAGCGGGGGGCCGACCGGTTGGGGTGCATCTTGCGATGATCACCCCCTCGACCATCTGCATTGCAGATGAGTCACTGTTGCTTTGCACGCAGATGTGGATGTTTGACAAGTTCAGGCAAGAAGGACGAAGGACAGCGTGCTGACAGATTACCAGGAGTATGCCAAATCAAGCGTCAAATGGGCAGAACTTGGCATACTCCTGGTAATCTGTCAGCAGGTTGTCCTACTTGCTTCTTGCGTGCATTGTCAAACAGCCAAAGCAATTCTTCTGTCCCACTGGTCAACAAAAGCTAGGGCCTGTCGTGGCCAAATTTCGTTAGACACATGCCAAGCCTATCCACAAATTGGCCACAAAACCTAACAAAGTAGGCCAAACCCTGGCTAATCTGGTCAAGGAACCAGAAACAGTCAGTGGTAAGGCAAACAAACGTTTGTCCTGACCAGATCCTTTGAAAGCATACACAGTCATGCTGTGATTTTACAAGTTCATGCTGTGAATTTGCCACATGGCCTGATGCTGAATGTCAAGCGCTTACCAAACTGGTCAGATCCTTTGAAAGCATACACAGTCATGCTGTGAATCTGCCTCAAGGCCTGATGCTGGATGTTGCATGCTTACCAAATTGGTCAGGGAACCAAAGGTGGTCAGTGAGGAAATAGGGCATGTTGTGGTCCAGCCCTTCCAGCATGTCCAGGGCATTATCTATGAAGAAGACTGTGTCATCATCCCCGTATAGCATCCACTTGAAGTTGTTGTAGCCATGGAGATGGGCTGCCAGAAAGGGGGTCACCCCAGCCCTGCAATGCCAGGGTAGCATCATCTGATTGTGCACATGTGGTTTCGGAGCCGTAATGGACTTGGGAGGTGACTGTACGGGATTAGGGGAAGCTCTTCTCAATCTCAAAACGTGTATTTCAATTCAGAAACGTCATTGCTACACTAGAAATCTAAATGCAGAAACATCTGGGAATAGTACAACGCGTTTCTGCGTTGTGGAGATGTTTTAGGTGTATGGGAGAAGAAGGTGGGCGTGAGCTGTGACTGATAGCCCTTGACTACCACAAAGATGATTCATCCAATGTGTATGACCATGTTGGATGTATCACAAGAATTGGACATGACCCTTTGAGGAGCATCAGATTGCACAGACAGATGTCTTTCTGCAGGAGAATGGAAGCGTTGGGAGGGTGCCCGGGGGGGGGGGGGTAGGGATACTAACCTGACATCCCCAATCTTCAAGCACCCCCAAGCTTCCCTCCACTCACCATACTTTTCAAACTTCTCCCCTTCAAACTCAGCCTGCAGTGAACAGCGCTGCTGTGTCAGCGTGCCAGAACACTATCTTTGGGTCACCTGCCTGACCCCACTAGCTGCCTCCTTCACTGTCAATTTGTATGGGAGTTGCATCAGAGATGTGACTGGCTTGGAAATGCAAAGGTTGGCATGACACTGAAATGATGCAGTTCAGAGGCTGGTGTTTGACTTGCAGATTTCTGGTTTGTTGCTTGGGGCAGTCAGTAGCTGCAGCTGTCACATGTGCAGTGTGCTTTGCTTGCTATCTTGCTGTCTCCACAAATGCCATCAGCACCGTTCAAGCTTGCAACCATGAACTGTGTAGTAAGGAGGCCTTGTTGGATCTTTTGTTCATGCAGTACAGCTGGTGGTCCTGTGGAAAGGACTGTTGCACATGACAGGATTCATTTTCGGACAGATTCAGTTCACATCAACTTCAATGCATCACCTGTCTGGTGAGCTTGTCAGGATCTGACCAAAACTCTGTGATGATGAGTGATGGCACACCCCTCCGCCACAATCTACTGCCACGCACAAGTGGTAATCTGCAAGAGACAGCACTTTTGAGTGAGAGCAGCGCATCAGACACTGCACAACAGCATGGACATCAGTTCACTTATGATGATGCCTCCATAAGCAGCAAGAAGGCACTTCAATATGGTTGGCAGCAAGCAAACTCGTGTCTGGGTGCGTAAAAGGGGTGTAGTGTAAGGACACCTGTCAGAACTGGAAGGAATCGCTACCAACAAATCCTTGCGTTTCAGTTTTGTTTTCTTATTCCCGAAAGACTCTCGCTCACCCTTGCCGCTTAACGGAACAGACTTTGTAATCCTGCGCAATGCAGACGCCCGCTGTTGTATGGTATGCAAATGGTGCTGCTAAGATGCATGCTGATGATGACATTGTGAGTCATCTGAGAGTAAAACAAAGGCAGCAGCAGCAGCATGCAACACTTGAATTGCATATAGGCTGCGCAGGTGTACAGGCAAACTGTAGTAGTTATAGCCTCAGGCCTTACTTTGTGGGCTGTGCATCATTCCCCGTTTCCCGTGCAAACCACTGTTTAAGGCTGTTGAGCTGGCGCTGCCTATAACACAGTGTGGGCAAACATGGCTTTGCTGCTGCTGCCAATGCACTGCACAAGGCTGGCTTGCTTACACTCAACAGCACTTGGCCCAGATTGAGCACCATACCTCAGAGGCTCCTCTGAAGCTGTTTCCGGAGAAGTTGCCCAGTTGTAGGCAGCTACAATGACCACCAAGAGGATGGCAAGACTCAGGCAGATACGTAACGTATTCTTTCTCTTAGGCATATGCTACCGCTTGCACAACCTAGCTGGCGATCGGTCACAGTCCGCTGGCATATATGCCCACTATAAGACTTGTGTTCCACACCAGTCAACGTATGCCACAGCCGACAGAAGTGGCTGCAATATTGCTCCGGGCAGTCTTGACAATGAGCTCAACAGGAGCCCCAGAAAGCGAAACGCCTGATCCCACAAGTTAGGTATGTACAGTATTCGACCTTGACCCGTGAGCAGGACGCTTGTTGCACACGGACTTTCAAGATCAAGCGTGCGATTGCTTCAATGGGCCTGTTCTGGCATATCAGAATGTCGCATGCGCAACACCGGCAATGTTGGAGAAGTTCTGCTTGCAGAACATGCATAGTTGCCTTTGTTGTGACGGCGTAACGGAATCGTCAGTAAACAGAGGGATACATTAAGCTAACCGCAAGCGATTTGATGCGCTGAAGTCTTGCTTGCCTCTCATGTCAGATCGGCTGCTATTGCATTTGCCAGGCACTTTATCGCGCCGTTCGCGTGAGGAAGCTGCTTCATGTACCGCAGCTTAGCTGGCAAGTCAGCTTAGCCTTCCAATAAGGAAATGTGCTAATGGCAGGCATGGCATGTCTGATGTTGCATACAAAATGAGACAGTTCAGGGCCACATTGTGTCACAATATTGTTCTGTGCATGTTGACATGGTGATGTTGCCAGTGTTCACCAATCCAATACTTGATGCCTGATCAGGACATGAACTTGGGCTAGAATCCCTCCAGTGGGAACCCGTTGACAGACCCTCTGAACCGTGTGACACGCACCTGACCGCACTGCGTCTCAACCACAGGGGACTCTGCTGAGCCTGACTTGTCTGGAGCAGGGCTCGCACACGGTAAGAATCGAGATGTCATCTGCATTACAATGGACACAACCCAGGTGTCAACTTAACCTGCCTGAACTTTGTGGTTGTGTGACTTCAGCTTGTGGACAATGTCCATCATACCACGCGACTGCAGTCGTTCAACATCTGTTTCAGGCCAAACGGGGGCGGGTGTTCCGGCTGGCATAATTCGTGGAGGGTCGCTGATCCACACCAGGCTTGCCAAGCTGGATCACGTTTATTGAGGTAAAAGTTGTTCAGTCATACAACCCGCTTTGCACACGTTGGATTCTGATGTCATCACGTCAGTATTCCATGCCTGCAGGTGCTGCTCACCTGTGCAGTTGCACCAGACAAGCTCCCCAGCGGCGATAAATTCACTGCAGTGTCAAGCATGACTCTTGCAGATGTACTATACTCTGCGCCTGGGCTGCTTGAGTTGTTGGCGCCAGACTCTCTAGGAGTGCTTCTCAACACTTGCAGACGAGTCCGCGAGACCCTTCAGGAGACCATCACTAGCATCCGTCTTCCCGCCTCTTCCACTGATCAGCTCGTCAACTGTCAATTGCTTGCCCATGGTCATTGGCCCAGCCTGCAGCACCTGTCCCTCATGCACCTCCAACTGGACACAGCATCTGTCACAGAGCTAGCAGCAGCAGATTGGCCAAAGCTGCAGTGCTTGAACATGAGCAGCAGCTCTCTGGAAGCTGCAGCACTCTTACCCCTGACCAGCAACAACTGGCCGCAGATGCGAAGCTTGGACATGTCAAGGTGCTCTGTCTGCTCTGCTACGCTTGCAGTCTTTGCCTCCTGCAACTGGAAGGGTCTGCAGCACGTCAATCTGGCAGGCACACAGCTTGATGCAGATGCTGTGGCAGTTCTGGTCAAGGCAGAATGGCCAAGGCTGCTCAGCCTGAATATCAGCCACAATCCGCTGCAGCCACCCTTCACAGATCATCTAGCCAATGCACGCTGGCCTTTGCTGACAGCTCTAGATCTCAGCATGCCTCCAGGATTCAGGCTAGACACCACAGCTGTGGCTGACCTGCTCAAAGCTGAGTGGCGTCAGCTTGAGTGCTTGCTCTTGCACTCATCACTTGAGCCATCAGCCGCACTGTCCCTTGCTTCTGGCAACTGGCGTCAGCTCAAGGCATTGCACCTGTGTAACAACAGGTTGGGTGCAAGTGCCATGGCTCATCTAGTCAGCGCCTCATGGCCATTGCTAGAGCAGCTCACCCTCAGCGCCAACAACCTGGATGCTGAAGCAGTCGGCCATCTGGCCAAGTCCAACTTCCTGTGCCTCACAGATCTGGACCTCAGCAGCAACAACCTGGGTGCAGATGCCATGCAAGAGCTTGCAATTGGTAGCTTGTCTCGTCAGCTGAAGATCCTCCAGTTGAGCTGTAATGACCTGAATGCCATTGCCATAGCGCACTTCGTCGGTGCTGACTGGTCAGGGCTACAGAGCTTGCATCTTGTGGGAAGCCATCTGGGTGCATCAGCAGTTGAGCAGTTGGTCAGGGGAAACTTTGAGTCTCTGCTGTGCCTTGACTTGTCCATGAACCGGCTTGACACGCCAGCGTTAGAGCAGCTCGTCAGAAACAGCTGGCCAAAGTTGCAGACCCTCAACCTGGCCTGCAGTCATATGAATGTTGACGGGATCTCACAGCTTGTCAAGGGGAAATGGGCATTGCTACAAAGCCTGGTGCTGGCAGGTAATAATCTGGACAGTCTAGCTCTCCAGCAGCTAGTCAAGGGTGCTTGGCCGCAGCTGCAGAGGCTGGACCTGGGTTACAACTGTATCAGTATAGCAGACATTGCTTGTTTAAGCAATGGCAGTGAGCCCCTTGTTTGTCTTGGGGAGAACTGCTTTGATCCACCTGTGAGGCTGTTTGGGCGGCATTGGTCATGTCTCCAGGCTGTGATCCTTGGCAATTGACAATCATAGTAACCAGTCCATGTATTTTCTATGTGTCCATTGTGATTTTGTACAAGACTTTTGACCCTCGGTTGTAGCTACGTAGTATACTGCCACATTGGCGTCTCTGTGTGTATGCACTTGTATGCACTTGTGTAACTTCTGTCTCTGGATCAGCAGTCTGTCAGGCTTGTTTGGCTTGAAAAAGCGTTGATTACTTTATCACATGTGTGCCATGTTGTATTATATCTATACAAAGTCACTGTGAATAAAAATGCTGTGCGTAATTCGTTCATTATGATCAAACCTGTGTGATGCTGTCTGATTAACGTGCAACACCTTTCTGTTCACACCTCAGCAATAACACGCATTTACCAGTGATTGCTTGACTCATATTGACCATTAGTTAAGCTGGCAGTAACACTCAGATTTTTTTTGCTCTTTGTTTAGGACTTAGCATGCGTGCCACTTGACACTCCTTAGCCCTTGCCGTAGTGAATAAATGCTTTGCAGAACTGATCTGTTTCAGACTAATGTAGTTTTCTGATGATACGATGTTCCATGACAGTACTAGACCTGTCATACATATGCGCATGTTGAAGCAATAAGTTTATTTTCAGTTTTGAGTCAATGTCAAGCACGAAGCTTCTGGTGCACCCGTTGTACAACCACTATGACACTTCAGTGCATCGCGCAGCCTAACACAACCCTTGCTTGACTGCATACGTATACTGTATCTAACACTAACACAATACCCCTATGATCCAGGCACTTTAGCAAGCTCTGCAAATTAGTGTATCCTTGGGAAAGTGTACCTGAGATCCAATCTATCAAGGAACCACTATGACAAACATTCACATGTCCAGCAGCGTCTGGCCACACATTGCACGTGGACATGAGAGCTTTACACCACAAACCTTGCAGCAGCGTTGTATGTCATTCTCTACATTACACATCGAAAGTGATGCCTGCTGAACAGCTGATGGACTTGAACGCACAGACCTGACTGCCTTAGAAGCATGAAAATTTATGTCAGCAACCAAGCAACAATGCCCTAGCAAAACCTTGCAGGCTTTTGACATCTCAAGCTTTACTTTGCATTTCCTGCCTTGTCTGACTGCTCCTTCAAGGCATCCTGCAGATCCTCAAAGGACACAGTTGCTGAGCCTCTGCGAGAAGGTTGCTGCTGTGATGCATGTGGGGCCCAGCCTGTCATGTACAACACCTGCAGATAACTCCAGTGAAACTTCTGCAGATAACTCCAGCTGTGAGACCTCTGCAATATTCTGACAGCAGGAGGGACAATGCACAGCACAGCATCTTTCCTGGCACATCTGCGTTTTGCAGCAGGCATTCATATTCACTCGCACTCACGCTACATATGTTCACCCCAAATCACAGCTGTAGATGCAGCACAAAGTCATGTGCCCTGCACGCTTAGAGGGTTTTGCAAAAATCCACACTCTCTAATGCCTCTAATGCAGGGACGCTGCATTCATGAGGTTTCTGAACACTGATGAGCGCGCACTCACAATATACAGAGATACGTGCCTGGAAGGTGGCGGGAAGGGTACTGGAGTCCTGATCCTCAAAGCGCTCCTTGTAAATAGCTGCAGCGCGCTGGGCTGTGGCTTTGCGCATCAGAGGCTGCTTGGTCCTGACAGCATTGCTTTCCCCAAGAGCCCTGCGTCAAGGGATGATTGGTGGTGAGCTGCTGCTGAACAGTCTTGTGTTGGAGAAAAACGGTTTTTTACCAAGCCATGTTGCTGTAGGTAGCTAAGTAATGTGAGCTACCACGCATGACCAAAGTACCAGTGTAGGTAGCTGGAATAGCATGCAGTTTGCATGCAACATTGAAGATACTGCAACAGCAGGCATTTGCAAAGCAACACCTTGGATAGACGAAACAACATGAGTGACCGGGCCTCACCAAAGCGACAATCAATGACAGTCATTGATTGTTGCTTGAGGATCACGTACGTATCGACACTTAATATAAAAGAAAATTACCTGACAAAATTCACTTAAAAGAGCCTTTCAGATGCAGTATGTAAATGGAGCTTTGAGGTAGAGCAGAATTGCATGCTGACCTGAGGTGGTTGACAACGCCCTGAAAGTCCTTGTAGTGAATAATGATGTCATCCACATCCACTGCAGGGATGTTGAAGCCGCCAACTGTCAGCAGGCTTCCACAGTCACGCACCTGCAGCCACACACAGCCAAGGATGGGACAGCTGACTATAATAATAATAATAACAATAATGATAGTGATAATAATAACAAGAATAATGATAAAAATAATAATAATAATAATAAAAAACAAAAAAACACTAATAATAATACTAATACTAATAATGATGATAACACCGCTTTCCAGCTCATGATAAGTCAGGTACGTGCAGGACAGCTGACCATGCCAACATGCATTGATAGGTAGAGGATGTATGCAGCAGTGCTGGGCCAACAGAGCAAGGCATGCACTGCATGACAAGGCACAGGGAGACATGCATCAATCTGCTGTGCAAGGTATATCATCATGACAGTAAGAGATGAGATCACTGAGTGCTAAGCCCTGCGACATTCAAGGTCAGCCAAAATCTGGCGACAAGGCTCCTGTCTGGGATCATTATAAAGCCAAAGGATACTGCATGAGGGTATAGTAAAGTTTGCATGCATGGGTGTCTGACCTGCGCCAAAGGTGACACGCGCTGAGATACGCCGCCCTGCAACTCCTCTTCTGCTAAGTTGCAGGAGACCCTGAGCTCATGAAGGGTGTCTCCACCAAACATGGCTGCCAGAAACAGCCCATCTGGTTTCAGAGCTCTGCGACACTGCTGCAGCATACCCTGCATCAAAGAACTGAACATGTGACAGGAGATTTATTTTGTGACAGCAATGTGCATGCGATGGCAATCCCACCAATGGCATACGCAACAATCAACCACTTGGCATCTGCTTGGCTGTCAGGGTATGTCAGGAATGTTGACATTTTAGGACGGGGAGTAGATGGGCTTGTGGGGTCACTAGTAGCACCTCACTTGAATCTTTTGAGTGAAGCGTTGTTCAGTGTCCCCTGGTTGTTTCTTTACCTCCATGTTTACAATCAGCTAGCAAAGACTCATGCAGCCGACTAAGATACACGGAGGCCTGTGACCTGTTGAACTAATATCAGTTGAACAGCACAAATATGAATGCATTGACAGACAACCAAAAGAAATGACAGATGCAGCTTGTTGATGAAGCAAGCTGTATACAAGTCCTGCTGCTACCGATATTGGGCTCCTTGATCCCCAGAGCGCAAGGTGGAAGTGCGCTGAGTGGCAAGCACAATTGTCAGAGACAGAGAAAAAGTAAGAATACACGAGCGAGCTTACCGGGAGATCGTTGACCCAATGACAGCTCAGACAGCTCACAATCACTGCAAATCAAGAGCAACTTAGACATGACTGCACCTCGACTGCAGCTGGCCAGAATAGCAGGTTGGCTATGAGACTGCTGACATCAGACAAGCATGAGCAAGACCTGTCAACGCATCTTGCATGCATATCAAGCCAAACAACACACGAACTTGTTGACAAGCACAGGTGTCATATTGAGACCTGAAGCAAACAACCTCCTCTCGCTATTGTGTTTTAAAAGCAGATATGTCTCATGATAACTAGCAGCATGAGTGACAGACAAGTTGACGCTTACAGTCTATGCTGCCAGCCTTGAAAGGCAGGAACTCCTCATCGCCTTCAATGTAGTGCACCTCAGGTTTGTTCTGGGCGCTGCGTCGGGCTGAAGCCTCTTGTCACATGCAGGCACACACATCTTCACACATGGACCCCATGAGTGGCCCAATCATTCTCTCTGATTGTATACGTGAGGTGAGAAGTGAAGGTGAGGTAATTGAGCAAAGCACTGTTGGTCATGGTCTTGTGCTGCTTCACCTGGTAACTGCAGGCACAAAAGATTGCAGCACAATTGCATGAAATAAGTGCCTGAAAATTGCCATATATTTAGTGAGCTTGCCCTGGCAGGTGAAAGAGCAGCGTTTGATATGACCTTCGGGTTGGCCATGCCATGTTTGACATCAGTGTGACATCACAAGTTGATACATGCGCGGACAAAAGATGCAGACAGCAAACAAGGTGTGGAGCAGGACCTGGGCAAAGGCTTGGTCTCTCTGAAGCATGCCTGGGGAGATATCCATCTGCAGCACCTTTGTGATGCCTGCTCTGCCATTTGACAAGCGTGACGTCACCACATCACCTGCATGAGACTTGCAGGCGTTTTCTTCTCTTTACATGCACCTGGTCCTTTGCAGTAGCTTGCCATTGTATCCGGCAAGCTAGGTATCAGCTCAGCAACATACCTGCACCTCCTAATACTGCCACAGTAGGGAATGTGCGCTTGCAATCTTCCAGGCGGTCAAGTAAAGCCTCTGTAACAGCTGCCTGCCATTGGTCAGAAGTATGTCTGTGCGCTTTTCAGGACTGAACATGTGAACAGTTGTTGTAATGGCATGACATATCCAGGGAGGTTGCCTTGCTCAAAGCCCATGCGCCTGTGCATTTGTGCACAGGCATGCAGGCATACATGTGATGGTGCAAGTCTGCACCCAGGTGGCCCAAAAGCTAAGCACTCACCAACAAGGGATCATCTGCAGTCTGTAACAACGCGGCACGGTTGCGATGCGCCCTTTTGAGTTGTCTGCAGGCTACGGATTATAGTACTTTAGCCTGATCACAGACGACTATCTAAACGCGCTTGCCTGCTGTGTTTCGGCTTTGACACTCTAGAGTTTTCTATCAATTACAAGCTGTGAACATGCTGCGAAAATACCTGTCAAACAAGTCCAAGGACCCAGTCCGGGTACTGTCTCCTACAGCATAAGCGCTGGCGGAGGTGGCGATGTGGCGAGGACAGCTGTTGCCAAAGCCCTTTTCAGCCGGAAACTTTGAAAGGTAAGCAGACAGAAACCCAACTGCATGAGAGCGCCGCAAGGCTTGGCGCAACGCCAGCATGCGCGTTGAATGCACGCGACAACGCCGATTGATCTGCCCCACAAAAAGGCCTGGCAAGCTTTACCACGGCCACACGGTTCTGATGCAACAGCCTGCCTATGTCCGAAGATGTCTGATGAAGCGCCTGAGCAGACAGAATGCCTTGCTTGGTTGTACATTATGCTGGCGCACACACACAGACACACACACCACCCCAGGAAATTCTCCTTTATATTCACTTGAGACCTGCTGGGCGTGCTTGGCCTTACAGGTCTTTTATCAGGCTCCGAGTGGCATGACACTTCTCCAACATGCCAGCTTGCTGAAGCTCTTGTAGAATATGCTGCAGCTTTTGCTGACTGAACTTTGTGTGCTGTCCAGACACCAGACTGTCACCGGTGCTTTGCCTGTGGTAGGCTGCCTTGTCCAGCAAAGCCAACTCTAAAGGGGGCATCAAATGAAGGCATTTCTCGTCTGCAAGTGTCTGCAGCACAATCACCTGCATGCCCCAACAAAGCTTAGCAACTCATTTCATGCTCCAGCAGTCCAGTGTAAAGAGTCCATTTGCACGATTGCGTAACTACTGTATGGATCCCTGTCCTGAGCCATGGTGTGAACATGGTCGTCAGACTGTGAGCTTGCTACTTTTAGGGCAGTGTACAGAAACAATGCAGCATGCAGAGTGTTACCAACAAATGGAATTGGACTTGAATGTCATACCTGGACCTCACAGGCACTGCAGTGACTCAGCAAAGGAGACAGTGCCAGAGCAAATAAAGGATCTCCATAGGACACAGCCGCAAAGTGCTCTGTCCACTTTTGCGCATCATCTGAAGATATGCCAGATAGATCCGGTTGCTTCTGGTACCATCTGCAAGTGACAATCCTCAGAAGCTGTGAAACAGATGGTGTGCATGATATCCGCAATGCCTTCAGCACTGTCTTGCTATGCATGGTTCACACTGCTTCAACAAATGATGCTGCCGCCACTGTTGTATTGCTTGTAGGGAAATGGAACATTGTGTCTACCACACAGGGCAGCCATATACGATGCATATCATAGCTCTGACTGCATATTCATAGGGATAATGAAATCAATTGCTCTGCCTGGCTTCAGTGATATACTATTGCATGCAAATTATTCAAAAAGCTGCCTCAGAAAGGCGTGTGGCAATCACCTTTGCATCAGGGCAGCCAAGGTCCATCTGACTGTAGGGTGGTACCATAGCTCTTCTTTAGAGCCAGCATTGACAGCTGCTTCATTGCTGAACACCAGCTCCATCATACGCCGCAGTTTGACTCCTGCACAGGGTTCTTACCTGAGGGATACGTGATTTGCAACCATCTGGCAAGTCACATGTGCCTATGTCAAGTCACACCACAGAAGGACATGCTCAAAGTCACAGGAAGATATCTGTTCTTGGCATGTCAAAGTGCATCCACATTGACTACAAAAACAACAGGTCTTTGCACAACCTTTATTTGCATCTATACACAAGATTCTCAACTTCAGAAGTTGAGGCGACAGCAGATCTTGATGTCTCTACGGTGTACATTGATATCTTCAACACCAGGCCTAGCTGGAAGCAGCATCCAGACTGTTCTCTGCTAGATAAAGTCACACAGCAGTACAGAAAACACAGCAACACTTTTGCAGAGGCAAGCACCTGTTGAAGCATCATCAACATTGTCTGAAGCTGACATTTCCTCAAGACCGAGCTGCAGCAGCAGTGCGCAGCCGACTGATAAGGCTGCCGAGTCATCAGCCCTATCAGCAGCTTCTGCAGCACCTTCTGATTCTGAACTCTGCTGAGCCTGTGCTTCATCTTCTTCTGGAATAGGATCCAGAGGCTGCTTGGACTTGACCCCAGCTGGTGCAGGGGTAGTGGTTGGTGGGGCCTGGGTGGGGTGGGTGATCTCATTT
>JAABUK010007325.1_pt1 | contig 15983 bp, 9 predicted proteins | sample 5559141 | NCBI WGS metagenome assembly JAABUK01 (sample SAMN10711869, study PRJNA513367) | rock metagenome | isolation source: Antarctica rocks | place: Antarctica: Victoria Land, Pudding Butte nord | collected 2016-01-03
GTGTCTTCCCTCTCCTTTGGAGAGGCTGTTTCGTCCCTCTCCTTTGGAGAGGCTGTTTCTTCCCTCTCCTTTGGAGAGGCTGTTTCTTCCCTCTCCTTTGGAGAGGCTGTTTAAGGGTGAGGTCAACCTACCATGATACTGAATTTAATCATTTTAAAAGTGATTAAATTTATAATTAATCTTTTTAACAGGTAAAGTATTTATTTTAAATATTACATCCGCCCAACCATTCTCACACAAACTGTTTCTTTTCTGACAATCATCCGTTTTCTTATAAATTATACCTCTGCAATAGGCTGTTTATATTCCTAAATGTGCAAGAATATATATCAGGATAGAGCAGGACAGCAAAGAATATTATTGCCTTTACATTTACAGATACTTAACAATTTCCTCTTTTATTTAAACTGGTAAGGCAACTCATCAACTAACCAGTGGAGCCAGTTAATGCCATAAATTTTTTAACTCTCAAACACTAAACGATTGCAATTATGAAAAAAATTACATTTATTAAGATGAAGTATTTATGTATACTTAATCTTCTATTAATCTTCTCCCCCCAGGCCTGGACACAGGCAATCCAGGTAAAAGGAAAAGTAACAGATGAAAACGGTGCAGGCCTGCAAGGTGTATCTGTACTTGCAAAAGGAACAAGCAAAGGTACAGGCACGGACGCTAACGGTAACTTTTCGATCAGTGTTCCACATCTTAATGGAACTTTAGTCGTCTCTTCTGTAGGGTACGGTTCGCAGGAAATACCTATTAATAACCGTAATTCTGTTAATATACGTTTAACCTCTGGCGGTGGTCAGGCATTGGGAGAAGTAGTAGTCGTCGGATATGGCAGCCAGTTGAGAAAAGAAGTGACAGGAGCTGTGCAGACTATAAACGCTAAAGAACTGAAAGACATACCTGTTTCGCAGGTAACCCAAAAACTGCAGGGCCGCCTCGCCGGTGTACAGATTAACCAGACTACAGGTAAACCAGGTCAGGGAATGTCAGTCAGGATACGCGGACAAGTGTCTGTCTCGGCAGGCAGCGATCCTTTATACGTAATTGACGGCTTTCCCATTACAGGCAATATTGGCGCTCTTAACCCCGATGAGATACAGGATATTTCGATATTAAAAGATGCTGCTTCTACCTCTTTATATGGATCAAGGGCAGCCAACGGAGTGGTTTTAATAACTACTAAAAAAGGGAAAAAAGGACAGACAAATGTCAGTTTCAACACGTTTGCAGGCTTGCAACAGGTACCGCAAAGAGGAAGAATAAAAATGATGGATGCTGTTGAATTTGCACAATTTAAAAAAGAATATTATGAAGATGCAAATGCAGCTTCAGCTAATCCTGTAGCTAACCCGGTACCGGTGGAATTTCAAAACCCTTCTCAATACGCGGGTAAAAATAACGACTGGTATGGTGCTTTGCTGAGAAAGGCACCTTTACAGAGCTATAACCTCACGGTCACTTCAAGCACTGATAAAGTGAATACTGCATTGGTCGCAGGAGTATATAACCAGGAAGGCGTTGTATTAAACAACGATTACAAAAGATATTCTCTGAGAATGAATACGGAGTATGCAGTATCTGATAAAGTAAAAATAGGTTTTAATGTCGCTCCTTCCTATGTTTTCGACAATACACCCAGAACAGACGGAGACAGAGGAACTGGCATTCTTTTCAACGCGTTGCATACCTGGCCGGTAATGCCAATTTACGACTCGACAGGCCAATTGACAAAGTTCAACCAGTTTCCCGGAAGCACAGGGAACATCTTTGCCTACCCTAACTGGGTGAGGGCAGCAAATGAGTTAGTTAATGAAACGAAAACAACCAACCTCATATCCAATGCTTATCTCCAATATCAACCCGTTAAAGGATTATCTCTCCGCTCTACCTTCAATGTTGAATACCTGAATTCAAAATTTTTCTTCTTTAATCCTTCAACAGCTACCAACTTTATCAATGTTCCTATACCAACCACAGCCCAATCAATCAGGCAAAGTACAGAAAACGTGACTTGGCTGAATGAGAATTTGGCTACTTATTCAAAAAGTTTTAATGACCATAATTTTGAGCTTTTGGCAGGTTTTACCAATCAAAAGTTTCACCAGGACTTTACCCGCATTCAGGCTGACACTTATACCGATGACCGGCTTCCTACTATCCAGGGCGCTCTCAACATAAATCGCGGGGGCACAGTCAACGGAGTGAATGAATGGAGCCTGACTTCTCTTCTTTCACGGTTAACTTATAATTACAAGGGTAAATATCTGCTTACTGCTGCAGTACGAAGCGATGGTTCTTCCCGTTTCGGGTCTGCTAACCGCTGGGGTACTTTTCCTTCTGCTTCCGCAGGATGGGTTATTTCTGATGAAAATTTTTTCCAGAGATTTAGAAATGTATCTTTTGCAAAACTCAGAACCAGCTACGGCGTGATTGGCAATAACAATATTGGTAATTACACACAATATGCTCTTGTCAATAATACTGTAAACGCCGTTTTTGGTAATAATGTTGCCACCGGTGCAGTAGTAACTTCTTTGGCAAATCCTAATTTAGGATGGGAAACCACCAAACAATTTGATGCAGGCTTAGACTTAGGATTATTTAAAGACAGGGTGCAGTTTACTTATGACTTTTATGTAAAACATACCACCAATTTACTTTACAGTGTACAAATTGCGCAAGAATCAGGATTTGGTAATTTTAATGATAATATTGGTGAAATTAAATTCTGGGGACATGAATTTGCCGTAACTACAAAAAATACTACCGGAAAATTAAGGTGGACTACCAACGCAAATATTTCATTCAACCGCAACCGGGTATTGGCGCTTGCAAACGGAATAGACAGGGTGTATGGCGCCTTTCATATAACGGAAGTGGGCAAGCCATTCGGACAGTTTTATGGCATGGTAGCGGACGGAGTTTACAAAAATGCTGAAGACCTTGCTAAATCTCCTAAAATTCCCGGCCGCTCAACCGTTGGCAGTATAAAATTGAAGGATACAAACGGGGATGGAATAATTACTTACGGCGGAGACCAGGACGACCGTACCATAATCGGCAGCCCTTTCCCTAAATTTACTTATGGTATTGTCAATACTTTGCAATACGGCAACTTCGATTTTACAGTAGTCGGTTCAGGCTCTTATGGCAACCAGCTTTTGGTTCGTCATCTGTACAGCACGGCTAACCTCGATGGTGTTTTTAATTTGGTGGAAGAAGTAAAATACCGTTTCAGATCAGAAGCTAATCCGGGAAAAGGATTTTACGGTACCACGGTTGGCGGAGGTAATGTAACCGGTATTGAGAGAGACTGGATGAACAGCCGTTTTATTGCTGATGCTTCATTTTTTACTATAAAAAATGTGACGCTCGGTTATAACATAGGTATTAAAAATAAAGTATTCTCCTCAGCCCGTCTGTATGCCTCTGTACAGCAGGTATACGTTTTTACAAAGTACTGGGGCGGGCCAAACCCTGAGACAAGCGCCCAGGGAGATGGTAATGGAGACGGCGGTAACCTCAGCCAGGGAATGGACCTTTCCAACTACCCGGTACCGCGTACTTACACACTTGGCGTTAACCTGAATTTTTAAAAAATTCATTTAAATCATTTTCTAACATTTTTACCATAAAGCATGAAAGCAAGAATCATAATAATATGTTTGTTAGGCTTTAGCCTGGCAGCATGCCATAAATTTTTGGAGGTAGTTCCGGAGACAGCATTAAGCTCCGCAACTTTTTTTACAAAAGAAGCTGATTTTCAACAGGCAGTCAATGGAGCTTATGTTCCCTTGCGCCAAATTGTTAACAGTGCAGTGGAGCTGGCTGAGATGCACTCCGACAATTTGTATTACTACCGCAATATTCTTTTTGGAGCAACAGAACAGCAGGAAAATATCTCCGATTTCAGTGTTCCTACTGCTAATGGGATTACGACTAATGGATATGTAACTAACCAATATCGCTTAGATTACCAGATCATAGCACGTACTAACCAGATTTTGTCGTCAATTGATAAAATAGAATTCAGCAGCGATTCCTCTAAAAATAATGTAAAAGGTCAGGCTTTATTTCTCAGAGCTTACGCCTACTTTGAATTAGTCAGGTATTTTGGAAAAGTACCTTTGCACCTGACGCCGGTAACCAATCGTGCGGAAGCGGCTTTACCATTGTCATCAGTTGATTCGGTATATTTTCAGATTATAAAAGATGCCGGTGAAGCTGCCACACTGTTGTTGCCTAAATCTAAACAGGAGCAAGGCAGAGCCACATCGGGTGCGGCTAAGACTTTATTGGCTAACGTTTACATCGTGCAAAAAAAATGGGCAGATGCAGAAACGATTTTAAAAGATATTGTTACCAGCAATGAGTATTCATTAATGCCCGATTATAACGATGCTTTTTCCGGTACAAATAGTAATAAGAATAATGCGGAGTCTGTTTTTGAAGTTCAGTTTCAGGAAGGCTCTGCAGGGTACGGAGGAAGTTTAATCTACAACTTTTTACCCCGCCCGATGACGGCAGCAGAAATCCAACCCATCACCGGTACGTCTAATCCGCAAGGTCTCTCCGGGGAAGGAAATAATGCGCCAACACCTGATATTATTGCTGCTTATGAAACCGGTGATAAAAGAAAAGATGCTTCTATCGCTTACGTAACACTAAGTCAAAGCTTACGGGAAAATAAAGTATATCCTTACGTAAAAAAGTTTGCTAAGCCACATTCTTTTCATGGCACTACAGGTAATAACTGGCCGGTTTACAGGTATTCTGAAGTTTTATTATTTTTAGCTGAGGCTTTGTACGAACAAGGCAAACCTGCAGACGCTGCTATTTACCTTAACCAGGTGCGCAGCCGTGCCGGTTTAACTGCTTCTGCTGCTCCAGATATGCGGGAGGCAATTTACCAGGAAAGAAGAGTGGAGCTCGCATTTGAAAACAAACGCTGGTTTGATTTAGTCAGAACCGGCAAAGCCGTAGAGGTTATTACAGCATACGGAAACAGGGTTAAATCAAATCCGGAAGCTTACTATTATCCCAAGGGAGCAGTGCCGCCAAACAATGCTTTTACAAATTTGGATTTGGTGTATGGCCTTCCTGCAGATGAAGCGGCGCTGAATCCAAATTTTTAATTTTTATAAATTATTGTTGCTTCCATCAAAGACGTAAAATCTATTTTTAAACAACACATCAACAAAAAAGGGATAAGAGCCAATTTGCTGGTGTGTTGTTTATACTGCTTGCCCGGGTTCACTCATTTATTGTTTTTAAGATCCGCTTTGGCTTTATATAAACTTTATAGAACCAATAACCTGCAAATCTTTTATATCCTCAAAATCCAAACTAATCCAAAAAATCGTGGTTCTGTTAATTCACTACTTTATTTGCGCAACTGCTGCTGGCAAAGGCTTCAGGTTTAGCTTTAAAGGCAAAGCCCATACCTAAGATGTAACCCATAGCTTCACGGAGTGCATCATTACTTTTAAATTGAGGGTTGGTATTAATGTCTGCATGCACTTCCATATCTACATCGTACTGTGTAAAAAGGTTACATAACTCATAAGCAATCTCAATGCTTTTGGCAACCTCAACAAGCATTCTTTCTTTAATGGAATACTTTTGCCGGGTCTTCTCATTGTTGATGTACATAAAACCGCCATGACCTTCTCTTAGAAAAACAATTACAGTTGCAAATTCTGTTTCCTGTCCTTTTACCTGGCTGTCGGTGCCAATACAAACCTTTAGCTTGTTTCCTGCTGAAGTTTCATTTTTTATAGTCGTCTCTACAGCTTCTTTAATAGGGAGATGAAGAGGCTCTCCGCTGAACTTTCTCCAAAGCATAAATAATAAGTTTATGTAATTTAGAGATTATTTTTTATTCGTACTGCATTTGTGTATTTTTTTATTATTATTTAATTTTTTGTTGTGACCATTTGATCCGTAAAAATTTTTAACGCAGAGTAAGCAGAGAAAAATACACGCAGAGAACTGCAGAGAAAAACAATAATATGTTGACACTAACCAATGGTTTAAAAAAAATTGTAAACAATCATTAATTCTGCTGTTCTGTTCTCTGCGAAAACCTCCGCCAGCTCTGTATGGTATTGAATAGTTACTTTTTATTTTAAATAAGAAGTGCTGAGTAAAAAGTTTTCATGGTTTGTATTAAAAAATAAAAAGATTATCAATTCTGTTTTATTTAGCAAATTATTGAAAGATATAAGTCGGAAAAGGAGATAATTTGGAAAAAGCTGCCCATAGATTTGCTGATGAACGAAATGCGTCGCAACCAAAGATGCACAAAGAACTAATGTCTGTACCAAAACCCTGCCTTTTTTTGAAGAAACATTAATTTTTTTTAGAATTGGAAGAAAAGGCTGAAAACACGAAAACCTACCGGAAGCTGATCAACGAGCTTAACGGGTAGCGAAGATTTTCGTAGCTCATCATATCTGCTTTTATTGAGCCGACGAGCAATGGACTTTCTATTCTTAAAGGTATTTTATTAGCATCGTCGCTTACATATACGGTCATTCTTTCACCGCCTTCGAATATGGTTCCTTTCAGCAGCAGCGGCTTAAATTTTATTGCGCGAAATTTTCCATACCGTGTTTTTATGGTCTCCTTTCCCTCGTAGCGGATGTACATGTTATACAATTCATTATCTAAAAACATGTAAAAAGGTATTTTATCACCTGGCTTATATTTATTAAAATCTATGTTTCGCGCATAATAGACAGCGCCGACTACATCGTTGATACAATCAGGAACTTTAAAAACCCCTTCGGCTGTTATAGCGGTATTTGCAGCCTGGTTAAAAGTAATATTCTGATATTTTTTATAGCCGCCTTCGTCTATATTACGAATAAATTTATAGGGCTTCAAGGTGAAAGTGTCAATATAAGTTTCATACCTGTCTCTTACTTTAAAAATCCAGTCATATTTACTGTTTGTGACGCCGGTACCAATAATATGATAAACAGGCTTATTAAACAGTTTTTCGGCCGCGACAGTAAGGTTGGCGGTTCCGGCATTTATATAAAGACCAAGTGCATTATAATATACTATTAAACTAAGACTTTCCCCTGCGGTAAAACTGCTGTTGCGAATGCCGCAAAAATGATCTCCGGCTGTTATACGGGATGTTATAAAAATGAGGAGGACAATAAATACGGTTTTTTTCACGCTACTTGCTTCTGAATAATTTTATGCCTAAAAGAAACAAACTCCCTGCCAAAGCAGGCACAACTAAGTTAATAAGCCAGATGGTTGTGGCCGTTAATACAATACCTAAAATATTGGTGCTGAAGGCGCTGAATAAAAAGATACTGATTTTTCCGCGTACGCCTAACTCTGCCAATGCAATGGTAGGTATAATGGCTAACGAAAGAAACATAACTGTAATTATCCAGAAGCCATTCCATAAACTGACGTCTACCCTGAATACCTGCAGCAGCAGCAGGTATTGAACTGCAAATACGCAATATCGTAAAAATGAAATCAGCAATACTTTCAGCAATTCGCGCCACCCGAAATCTTCCAGCTTTTCTATAAAGTAAGCGTATTTGGCAACAAACGGAAGCTTTTCTAAAAACCTGGCCAGCCAGCTTATTTCAAAGTAAACAGCTATTAACACTGCAGTGATAATAATTGAGCCAAAAGTAATTGTATTAACTGCTGCTAATGACAAAATAAAATGCTCATTTGTTGCACTGTAGAAGTGATCCCGTATTAAAAAAAGACCAATTGTTCCCAGCAGCATTGTTATAATCAACTGGCTCATGCTTCCTACAAAAGTCAGCGTGATAGCTCTTATACGATTTCCTTCTTTTATATATAATATTCTTCCTATGTACTCACCCGAGCCATTGGGCGTACTCATTGCCAAAGAAATGCTTAAGCCTGATAAAATAGCCCTGAAAGCTTTGAAGAATGATATCTGCTGTATATGACTGATAAGAACCCGCCATTTCAATGCTTCGAAGCTCCAGTTGCCCAGCATAAGAAAAACTACGAGTACTGCTTTCCATGCCTGCTGGCCGCGAAGTGAGGCTTTTATCTGCTGAAGCGAATGCTGCCAGTCCTTCTGATGAATGATGTTGCGGTATATTGATACAGATAAGCCAATAAATAATAACGGACCTAAAAAATAATTAATAAATATCTTGAGCCGTCTGTTCAGTGCTTAAAAATTTTGCCAAACCTACAAAATATAATTTCATTACCTGATAAGATATAAAACATTAGCAGGGTAAACGCACCTAAATTAGAAATCGGCGAATCAATAGTTTTTGAATCCCGAAGGGATGATATATTTATAGAAACCCAAATAGTTGTGCTGTTTTAAAACTCCGAAGGAGTGATAATATCATCCCTTCGGGATTATTGAACGTATGCTAATTCCGTTTTCTATAAATATATCAGCCTTTCAGGCTTAAAAATTAAGATGCGTTTGCCCTAAAAACATTAGCGGGATAAAAGCAGATAAACTATTTTCACATCGTAATGATAAAGAGCAGGAATGTAATATTAGGCATTGATCCGGGAACTTTATTTATGGGTTATGCGCTGATGGAAGTAACCTCATCTGTACCTACACTTTTAATAATGGATGTGCTAAAGCTGTCTGGTAAAAAAGATGCTTACGAAAGGCTGCAAAAAATTCATCTGACAGTGTGCGAGCTGATTGTAACTTATAAGCCCGATACTTTTGCTATCGAAGCTCCTTTTTATGGAAAAAATGTGCAAAGCATGCTAAAGCTTGGACGGGCACAAGGCGTTGCCATTGCTGCCGCCATGCAGGCAGGATTGAGCGTTACAGAATATTCGCCTAAAAAAGTAAAGCAATCAATAACAGGCAATGGAAATGCAGATAAAGACCAGGTCTGGAAAATGCTGCAGCGCATAATGAACCTCGAAGAAAAGCCGCATTATTTTGATGCAACGGATGCTTTGGCCGTTGCTCTTTGCCATCATTACCAGTCAGGCTCTGTATTAGGTAAATTAAATAAAGGCTTGAAAGGATGGGAAGAATTTATAGCTAAAAACCCGGGACGGGTGAAGTAGGGCAGTTAAGTGATTTAGTCAATGGTCGATGGTCAATGGTCAATGGTTAATGGTTAATGGTCAATGGCAATGGTCAATGGTCAATGTTATTATTAATAATCTTATTTTGCTTTAATAATTTCTAATAATGTCTTTGTCAGGATAAACATTTACTCAGGTTCTTCTTACTGTTTTATTAATTTTCTTAAACCGGATATGTTAAGGTTTTATTAGATAAATTGGTAAATACAAAGCTTACTTTTGTCAGGATAAAATCATTGCAGATTATATGAAAAGAATTGCAGCATTTTTGGCGCTTTTGATAAATGTGTTTGTTGTAAATGCCCAGCATGTAATATACAGCGAGCCGGATAAAAACGATTACAGGCAAACTGATTTCGAGATAATCGGTAAAGTCAGCGGTAACATTCTGATATACAAAAATCTCAGGAGTTCATACGCTATCAGTGTTTACAGCACTGATATGAAACAAAAAGAAAGATTAAAGCTCGATTTTTTACCTGACAGGATAATTAACGCTGACTTTTTAGCCTATCCTGACTTTTGTTATATGTTTTACCAATACCAAAGGAGAAATGTTGTGTACTCAATGGCTGCTAAAATTGACGGAAATGGTAAAATTGCAGGAAAGCCTTTCACAATGGACACTACTGAAATAAGTTTTTTGGCAAGCAATAAAATTTATTCGGTCATAAACAGTGATGACAAACAGTACATCGGGCTGTTTAAAATAAACAGCAAGAACGACGAAAATTTTGTGGTGACAACTATTTTGTACGATAGTAATCTTGAAAAGAAAGAAAAACAGTACCTCAATGTTTCTATGCAGGAAAAGCACGATTATCTTTCAGAATTTTCGCTGGACAATGAGGGAGATTTTTCTTTTTTGCGATCTGTTCAAAACCAGGAGAATGATAAAGTGCAAAAACTTTATTTGCTTACTAAAAAGTATGGCAGCAACGTGGTAAAAGCAAACCCGGTAGACCTGCAAAAGACCTCTCTTGATGATATAAAGCTTAAGGTTGATAATTTTAATAAACGATACATTATTTCTTCTTTTTACAGCAAAAGCCGCCGCGGCAACATTGAAGGGCTGTTTACCTGTATCTGGGATAAATTTTCAGACTCCCTGAAAGCAACAACTGTTATACAATTTGATGAAAATTTAAGAAACGATGCAAAAGGCGACAATAGTACAAAAACAGCCTTTAACGACTTTTTTATCAGGAATATGATTGTAAGAAAAGACGGCGGGTTTTTGCTTTCTTCTGAGTCTTTTTTCAGCACGGGAAGAGGCGGAGGATATAACCGGTACGACTATTTGTATGGTTCGCCCTTTTTGCGCCCGATGGACTATTACATGTTTAATTCTTATGGATACGGTTATCCCTGGTACCGCTACAATAGTTTAGGACAAAGCACAAGATATAATGCGCAGAATATTGCTGTTTTCTCATTCGACAGCAGCGGCAAGGTTAGCTGGAGCAATGTTTTAAACAAAAATCAATACGACGATGAAACGGATGCCTTTATCGGTTATTCTCTTTTAAACACCGGCGACCAGCTTCATTTTCTCTTCAACCAGCAGGAAAGAAGGCTGCAGTTATTAACAGACCAAAGCATTTCCCCGACAGGTCAGGTAACACGCAATCCGACTCTAAAAAATCTTGACCAGGGTTATGATTTTATGGCGCGTTATGGCAAACAGGTTGCCAGCCGACAAATAATTTTTCCATGTATGTACAGAAATTACCTTTGTTTTGCACGGTTAGATTTATAGAAGAAAAACCTGTTAGAATAAAGAGTGGTTGCACTATTTAAAGACCGGTCTCCGGTTACAATTTTCTGGCTTTTTGTACTGAGCATTATTGTGCATAGTCATTTTTTTGTGCACGCTCCAACCATTTTGGCAACAACATCAGACGGACTGCTGGCTGCTTTCATAAATCAATACCTTTCACCTTTAAGCCCTGCTTTTATTATTCTTATTTACCATGCAGCTATTTTGTTGCAGGCATTAAGGATAAATCACCTTTTTACAGACCATCGCATGTACAGCAAGGTTAATTATTTTCCTGCTATGGTCTACATTTTACTTACAGGTCTTTTTACTGAATGGAGCAGCCTTACACCGGCACTTCTTGCTAATTTTCTTGTAATATGGTTTTTTGCGAAAATTGTTCAGTTGTACAATAGCCCCCATCCTAAAACTTTACTGTTTAATATTGGTCTTCTTACCGGTATAAGTACCATTTTGTATCATCCCCTGGCAATGCTCTTGCCGGTTGCTTTTTTTGCCCTGATGATACTGCGGCCTTTTAATATAACAGAAGGGGTTGTTTTGATAATGGGTGTCATCTCTCCTTTTTATTTCCTGGTCAGTTATTTGTACCTCACCGACAATCTTCTCACAATAAAAAAATACATTCCTTTATGGCAATTCCATCTTTTAAACATACCCGCTTCACCCGTATTTTTTGTAACAATTGCGGTAATAATTCTTGTTTTATTTATAGCTATGTACTTCTGGCAACAGGAAAACAGAAGGCTGCTGATACAAGTGCGAAATAACTGGGTTGTGTTGCTGGTAATGCTGCTGGTAATGCTTCCGGTACCTTTTATTAATAAAAATGCAGGCCTGGAAAGCTTATTATTGTGTATAGTTCCGGCAAGCCCGATAATAGCCAAAGGTTTCCTGGGGCCAAGAAAAAACACTTTGCCCCTTATAATGTTTTTAGCGCTGATTGTTGTAGGAATTTTAAAGAACTGGCAAATAGTTAAGCAGTAAAAAATCTCTCGTACAAAAGAACATTTGAGTTAAGAAAAAGCCTGGAGCATCATGTTCCAGGCTTTTTCTTAATTAGTATAAAAACTTGTCTTTTACAGCTTCACAAATTGTTTGTACATCACTTTATCTCCGCTTACAATCTTTATTGTGTACACTCCTTTTGCAAGTGATGATACATCTAATTGAGTCGTTGAATTATTGGTTTGCAACGTTTTAAGCACAATTCCTGAAACTCCGATAATTGATATGGTTGCAGGTTTGCTTTGTTGCAATCCCTGAGTATAAACGTTTACAGCATTAGTTGCCGGATTTGGATAAAGCTTTAAACTTATGTCTCCGCTTACAGGTGTTTTGCCATTTGCAGATCTGTTACTTACAATCATTGCATTTGCAGATGTTACTACGATGGTAACAGGCGCAGATGTTGTATGAGCACCCCAGTTATCAGTAGCTACAGCAGTGATCGTGTAAGTGCCTGCAGGTACATTTCCCCAATGATAAGTGTATGGATATTCATATTCTGTTCTTAACAAAGATGATCCGTTATAAAACTTTACGTTGGTTACTCTGCCGTCTGTGTCGCTGGCAGCAGCTTCCAAATGAATGTAACCGGGAGCAGCGAATGACCGGTTATTTACAGGTTTAGTAATGCTGACAACAGGTGGTTTGTTTGGAACGACAGAAATATAAACAGGGGCAGAGGTTGTAACGTTGCCGCTATTGTCATAAGCTTTGGCAGTAAGCGTGTAATTACCAAGTTGCACATTTCTCCACGTAAAACCATAAGGAAATACGGTTTCGGTATGCAAAAGAGTTGTACCGTTGTAAAACTCTACTTTACTTATAGTGCCATCTTTGTCAGCAGCTACAGCAAAAAACCTGATATGTGCAGCAGGTGCAAGGTAAGTGGCGTTGTTGGCCGGAGCTGTGAGGGTGACAGTTGGCGGGGTTTGATTGTTATCAAGCAGGTATCTTGCTACCACTCCTAACTGACCCGGATAAGACCCGTAACCCACTGCATATAATTTGTTGTTTGAGATTGCTATACCTTGTATTCCATCGCCGTTTAAGCTTGCTTCAGCTATTATAACTCCATTTGTAACAAAGGTACTGTCAACGCTGCCATCAGGTAAAAAACGGACCAGTAAAAAGTTATTCAAATTCGTACCACCTACTACAATCTTATTGTCATTCTGAAGGATTATCGGGTAGGTGATAATGTTGTAAGGTTTGCGACTGCTGCGACCATAACTTGCAGAGTGACTCGCAGTTCCATTATTGCCAAAAGTATTATCGTAACTGCCGTCAAAATTATACCTTGTTAAATATATAAAGCCATTTGAATGTTGACCGGTAATTATTTTATTATCACCTTGAATAGCTACAGAATTATAAGCATCAGCCTCATCAGCCGGTGACAATAGCTTTCCATCTTCTGAAAAAGTATTATCCAGGCTTCCATCAGCATTATACCGTGCAACTGCTGAATAAAAATCAGGATCAGTCTTTTCGTAGTAAAATACACTTACACCAACTGCAACAATTTTTCCATCACTTTGCAAAGCGATTTCATGTATTGTATTTACACCTCCAAAATACGTTGTCAGCATTCCGTTATGCGCAAAACTGCTGTCCAAACTGCCATTGGTATTATAACGGACTATTGTAAAACCAGAACAGGCTACCACTATTTTTCCATTGCTTTGAATTGCTACTGATACAGCAGGTCCTAAATCAGTTTTCGGCTTTGCGTTTCCTATAAAAGTATTGTCGGGACTTCCATCGGTATTATACCTTACAATTGCAAAGTGTCCGTTAGCAAAACCAACCACAACAATTTTACCATCCTTTTGAATAGCCATTGAAGAAGCATAGTCATTACCGGAACCAAAGCCTGTTGTTTGTCTTCCGTCAATCGAAAAACTTTTATCTAAACTTCCATCTGTGTTATACCTGGCAATTGCAAAATCATAATCTGTACCGTTAGATGTGTAACCTGCTGCCACTGCTTTTCCATCACTTTGTACCTTAGTGGTGGTGTAATATGTAGAACCCTGATTGAAATGTAAAGATTCTTTTAATTTACCATCGTTGTCAAAGGTATTGTCAGGACTTCCCGAGGAATTATATCTGGCAACTTCAAAAAAGTTTCCCTGATCATAATTATTGCCTGTGCCATTTCCCGCTGCTACAATTTTTCCATCACTTTGTATCGCTACAGCCTGGGCAATGTCACTGCTTCCAAAATCAGTTATTTGTTTTCCGTTGCCGTTGAAAGTATTGTCTAAGGTTCCATTTCTATTATACCGTATAAGCTCGAAATTATCCGCAGCAGATCCAACAGTTACAATCTTGCCATTTTTTTGAGTGGCTATTGAAGAAACAGACGAGCTTACTATCATTTTTCCATCATTACTAAATGTGCTATCAAGACTGCCATCAGTATTGTAACAGGTAAGAATAAACTCCACATTATTATTATAATTATTGTAGCTATAACCTGCTGCTACAATTTTCCCGTCATTCTTTAGGGCTAAAGATGTAGCTACACTTCCGAATCCAAATGTTGTTGTCTGCTTGCCGCCGGAGCCGAATGAGCTATCCATGCTTCCATCTGTTTTATATCTTGCGACAGCGAAATCAGAACCAGGTTGATTATATACTGAACCATATTGACCAGCTATTACTAATTTGTTATCCGGCTGCAGCGATATTGTGGAAATACTTCTGAAATCACTGATTGCTTGTCCGTCCTGAGAAAAAGTATTATCAAATGTCCCATCTGAATTATAACGCACAATGGTATATCGCGTCTGGAAATCATAACCGACAACTACAATTTTTCCATCATTTTGTATAGCCAGAGAAGATGGTTCAAAATCATATATTGCTACAGGAAACTTATTCTCAACTGTACCGTCTTTATTATACTTTATGACCATAGGAGTTCCGTAGAAGGATGAACTTGCACCTACCAAAATTATTTTACCGCCAGTATCTAATGCAGCAGTTGCACCTTTAAGAGCAACAGGATCGGAAAATCCATTTTTCCCATACTTTAAATCAGCAGCGCCGTTTGGAAGCCGTTTTGCAATACAGGTAAAACCGATACCAGAAAGAGTAAGATACATATTTGAGCTTGAGTCCAACAACAGATTTTTATCAGTAATGTAGTAGTGAGTATCAAGCAGACCAAAATCAGTTGCCACAATTCCCTTATTTCCGAAGGAAGTATCAACTGAACCAGGCTGGGTATAGCCGGCTTTAAAACAACCAATAAGAAGTGAAGCAAAGAAAAGTAGTTTTTTCATAAATTAGTTTTTGCAAAAAGACAGACGGGTTTATTTATGCATTGTTTAATTAGTATTAAACTTTCTTTAACAAAAAAAGCCCGGAGATGACCGGGCTTTTTTTGTTTTATTTTAATTTGTTTCTAATTAAAATTTATTCATCTTACAACTTCACAAACTGTTTATACATTACTTTATCTCCACTTACAATCTTTAATGTATATACTCCGCTTACCAGTGATGATACATCTAATTGAGTCGTTGAATTATTGGTTTGCACCGTTTTAAACACAATTCCTGAAACTGATATAATTGATATGGTTGCAGGTTTACTTTGTTGCAATCCGCTTTTATAAATGTTTACAATATTGGTCGCAGGATTGGGAGAGAGTTTTAAACTTATCTCTTCACTCATGCCGGTTTTGGTATTTACGGGCTTGCTGCTTACAATCATTGCATTTGCAGATGTTACTCTGATGGTAACTGGTGCAGATGTTGTATGAGCGCCCCAGTTATCGGTAGCTGCAGCAGTGATTGTGTAAGTGCCAGCCGGTACATTTTCCCAATGATAAGTGTAAGGAAACTCATATTCTGTTCTCAGTAATGTTGTACCGTTATAAAACTTTACGTTAGTTATTCTTCCGTCTGTGTCACTGGCAGCAGCTTCGAGGTGAATATAACCTGGAGCAGCGAAGGATCGGTTATTTACAGGTTTAGTAATGCTTACAACCGGAGGTTTGTTTGGAACTACAAAAATATGAACAGGAGCAGAGGTAGTTGCAAGACCGCTGTTGTCATAAGCTTTGGCGGTAAGGGTATAATTA
>JAABUK010007326.1_pt1 | contig 15982 bp, 13 predicted proteins | sample 5559141 | NCBI WGS metagenome assembly JAABUK01 (sample SAMN10711869, study PRJNA513367) | rock metagenome | isolation source: Antarctica rocks | place: Antarctica: Victoria Land, Pudding Butte nord | collected 2016-01-03
GTCCGGATCTCGCCGGCGCGGAAGGCGTCGTAGAGCCGCTCGCGCTCCTTGTTGGGGGTCGAGCCCTGGATCACCGGTGCGTCGAGGTCCACGCCCAGGCTCTCGAGCTGGCTGAGATACGCCCCGATGACCAGCACCTGGTCCTTGGCGTGCCGCTCCAGCAGGCGCTGCACCACAGGCAGCTTGGTGCGCGCGGTGGCGCCGACGCGGTAGCGGTCCTCGGGCTCGGCGGTCGCGTACTCCATCCGCTCGGCGTCGGTCAGCGTGACGCGTACCTCGGTGCAGTCGGCCGGCGCGATCCAGCCCTGCGACTCGATGTCGCGCCACGGGGCGTCGTAGCGCTTCGGGCCGATGAGGGAGAAGACGTCGCCCTCGTGGCCGTCCTCGCGGATCAGCGTGGCGGTCAGGCCGAGCCGCCGCCGCGACTGCAGGTCGGCGGTGAGCCGGAAGATCGGGGCCGGCAGCAGGTGCACCTCGTCGTAGACGATCAGCCCCCAGTCGCGCGCGCCGAACACCGCCAGGTGGCGGTATTCGCCCTTCCGCCGGGTCGCCATCACCTGATAGGTGGCGATGGTCACCGGCCGGATCTCCTTCGCTGCCCCGCTGTATTCGCCGATCTCCTCGGCGGTCAGCGACGTACGGGCGAGCAGCTCGTGCCGCCACTGATGCGCCGCGACGGTGCTGGTCACCAGGATCAGCGTGGTCGCCTGCGCCTGAGCCATCGCGGCCGCGCCGACAATGGTTTTGCCGGCCCCGCAAGGCAGGACGACCACCCCCGACCCACCGGCCCAGAAGCCCTCGACCGCCTGCTGCTGGTAGGGGCGCAGCACCCAGCCGTCGGTGACCAGCGAGATGGCGTGGGCCTCACCATCGACGTAGCCGGCCAGATCCTCGGCCGGCCAGCCGACCTTGAGCAGAGCCTGTTTGAGCCGGCCGCGCTCGCTGGGATGCACCAGCACCGTCGCCTCGTCGACCCGGGTGCCGAGCATGGGGGCGATCCGCTTCTGCCGCACGATCTCCTCCAGCACCGCCTGGTCGACGGCGTGCAGGACCAGGCCGTGCACCGGTGAGGTCTCCAGCCGCAAACGGCCGTAGCGCGACATGGTCTCGGCCACGTCGACCAGCAGGGCGTGCGGCACGGCGTAGCGGCTGTAACGCATCAGCGCGTCCACGACCTGCTCGGCGTCGTGGCCGGCGGCCCGCGCATTCCACAGCCCCAGGGGGGTGAGCCGGTAGGTGTGCACGTGCTCGGGGGAGCGCTCCAGCTCGGCAAACGGCGCGATCGCCTGGCGCGCCTCGCTGGAGAGCGGATGGTCGACTTCAAGCAGCAGGGTCTTGTCGGACTGGACGATCAGCGGGCCGTCTGTCACGTAGTGCCTTTCACCCTCGGAGTCGAATCTTCAGTGTCCTCCGGACTGGCGCTCAGGGCGACCACTCGTCGTCGACCCGCGCGGCGGCGGTGATCCGGTGCAGGGCGAAGGTGTGCAGGGTTTCGGTCCGGTCGTCCTCGGCCCGCAGGTAGCCCCCCTCGACCGAGATCGGCTGCAACACCCGCGACGTCGCGTTGCCGGCGCTGTCGACGTAGGACAGCCAGACCCGGTGGCCACCTCGGGCAGCCTGCTGCAGGAGTGCCAGGGTGGTGCCGGTGGTCAGGCCGGGGCGCAGCGCGTCGGCCGATCGGCCCATCGCCCGGGCGGCCCGGTCGCCGGCCCGCAGCTGGGCCACCAGCGCGGTCAGCTGTCGGTCGCTGGCGCGCGGCGCAGCGGGCGCCACGCGCTGGGACTGCGGCCGGTCCGGCGCCCGGCGCCGCTCGTCGGCGACCACCATCACCGCACCGTCGGCCGACTCCTGCACCGGCGCGTACCCGGCCGCTCGCAGCAGGTCGAGCAGCTCCCGGGGCCGGACCGCGGAGACCAGCACGGTGGGGGCCAGCCGCCGCAGCCGCATCTGCGTGCTGGCCCGGTCGGCGACCAGCTCGTTGAGCACCGCCTCGTCATCACAGCGCAGGTAGGCCTGCGCGGTGCCGACCCGCAGGCCGCCGTGCCGCCGCGCGACGTCGTCGATCAGGTAGGTCAGCGCCTGCGGCACCGGGGTACGCGAGCGGGTGCGCAGCATCTCGTGCAGCTCGCCGGCGGTCCGGCCGGCATCCAGGGCCCGCCGGACCGACTGGGCGGTGATCCGGTAGACCGTGGCCCCTCCGGCGGACTCCACGTCGGCCACCTGCCCCAGCTCGGCGGCCAGCGCAGGCTCCAGCGGCCCCGGCGCGATGGCGGTCAGGTCGGCCTGCAGGAGAACCCCGTCGAGCGGCGCCGGCAACGTGCCATGCAGCGCCGGCGCCGGGTCGTCACCCGCCAGCAGGGCCGCCCCGTAGGAGGTCATCGCGCCCCGGCCGGTCACCCCCAGCGTCTCCGCATCGGCCAGGGCCCAGCGGACCACATCGTCGCGGAGCCGCCCGCCGCGTCGTGGCGCCTGCCAGGCCAGCCGGGCCACCAGCGTCTCGGCGTGCGGTGCGGTGCCCGGCGCGAGGTCTGCGACGGCCGCCAACGCTCCCCGGCGCGCCTCGGCTGCGCCCGAGTGGCCCAGCTCGTCCGACAGCGGGGCGAGCAGCCGATCACGGTCGTCGCGCAGGCCGGCCAGCCCCGGCTGTCGCGGCATGTTCAGCCACGTCCGGGCGATCACCGCCCAACGCTGCTCGGGTGGCAGGGCGCGCCAGACGTCCGAGGATCGGGTGGGCAGCCACTGCCGGTGCGGGTCGCCGGTCCCGTCGAGCAGGCCGGCAGCTCGGGCCATCTCGAGCAGCAGGGCCAGGGCCGGCTCCTCGATGCCGATCCGGCGGGACAGCCGGCGCATGTCCCGGACGCCCACCCCACCGGCCCGCAGTACCGCGGGCGGGTCGGCGGCGCAGGCGTCGAGCACCGCCACCACCAGCCGCAACGACTCCAGCACCTGGCCGCCGCCGGTCGCATCCACCGTGCCGGCCGGTACGACCCGCACCCCGAGCGGGGGCGGATGCACCGTCACCGCCCCGAGCGGTGAGTCGGCGCGCAGCAGCAGTCCGACCTCGCGGGGCAGCTCGACGGTGGAGGGATCCAGCCGGACGAGCAGGCCGCGGCTGACCAGGCCCGCTACGGCCGATCCCGGCCGTTCGGGCGCCACCCCGATCGGCGGGCCGGCCGCCAGCTGCCCGAGGAGGTCGCGCTCGGACTCGTCTAGCCCGGCCACGGTCTCGCCCAGGTCCGCCTCGTCGAGCGCCACGGCCAGCTGCGCCGCCGGGCGCCCGAGCCCGGCCGGGTAAGGCAGCACCTGGGGGACCGTCCCGGCCACGTGCAGCGCGTCGTCGCGGGCCCAGACCAGAGCCAGGCGGCACAGCCGGTCGACGGCGGCGGTGACGTCGGCGCGGGGGACATCGGCTCCGAGCAGGCCGGCCACCGCGTCCATCCGTACGCCGTGCGGGCCGAGCAGGATCAGCGCGTCGAGCACCGTGAGGCAGAACGTGTCGAGCTGTTCCAGGGCCCGTGCCACGGAATACCGCCCGCCGGACCGGCTGGCCAGCACGCCGATGTCTCCGGGCGCCGGCACGGCCAGGTCTGGTCGCTGGCGCAGCAGGTCGCGCAGCGCATCGTCGGACAGCGCGCGCAACGACTCGGACAGGGACATCAGCTCCACGCTAGCCGCCCTCGATGGGCCACACTGAGCTCAGCCGAGCAGAGGAGCGCCAGATGCCACACCAGGACAAGCACCCCGAGCAGATCGACCCCAACTGGCCGGCCGACACCGCCGGGGATGAGCCGGTGACCGAGTTCCTGGCTGACCACCAAGGAGCCAAGTCGCCGTTCGGCGACGACATCTCCCTGCCGGTCGCGCTGGAGCGGCACGGCCGGCACTACACGCCGCGAGCCCCCGGATCCGAGCGCCGCGACACCGACTTCGGCGGCGACGAGTCCATCTGAACGCGCTGTCCCATCCGCCCCGCCGGGACCGCCCGGCCCGAAACCGCCTGACCGAAACCGCCTGGCCCAAACCTCCTGGCAAAGCGGGCGAGGCACTGCCACCATGACGCCGTGACCGCCGACCCTCCCCCGTTCCCGCATGCGGGCGTCTTCGGTCCCCACCTGCAGACCAGGCGGATCAGTGCCCAGCGGATGATCGCGCTGGCGGCAGCCGTCAGCGCGCTGCTCGCCATCGCGGTGGGGATCTGGCAGTACGCCCGGGCTGATCACGGCCCGGCGGTCGAGGTGCAGGCGACCGCGATCACTGCCGTGGACCTGCAGCAGACCGACAACGGGGTCAACTCGGTCTGCCACGCCACCATGCGGGTCACCCGTCCCCGGCTGGTGACCCAGCGGATCAACGTCCCGTGCGGGGTAACGCCTGGCCGGCCGACCAGCGGCTATCTCTCCGCCGACGACACCATCTCGATGCTGGACCCGGCCCCGACCTGGCAGATCGTGATCTCCTCCGTCGGCGCCGGCCTCGTCGCCGGCTTCCTCGCCCTGTCGGTGCTCACCGTGAGCATCCTGATCGGGTTCCGGCTCCGCCACTGGCTGGAGGACCGCGGGGCGTGACCTCGTAAGCTGGAGCCGTGACGCCGGTCGACGAGGAGCTGCCCGCCCGGCTGGCAGCGCTGGACCGTCAGCTCAGCGCGGCCGGCTCGTTGCTCGTCGCCTTCTCCGGCGGGGCCGATTCGGCATTCCTGCTTGCAGCGGCGGTGCGAGCCCTCGGCCGCGGATCGGTCGCCGCCGCGACGGCCGTCTCACCCAGCCTGGCCACCGGCGAATTGGCCGCGGCCGGTTCCTTCGCCGCCGGCCTCGGCGTGGCGCACGAGACGCCGGGTACGCAGGAGATGAGCCGGCCGGGCTACCGGAGCAACGCCGGCGATCGGTGCTATTTCTGCAAGGCAGAGCTGCTTGATGTGTTGAGTCCGGTCGCCGACCGGCTGGGCCTGGCGCAGATTGCCACCGGCACCAACGCCGACGACGCGGTCGCGGGCTTCCGGCCGGGCATCCGCGCCGCCGCCGAGCGCGGGGCGATCACCCCGCTGCGCGACGCCGGCCTGACGAAGGCGCAGGTGCGGTCGGCCTCCCGTGCCTGGGACCTGCCGACCTGGGACAAGCCCGCCGCCGCCTGCCTGTCCAGCCGGATCGCCTACGGCCTGGAGATCACCCCGGCCCGGCTGGCCCGGGTGGATGTCGCGGAGGCGGCCCTGCGGGCGGCGCTGGACCGCGCCGGCGTTGCTGTCCGCGACCTGCGGGTGCGCGACCTCGGCCCGGACGGCGCCCGGGTGGAGATCGACCGGGACCTGGTGGACGCACTCGGCCGACGCCCCGACCTCCTGGCTGCCGTCGAGGGTTTCCCGTCGGTCACGGTCGATCCGCGCGGATTCCGCTCGGGGTCCATGAACGAGGCGCTGACCGACACCCCGTCGCAGCGCTGAGCCGGGGGCAAACTGTATTGGCGGCGACCCGGCCCCACCCGTAGCCTGGGCGCGGCGGTTCCCCCAGCTTCGGACAGAGGTCAGCGTGCCCAGCGGCAAGGTCAAGTGGTTCGACGTCGAGAAGGGCTTCGGCTTCGTCTCCCGCGACGACGGCGGCGACGTCTTCGTCCACAAGGGCGCGCTGCCGGCCGGAGTCACCGAGCTCAAGCCGGGCGCCCGGGTGGAATTCGGCGTGGCCGCCGGCAAGCGCGGCGAGCAGGCGCTGTCGGTACGCGTGCTGGAGCCGGTGCCCTCGCTGCAAGCGGCGGCGCGCCGACCGGCCGATGAGTTGCACGGCCTGATCGAGGACATGATCAAGGTGGTCGAGGCGAAGGTGCAGCCGGACCTGCGCCGCGGCCGCTATCCCGACCGCAAGGCCGGAAAGCAGATCGCCGACCTGCTCCGCGCGGTCGCCGGCGAGCTCGAGGGCTGAGCCCGCCGGTCACCAGCGGGCGTGCACGTGCTCGCGGATGCGCTCGTCGTACACCCGGGTGAAGTTGTCGGCCACGTCGGCCGGCAGGGGTGCCAGGTCTGCCGCCGAGGCGTTTCCGCGCACCTGCTCGGCGTTGCGGGCGCCGGGGATGATCACGCTGACCTCGTCGTGATCCAGCAGCCAGCGCAGGGCGGCCTGGGCGGTGGTCATCCCCGGCGGCACCGACGCGGCGATCTCGCGGGCCGCGGCCACCCCCTCGGCGTAGGGGACGCCGGCGAAGGTCTCGCCCACGTCGAAGGCTTCGCCGTTGCGGTTGTAGGAGCGGTGATCGTCGGCTGAGAACTGCGTCGTCTCGTCGTACTTGCCGGTCAGCAGCCCGCTGGCCAGCGGCACCCGGGCGATGATCCCCACCCCGGCTTGTGCCGCGGCGGGCAGGACGGCTTCCAATGGCTTGCGGCGGAATGCGTTGACGATGATCTGTACGGTGGCGACGCCGGGGCGCGCAATAGCGGTCAGCGCCTCGGCCACCGTCTCCACCGAGACGCCATAGCTCTTCACCCGCCCCTCCTCGACGAGGCTGTCCAGCGCGTCGAAGACCCGGTCGTCGTCGAAGACGGCCGTGGGCGGGCAGTGAAGTTGCACCAGATCGAGGACGTCGACGCCGAGATTGCGCCGGCTGCGGTCGGTCCATTCCCGGAATGCGTCAAGCTGATATGCCTGCGGCGTATGGGGATCGGCGCGCCGCCCCATCTTCGTCGCCACCATGATCCCGCTGCCGATCCCGGCGCGGTCCTCGCGCAGCAACCTGCCGATGAGCTGCTCGCTGCGCCCGTCGCCATAGACGTCGGCGGTGTCGAAGAAGGTCACGCCTTCGTCCACGGCGGCATGCAATGTCGACATCGCCTGGTCGTCGTCGACGGTGCCCCAGTCGCCGCCGAGTTGCCAGCAGCCCAGTCCCACCACGCCGACATGCCGACCGGTGCGACCGAGGATTCGCGTTTGCATGGCGGCATTCTAGGAGCGCGCCCCGGTCCCTTTGCCACCGCGGGGCACGCAGCGTCAGACTGCCTGTATTGCCGACATCGCATCGGCGCTCCTGAACGGAGACGGACATGGGCCTGCGCATCCGACGAGTGGCGGCCGGAACGTCCTTCCTCGGGGTGGTCCTGGCCCTGGGCGCGAGCCTGCCGTCCGCAGATGTCGCGCAGGCGGCCGCCGGCCGCCCGGTCGCCCGGTCGCCAAGATCAAGCACGTGGTGGTGATCTATCAGGAGAATCACTCGTTCGACAACGTGCTCGGCGTGGTGTGCCGGACCCGCGCCCGGCGCTGCGACGGCTTCACCGGAACCGTCACGCTTAAAAGCGGCGCCCGGGTGCCGATGGCCCAAAGCCCTGATATCGCGCCGCTCATCGTCCACAGCGTCGAGTCGCAACTCACGGCGATCGACGGCGGCGCCATGGACGGCTGGGCCGGCGTCGGGGGGTGCCCCGCCAAGCGCCACTACGCCTGCCTCACGTATTACACGGCCAGCCAGATCCCGAGTCTGGCCCGGCTGGCCGACACCTACGTGGTGTCCGACCGCACCTTTTCCATGGCCGATTCTCCTTCCTGGGCCGGGCATGTGTATGCCGCGGCCGCCACCCTGGACGGATTCACCGGCGACAATCCGCAGCCGATGGACGGCGTGCCGGCCGGGCCGGGTTGGGGCTGCAACTCCAACAAGCTGGCGCCGTGGCGGGACCCCAAGACGCGGCAGGACTCGCTGCAGCCGTCCTGCGTTCCCGACCGCCGGCTCGACCCGACTGTCTATCCCTTCGGCGGCGCCTTCAAGGCGACACCGGTCGCCCACGTCAAGACCATCTTCGATCGGCTGGATGCGGCCGGATTGCCGTGGCGGATCTACGGTCAGCCGAAGCCCGGCAACATCTTCTCCATCTGCCCGACCTTCGCCGGCTGCTTCTACACCAAGCAGGTGAACAAGATGGTGCCGACCGCCCAGGTGCTCAGCGACGGCGCCCAGGGGACGCTGCCCGCTTTTTCGATTCTCACGCCGTCCAATTCTTCGAAGGAGGTGAACGGCGGTGCCGACACCAGCCAGCACAACGGCCGGTCGATGCTCGCCGGCGACAACTGGATCGGCCGCGTCGTCTCGGCGATCGAGCGGGGGCCGGAGGCCCGCAGCACCGCCATCTTCATCACCTATGACGACTGCGGATGCTTCTACGACCACGTCCCGCCGGGAACCAATCCGGACGGCACGCGGCAGGGGCCGCGGATGCCGATGGTGATCGTCAGCCCGTACGCCAAAGCCGGATACACCGACTCCACCCCGGCGACCTTTGCCTCCATCCTCGCCTTTGCCGAGCACACGTTCGGGCTGACGCCGCTGTCGACGAACGACGCGAGGGCCTATGACTACTCCCACTCTTTCGACTACAGCCAGGTGCCGCTGGCGCCGGTGGATCTGAGCCAGCACCCGTTGCCGGCGACGTCGGTGACCTACCTGCGGACCCATCCCCACGAGGAGGACGACGACGTGACCTGACGCGCGACCTGACCCGGGCCGGCGGTCAGGGCCCGACCTTGACCACCCATCGGTCCCGTTGCAGCACCCGGGTGCCGTCGGTGTCGAGGGTGACCACCTCGACGGTGACGCCGGGGCGGACCGCCACCAGCTTCAAAGTCCGACCGCGTTGCAGCCCACTCGCGCTGCCGCCCTCGACCAGGACGATCCACGGCCGCTTGCCGACCGTCGAGCCGACGTCGATCGTGATGTCCGTACGACCGCTGGCGGCGAGGACCGGAACGGCCGGATGGTACGAGACGCAAGAGCCGTCACCGCCACACCACCGGCTGGCCGCCGCGGTCACGCTGTGGTGGGCAGTGCGCAAGGCGATGCTCGGCGGCCCCGACGCCGAACAGCCGCTGAGCCCGCCGAGGACGACCCCCACCGCGGCCAGCCCGTTGCCGGGTCGCATCAGGCCGGCGACGGGGTCTCGACCGGGCCGGCCACCGCAGGTGCGCGCAATCCGTGCATCGACCATGCGGTCCAGCCCACCATGGCGCCGAGCCCGACGGCCGCGGCGAGAAAGCCCCATCGCGCGCCGAGCGGGATCAGCCCCAGCCCGCCGCCGGCCACCCAGGCCAGCTGTAGCACCGTCTCCGACCGGGCGAAGGCCGAATTGCGTACCCGCTCGGCGACCGCGTCCTGCACGACCGAGTCCAACGCCAGCTTGGCCAGGCTGTTGGCAAGGCCGGAGACGAACGCGAGAACTACGACCGTGGGCAGGCCGGGCACGACGATGGCGACCACCGCCGCGGACAGGGCGAGCAGCAGCAGGCACAGCTGGAGCAGATGCGCCCGGCGCAGGGCCAGCCGTGCCCCGAGCGCGGTGCCGCTGAAGCTGCCGGCCGTTGCCGCCGCGACCACGCCGGCGAGTGCGGCCGTGCCGTCGGCGGCCGTACGTAGGGAGAAGGCGAGGAACAGGATGAGGAACCCGGACAACGCCCGGAGCCCGGCCGAGGCCCGCAGCGCGACGATGACCCGGTGGCCCAGCGTGACCCGCGGCTCGGCGCCCCGTCGGCCCGGCCAGAGCCGGACCTTCGTCTCACCGTGGTCGGAGTCAGCCCGGGCCGGCAGCCGCAGGGCCAGCACCATCCCGGCAAGGAAGGCGACGGTGGCGATCCGCAGCGGCCACTGCGCGCCGAGCTGGCCGAGGCCCGCGCCGATCGGGGCGGCCACCGCAGCGCAGATCAGGCCGGCCAGAGACAGGCGCGAGTTGGCCGCCACTAGCGTCACCTGACCGGGCAGCAGCCGGGGGACGGCCGCACTGCGGGCCACGCCGTAGGCCTTGGACGCGACCAGCACCCCGAACGCCGCTGGATATAGCGCCAGCCCGCGGATCGAGCCAGCCATCACCCAGGCGAGGAAGGCCCGGGCCAGCATCGTCGTCGCCAGCGCATAACGGCGGCCGTGCGCCATCCGGTCCAGCGTCGGGCCGACGATTGGAGCCAGCAGCGCGAACGGCGCCATGGTGACGAGGAGATAGAGCGCGACCCGGGGCCGCGCCTGCCCCACGGGTACGGAGAAGAACAGCGTCCCGGCCAGCCCGACCGTGACCAGCGCGTCCCCGATGGCATTGACCGCGTGCAGGTCGATCAGGTGGGCGAGCCCCGATTCGCCGGCGCCCTGGGCGTGCACGCCCCGCCGCACGCGGCGCCAGCCGGCGCCGGTGCCCCGGCCAGCCGCCCGGGCCGCCGAGGAGGCGCCGCCTGCCGCCGCCTTCAACCGCACGCTGCCCACGGCGGACAGTGTCGCCAGGACGGTGGCCCCGGTGCAATAGCGGCACCTGGCGCCGATCGGTGCCCGGCGTACGGAACAATGCGAGCGTGCCCACTTCCACCGCAGAAGCGCTGACCCCGCGCCCTGCCACCCGGACCATCGACGCTGTCTGTGCCGCCGCCGTCGACCTGGCCCGCGCCGCCATCGTGGAGGTGGCCGGAAGCGCTGTCGGCGACCACATCAGTGCGCTGGGCGAGAGCGGGCGGCTGGTGACGCACACCTTCGCCTCGACCGAACGCGGCTACGTCGGCTGGCAGTGGGCGGTCACGGTGGCCCGGGCGCCACGAGCGAAGAACGTGACGGTGAGCGAGATCAGCCTGCTCCCTGGCCCCGATGCGCTGGTGGCGCCCGAGTGGCTGCCGTGGAGTGAGCGGCTGCGCCCCGGCGACCTGGGGGTGGGGGACATGCTGCCGACGGCCCCCGACGACGACCGGCTGGTACCGGGCTACACCGCCTCCGCTCCCGACGATGCCGATGGTGTCACTGGTGGCGCCGATGACGAGGTCGAGCGGGTGGCCTTCGAGCTGGGGCTGGGTCGGCCGCGGGTGCTGTCGCGGCTAGGCCGCCTCGAAGCCGCGTTGCGCTGGTCCGAGGCCGACCGCGGCCCGGACGCGCCGATCGCCCTGGCCGCTCCCGCGCACTGCGGCACCTGCGGGTTCTATCTCCAGCTGGCCGGATCCATGCGGGCCGCCTTCGGCGTGTGTGCCAACGAATTCGCGCCGGACGACGCCCGCGTGGTCACGGCCGATCACGGCTGCGGCGCCCATTCCGAGGCCCTGGTCGAGGCGCCCGTGCCGGTGGACGTGGTCCCGGTCGCCGACGACGCCGAGCTCGAGGTGGTGCCGGCCGAGGTCGCGGAGGAGGACTCCGAGTCACTCGGCCACAGCTGAGCGTGCCCGGCTCCGAGGGCCCGGGCGGCCCGTCCAGCTCCGCAGATGGCGATGGCCCGCCCGGCCCCGCCGATCCCATCGGCCCGTCCGGCCCCGCCGACCCCTTTGACGCAGCGGGGCTGCGCCGCCGGGTGCTCGACGCCTGGACGGAGTCCCCGGCGCGTTTTCGCGAGGACGCCAACGCCGAGGAGGACCTCGCTCTCGGCGGCTACCGCGAGCAGCTGCTCGTCGAGCTCGCCCAGAACGCCGCCGACGCGGCGGCGAAAGCCGGCGTGCCGGGGGTGCTGAGGCTGCAACTGACCGGCGGCACGCTGCGGGCCGCCAACACCGGCGCCTCCCTGGACGCGTCCGGCGTCGCCGGGCTGGCGTCACTGCGGGCGTCCGGCAAGCGGGACGACGTGGCCGTCGGGCGCTTCGGCGTGGGCTTCTCGGCCGTACTGGCGGTCACCGACGCACCGGAGATCACCAGCCGAGAGGGCGGAGTACGGTTCAGCGCCGCGCAGACCCGGCGAGAAGTGGCCGCGCGCCCCCCGCTGGCCGCCGAGCTGGCGCGGCGAAGTGGCGGCGTGCCGGTGCTGCGACTGCCGTGGCCGCTGGCGGACCCGCCGCCCGAAGGCTTCACCACCGAGGTCCGCCTGCCCCTGCGACCCTCGGCGCTGCCCGGCGTGCGGGCCGCGCTGGCCGCCCTGGACGGGTCGATCCTGCTGGCCCTGCCCGCACTGTCGGTGCTGGACGTCGACGGACGGGTGATCTCCCGGGCCGGGCATGCGCCCCGGGTGACGATCACCGACGATGCTGGCCCGACGGGCTGGCACGTCGTGGCCAGCTCAGGCCCGCTCGCAGCAGCGTTGCTGGCCGACCGCCCGACGGAGGACCGCGAACGCGCCACCTGGTCGGTGTTGTGGGCCGTACCCGACGGCGGTCTGAGCGGCGGGCAGGTCGTGCACGCGCCGACCCCCAGCGACGAGCCGCTCTCCCTGCCCGTTCGGCTGGTGGCGTCCTTCCCGTTGGGACCGGATCGCCGGCACGTGGCCCCCGGCCCGTTGACCGATTGGCTGGTCGAGCGCTGCGCCGAGGCCTACGTCGGGCTGGTGCGCATCCTGGCCAGCGACCCGGAGGTGCTCACGTTGGTGCCGCAGCCGGGCCTCGCCGCCGCCCCGCTCGATGCCGCGCTGGGCCGCGCGATCCTGGCCGCGCTGCGGTCCGCCGACTGGCTGCCCGGCGAGTGGGAACCCCTGGCGGCCCGGGTGCTGGAGCCAGGCCTCGAGGCCGCGGTGCCAATGCTGGCCGACGTGATCCCCGGCCTGTTGCCGGCGGCCTGGGCGGCCGCGTCGGCCCGCCGGGCCCTGCAGGCCCTCGGCGTGCACCGCGTCTCGGTGGCCGAGGTCGTGGAGGCGGTCAGCGGCATCGACCGGCCGCCCGCTTGGTGGCGCTCGCTGTACGACGCACTCGCTCGGGTGTCCGACCGCGACGCGCTCTCCGCGCTGCCGGTCCCGCTGGCGGACGGACGGACCGTCACCGGAGCGAGGGGGGTGCTGCTGGGCGAGTTAGGCCTGCCGGGCCCGGAGCTGAGTGCGCTCGACGTGCGCCTGGCCCACGCTGACGCGGTGCACCCGTTGCTCGAACGTCTCGGCGGCATCCCGGCCTCGCCGTGGACGGTGCTGACCGATCCGCGGGTGCGCGCCCAGGTGGAGCAGGCCTACGACGCCGACGATCCGGCGGCACTGTCCGATGCCGTGCTCAGCCTGGTGGAGGCGGCGGGCGTGGAGCCCGGCCGGTTGCCCTGGCTGGCCGAGCTGCCCCTACCGGGCGACGACGGTGAGTCCTACCCGGCCGGCGAGCTGCTGCTGCCTGGCGGCCCCCTGGCCGGCATCGTCGCGGCCGACGCGCCGTTCGGTGTCGCCGCGGCCGCGCTGGTCGAGCGATGGGGCGCGACCGTGCTGAACTCGGCCGGCGTGCTGTGGGACTTCGCGGTGGTGCGCGCGGCCGACGTCGACGCGGCCGAGCACGACCTTGACGGGGCCGACCGTTATCTCGACGAGGTGTTCGGCGGGGAACCCGGTGCCCTCGAGGAGCTGGTCGCCGTCCGGGACTTGGAGTTCGTCGACCCGGAGCGGTGGCCGGCTGCGCTGGAGCTGCTGGGGGCGGAGCCGTTGCGCGGCCAGATCATGGCCGATGCCGTCGTCCTCCCGGGCGGCCGCCGGGTGCCGTCGTACACCAGGTGGTGGCTGGGGCGCCATCAGGTCCTGGGCGGCGTCCGGCCGCGCGACCTGCGGCTGAGCCAGGCCGATGACCTGGCCGGCCTGTACGACATCGCATCCGGCGAGCCGGCACTGCTCCGGCTGCTCGGTTGTCGGACCGGCGTCGACGACGTGCTCGGGGACGACGACGGTGCGTGGTCGCTGCTCGACCGGCTCGCCGACCCGGCGCGGTCCTGCCCGTGGCCGACGCTGGCCTCGATCTACCGACGGATCGCGGCTGCCGGGTTGCGGGTCGAGCAGGTCGACCGGGTCCGGGTGAGTCCCACCCTCGTGGTCCCGGCTGGTGAGGCGGTCGTTCTGGATGTTCCGTACGCCGGGCAGCTGCTGACGTCCTGGCACGCCGTCCCGGGGGGCGTACCCGTCGCCGACCTGCTCGACCTGCCGCTGGCGTCGGAGCTGGTCGACGGCGTGGTGTCCGGTCCGGTCACTGCCCGCCGCCGCTGGGCCGACCTGCCCGGCGCGGAGCTGGCGGCCGAGCGGCTAGGTGGTGCGCTGCCGACCAGCACGCTCACTGTGCACGAGGCGTTGACGGTGGACGGGACAGCGCTCGACTGGTGGGCGGACGCCGACACCGACCACGTCGACGGCGGGGCCGGCCCGGCTGTCTGGGGCCGAGCCCTGGCCTGGCGGCTGCAACGGTGGGACCGACGAGCTGCGGCCGCGGAGGCGCTGGCGTACCCGCGGGAGGAGGAACGGCTGCGGCGCGAGGACGCCGCCGGGTGATCGCGCCCTTAAGCGAGGGGATGGGCTGACCGCCCGGCCAGGGCTTGCCGTCGGCGCCGGCAGTAGCTGATGCCCAGCAGACCGAGGAGCACACCGGCCAGGCAGGTCGGCAGCCACCAGGCATGGCCGTCGGCCCGGAGTCGCGACCAGAAGATCAGGCAGAACACCAAGGCGAGGCCCCATGCGCCGGTTCCCCAGGTCACGATCGTCACGACGTCAGTGTCCAGTGGCTCCGCGTCCGGCCGTGAAAGGGGCACCCGGCCAGGGTAGAGGCGGCAGCGGGCAGCAAAAAGCCGCCGGGCGCACCCGGCGGCCTCCTGCATCAGCTTCTGTCTAGCGGCGGTTGATGTCGGTGTCGGTGCCGGACTCGGTTTGCCCGTCGCCCTCGACCTCGATCTGCTCCTTGCGGACGGACTCGCTCACCGTCTGCTCTTCGGTGACCTGCTCCTTGCCGAGCCGGACCCGCTCGACCGGCACGCTCTCCTTGGCGATCACGGGGCGCTCCTCGTGCAGGATCACCTCGTGCTCCTCCTCGCTGATGTCCGGACCGCTCATCGCATCGCCGCGGTTGCCGTCGGTGATGGGCTCGCGTTCGAGGCGGACCTCTTCGCGGGTCGTGGTGACCGGCACCTGCTGCTGCTCGGTGACGACGTACTTGCGCAGGCGTACCCGGCCCTGCTCGACCTTCTCCGTGCCGACGCGGAGCTGCTCCTCGGAGCGGGTCATGGCGTCGTCGGTGGTCGGGCCTGACGTGTCGTGCCCCGTTGCGGTGGTGTCAGTCGTACCGGTGGTGTCAGTCGTACCGGTGGTGTCAGTCGTACCGGTGGTGTCAGTCGTACCGGTGGTGTCGGCGTAGCCGGTGTCACTGCCCCGCTCGGAGTACTCCATCGAGTAGTGCCGGTAGAGCTCCGCTTCCTCGGCCTGGGACAGGTGGCCGGCTTCGGCGTCCACACCCGGCGCGTCGCCCACCATGCTCTTCTCGAACGGCACCGTGAGGCGGTCGCCGTCCCAGGTCGCATTGGCGATCGGGATGAAATTCTCCTTGCCGCCGAACAGTCCGGTCGAGACAGTGACCCACTCCGGGGTGCCCGTCTCGTCATCGAGGAAGATCTGCCCGATCTTGCCGATCTTGTCGCCGCCCTGCCCGTAGGCGGTGGCGCCCATCAGCTCTGCTGCCTGGTCCTGCGAGATCATGCGTTCTCCTTCGTGTCGCGGCTGGCCAGATCACAGGCGGCGGGCGCCGGCCTGGGTCGGTGCATCTGACTCGAATACCATAGTGGCGCCAGTGAGTGGTCGGCCAAGTTGTCTCGCCGCTCCTAACCCGTCCGGCACTAGCTAAACCCGGGCGCGCGCGACTCAGACGATGGTGACCCAGGTCACGCGAGGGCGCAGGCGGTGGCCGCTTGACCACGGTTTGCTGCTCCGCTCGACTGGTAGATGCAACATGGCGCATTCGGCGCCGCACGACGACAGATGGGGTGCCGATGAGCAAGTCCTCTCGCCCGCAACGACCGGTGTCCCGCCAGACCGGTCCGCGCCAGCCAGCCAAGTCGTCCGGCTCGTCGCGCCCGGACCGATCCTCCGGTGGGGCCGCATTGGCCGGCGTGAAGGCCGACAAGCCGAGCGAGATCCCGGCCAAGGGGTGGAAGCAAATCGCCAAGCGCGCGTGGAAGGAAAGCAAGAGCGACAACGTGCCGATGCTGGCCGCCGGCGTCGCATTCTTCGGATTTCTTGCCCTCTTTCCCGCAATGATCGCCACGCTGACTGTGTACGGCTTGCTGGTCAGCCCCAGCAAGGCCCGCTCGCAGGTCAACTCCTACGCCAAGAGCCTGCCCGCCGAGTCGCGGAAGCTGCTCTCCG
>JAABUK010007327.1_pt1 | contig 15980 bp, 13 predicted proteins | sample 5559141 | NCBI WGS metagenome assembly JAABUK01 (sample SAMN10711869, study PRJNA513367) | rock metagenome | isolation source: Antarctica rocks | place: Antarctica: Victoria Land, Pudding Butte nord | collected 2016-01-03
ATGTGCATCCGCCACCTAGGAAGATCGATAGGCCGATTGTTGGGTATGATTATGGGACGGGGATTGGGGTGGGGAGGGGTAGGGTGGATAGGGCTAAGGGGCTGATTCGTTGTTGAGGGGGTTTTGGGTGCGGATGGTGAGGGATAGGGGTGAGTGGATGTTATGGTGGAGGGGAGGGGTGAGGAGTGGGTTAATGGAGAAGATGTATTGTATGGGTGGAATGAGGCTAGTTTTACTGTTTTGGGGTGATAGAATGGTTGGGGTGACGAAAGTCGACTCGGTCCTAGGGTTCAAAGCATCGATGTAGTGAGCTGCCAATTGGAAGAAAGCATCGCCGAGTACTGATTGCGTTCATGTCGGTCCTTGTAACAGCAAATGCGAACCAAGAATGCATTTCATGTACCGGTCAGGCAGATCAGTGATGCAATATTGGTACAGTCTAAGTTACCTTTCCCACACATGACCCCGCAGGCGATGCTCCCAAGGTACTTGATTCCCAAATGATTCGCGCCATCGCTAATTGGAGTAACCACCTCCGCCCTAGAATTTGTGGGAAAGATCCATTCAAATGTAGTACATCACATCTCATCGTCATACTGATCGATGAGTCCATTCTCTTCCTCTCGAGAACTGCGACCGCGACTAGTGGTGGGGAGCTGGTTGTAACCTCTTTGTCGAGGGATCAGGCGGGCACATGAGGAGGTGAGAATGATGAAAACGTCCTGGATGGGAACCATTACTTAGTATAATAGCCATAGAAGCCATCGGTACGAGGGAGCGGGAACATCAATCCAAGCTTACATGAACGAATCCAAAAATGCCCGCCCAGAGGTTGTAGTTTGGCAGCTGCCTCCACCCGCGCTGGTGCATGACGGTACGTTGGTATGCGATACCGCCTAGCACGTACACGGCTGCTGCGATCAAGGCGATGACCCCGAACACTCCGGCAGGGCCGAGAGACTGCTGCGCTTCGCTGACACCACCGCACGCAGCCATCGAGCGCGCTTCGAAGAAGTAGGCGCATTCGTCTGGGCTGGCGCCTAAAAAGTAGAGATGGGCTTTCGGGGCGAGAGAGTCTCGGTCGCAGAGTAAGGATATGAGAGTTGATTTCCGTCTCGTGACTTCCTTCTCTGAGGAGCCTTTGTGATGCTTGCGGTTTTCATCATCCTTGTTGTTGTTATCATCGTCATCGTCGTTGGTGATTTTCCTTGGGAGATAATGGTTGGAAGTTTCGCCGCATGGGGAGCCGTCGGTGTAATTTAGGATGAGCCTTCGACCTCGGAATACGGGCTCTGCTGAGGCTTGTCTATGTGCCACGTGTATCAGTGTTGATTCAACACGGGACCATCCATTGTCCGAGCCAATAACCCGCAACGTACCCTATCGAATAGGTTTTCTTGTCATGTGTATAGAATGCGCTGACATTCCTCCATAAATTCTCTTTAATGCCGACCACATGTTCCAGCTTCTCGATTACTGGTGCGCAGAAGTTGATTGTGAAATTTGTCTCATAATCGTAACCTCGTGCGTGCCAGCTTTCATCCCGGTCATCCTTGTGCGCTTTCTTGTGGTCCTGCAAGGGCTGTACCGTGATAGTGTTGAGGTCGTAGAAATTGCCATTGATGGGGTTGTTTATCTGGCATGGCTTGGTCTCTTTGGAGTCTGCTGCGAAGGCTGTGTAGGTGAGTAAGGACAGGAGGCTAGTGGGAAGTTGATGGCGCATGATAGCCTATGAACTGGGCAAGGTCCCGTCAATACAGTGTCTCTATGGGGCTGTCACGTCGGATCGCCTTCTACGCTGCATCGATGTTGTCGGTGATCATGGATGGTAAAGTAGGAGGTAATGGTTATGGTCGAAGCTGACAGTCGACAGCGGTTACTCAGGGTTCATTCAGCCCTGCTGCTGTGCCAAGAACTGGAAGTAAGGACTTAAGGTACTGAGGGTGTGAGGTAATCCATTTGTTTAGCTTCCTTCCATCCTTCACATTCTCACTCCCGCACGCGTGATACCTGGCTAGACTGTCATATTGCCTGACATGTCAAAACGCGAACGGAAGTCTGTGGCGCCTGCGGAGCCTGCTCATGGCTACGAGTTCGGAGGACCGTGAGCTTTCTACACATCTCTGTTAGATCGTAGAGCAATGTTGACCGCAGCTTAGACTTGGAGCTTTTGGGACCTCTTTTGGCCTCCCATTGGTCTGCTATCTCGCAACGTTCCTATGCAATGATGTTTCTGGCTGTCCGATTCCCTCAGCTCTACATCCTGGGAGTCTCACTGTAGCTAGACTGAAAGAAGAGACTGGTTGGCCTGGCTTAGTAAACTTGGCAAGCGCGAAGGTCACGGCATGGGTCTTGGGGTACTACTTTCTGAGTCTGGTGCTCCAATCTGTGCTTCCTGGGGTTGAGACGGAGGGGGTAGAGCTGCAGTCCGGGGGAAGGTTGAAATACAAGTTCAATGGTAAAACTCTGGATCTTTGAGAAACCCGTCAAATTTCTAATACACGACAGCGTTTAGCTCTGCTCTAGCTGTTGTTGGTGCCGCCGGCGTCGGTACGTTTTTGCAAGGGCCGGACTTTCCTCTCTGGACCTTCATCTGGGACAAATATCCCCAAATCCTCACAGCGAATTTGGGCATCGCCTTCACCCTTGCATGCTTTGTCTACTATCGAAGCTTTTCGGTTAAGAAATCCAACAAAGAGCAACGAGAATTGGCAGCTGGTGGACATTCGGGAAACTTAATATACGATTGGTTCATTGGCCGGGAGCTGAACCCTAGGATCACTCTACCTCTTTTTGGTACCATCGATATCAAGGCTTTCTGTGAGCTTCGACCTGGTATGCTCGGCTGGGTATTATTTAACCTGGCTTTTGTTGCCTACCAGTACAAGCTTTATGGATATGTCAGCGACAGCATGATTTTCACCACTGTATGTCAGGCATTGTATGTCTTCGATGCGCTGTATATGGAGCCGGCTATCCTGACAACCATGGACATTACTACCGATGGTTTCGGCTTCATGCTTGCATTCGGTGACCTTGCATGGCTGCCATGCATCTATTCACTGCAAGCTCGTTATCTTGCAATATATCCAGTACATCTTGGATGGACTGGTATCGCTGGGGCGCTTGCTGTACAAGGTTTTGGTTATTACATCTTCCGCGCCTCCAACAACGAGAAAAATCGATTCAGAACTAATCCTAAAGATCCCAAGGTCGCACATTTGAAGTATATGGAAACAAAGTCAGGTAGCAAGCTTCTGATATCTGGCTGGTGGGGGACCGCAAGACACATCAACTATCTGGGCGACTGGATCATGGCATGGTCATACTGTCTGCCGACAGGCATCGCAGGGTATCTAGTCAAGCAAAACTCTGCCCATCCTGCAGACGGTTCGATTTTCGGAGGCACACCTGGGGGCCCTCAGGTCGAGCAGGGCGAGGCCAGAGGTTGGGGAATGATATTTACGTACTTTTACGTTTTGTACTTTGCGATCCTGCTCATACATCGAGAGATGAGGGACGAAGAGAAGTGCATAAGGAAGTACGGCAAAGACTGGGAAGAATACCGCAAGAAGGTTCCGTGGAGAATCCTGCCTGGCGTGTACTAGGCGAACGGTTGACGTGTCAGATATTTCCGAGAGAGAGCTGTGGTGTTCCATGAGGACGCCGCCTTGCGATTGTCATCCTTGATTTCACCAGATTTCAAAATATCGTGGGCGCGTTCGCGTTTTCTTTCCGACACGCTACGCTTTGTGAGTCATATTTAGCGGCGGTGAGCAATAATTCACTATGCAGGCATGACTCCCATGTGCATCGCGTTGTTCAATGTCTGAAACGTCTATCAAGGCCTCGCAAGATTCATACCATGTTTCAGCGTAGTGGAAGCAATTCCCAATCGTCATCGAAAACGTAGAAGTATCGGAAGACTCGTGACAAAACGTGGCGGCTAGTGACGGCGATAGCCTGAAGATCGACAATTAGCTCCGGCTGTGGTAGATATCCACATTCATGGAAATATGGATCTGAAGCTATTTAGGCTACTTCAGAATGTATATCAAGGTGCTTTTGTCTCCTGGGCGATGTCGGCGCTTCACCCGCGATATTGTTTTGGCCGAATCTGTATAGTACAACGCTGCTGTGCATTGCGCGTCATGCAACAACCGCTTTATTTAGAAAGAACAACTAATCGCCGATCTTCCGCAGCACAGCCATCAGCCACTGCCGAGATGCGGACCTATTCTTTCACCGCCACCAGTTGGGCCTCGGTCGAGTCCCACCGTACACAGAATGGGTGCAATGAGAGAAAGAATGCAATGGAATTGAGATCGATATTTCGGAACCATGTAGAGATGGCAGAAGGAGTGGGGAGGTAGAGACTATCCTCAAGTAGCTAGATCAAATGCCCGGGCCAATCAGCATCCGTAGCAGGGATATGAACATCAAGCTCACCCTTTCAACCGCAAGTCCGCAACCTCGTCAGCGAATCCCCTCACAAACTGGGCCCAAGCACAGACACACCATCAACTCGCCTCTCAACAGAGGTCATCGACTGGCCTGGAATCCATCCCACCATCCCAACTTCGAAATTTGACAGCTCGAGGATTCACGCGGATGACTTCCTTTCGGAGCTGCATCGTGGGCTCGCCCTTCCTGGAAGGAGTATCAAGGCCGCTGGTACCTTTCACGTGGAGCTGAAGACAAGATGATACCGGTCCCACACGCCGTGGGATTCGTTCTAGCGGATTCCCCCACATCCCGATAGTGCTGCTGCCGCCAGCATCCACCTCGTGATCAGGAGGTCTTCCCATATGTTTCGCAAAGAGGCGATCAATGACGCAGATTCAAAGGTGGTCACGTACCTGCGATGTAAATGCAGGACACGCCACGAACCCAGTAACGTACGATGGAAAAGCCCGCGCTTGCTGCTGCAGACGTGATGGCCACCTCGCCGCAGGATCTAACCGAACATAACCCATCTCTCAGGCCAGGCTGCCTAGAAAGGATGATCGATACGCATGTTTCTATTTACGTATCCTGAAAGCAGGGTACATGTGACTTTTGCCAAGGTATCGCCTTCAGTCTATTATCGCCGCGCAATTTGATGGGAGATATGATCGTCTACTTGCAATCTCCATACTCACGAACCATAGTGGATCCCAAGATCATAGATGATCAAGAAGGCGAATATTCCCGGCTTAGCACGCCGGACGGAGAAGCCATTGTTTCTAGCTGCAGACGGACCCACCGCGTCGGAGTCCCTGGGGCTGTGAAGGTCTAGCCTGGCGCGGCCTTTTGGCCGAGGCGAGCACAAGGGTGAAGGCAGAGCGCGCACCTAACGCAGTTGTATCTTGCTAACAGGTCTTTTGGCTTTACTGCGCGCACAAGCTGCATAAGTCCTAGTCGAAACGTGCATATGGCTTAATCCTGTGTCTCTGGTGATTTTGGCTGCGCTTACCAGTCAAATCGCTCCGCCAAATATAATATGCTACAGTTCCCCGCCGATTCATAACCTCCCTCCTTATCCTCCACTCGGTGCCACCACCGATCTCTTTTAACCATAATCTTTCTTCCTCTTTACTGAAGGCGTGCACATTATTTCCCTTGTCTTGGGACCGCCAACTAATCCTTTTGTTTTCTATTTTCATCATTTGACTGTATCCTCCCTCAACCAACTCAAGCCGCTCTACGTCCTGTCGCATACAACCCACCTATCCACGACATTACCACAATGCCTGCTCAACTTCTTCCCGCCTCCGCTGCTGCCTTTGCGACCCGGTCGGCGCCCAACATAGTACTCAATACCAAGGTAGATCCATGGTTGACTGCTACGCTGAAGAGGATAAACCGCATCAAGAGGCCGCTGAATAGTGTACCACAACATTTTCGGTGCTTGACAGAGACGCTCTCGGCTCCATCAGCGATATGGACCCTGTGCTCGATCATGCTTCCCAAGGCTCCAGACTCAGAACTTATCAAGGACTCAAATCCATTAATAGAAGCCGTCTTCAACTACAAGATGGTTTCTATTGAGGCTTACATTGTTCACGTCGATATGGTTTCCCAAAATGAGGTCGCCTTCAAGCTCACGCCCGAAACGATAGAGGCTCTGGTAGAGTATCACAAAGAGGTTCACTCGAAGGATACCTCGGCCAGCACATGGAACTGGTCGGAGAAAGAAGTTCAGCTTAAGAAATTGCAAGAGGACTTTGTTCAAGCCTCGAACAAGTATGTCTACCGCACGAGTGCCATGGCTCTAGAAGGACTAGAGGAGGACGGTGCCGGCGAGCTGCTCTGTGGGAGAAGCGAAGAGGTCAAGACCGCCATCATGGGCTTGTTTCTCCCACTACTCCCGCCACCACCGCGACCCGTCGATGTGGTCCGTCCAACTCCGGTCCTTCCAAGCTCAACAGGTGCCGAGAACTGGTGGCAACCAACGCTTCCCTCGTCCTACTCGACAGCTCCAGAGACATTCAGGTATGCTCCATCAAACACTGTCTACACGTCAGCGGAGTCCGACCCCGGCATGTGGACGAGCATGGATGTTGGTATGGATGCGGGTATGGACGCAGGATTGGATGGAGGCTTGTTCCTGGATGATATGCCCGGAATGAATTCACCATCAACCTCATCCTACAGCGACCCATACACTGGAAGCCCCAGTCCACCGCAGTACTACAGCCTTCCAGTCGCATCGGCGCAGATGTCTCAATTGCCCCTGCCAAGTACGCTGATGTCGCCGACGTGTGGCACAAATGCTGGCTTCGGTGGCTTCGGTTGGGATAGCTACCAGAACTTCGCGCCCATCTCGTACGCAATGTAAACTACGCCCGGAATGGCGACCCTGTTTCTCCAGCTAGAGGCGGAACTTCGAGCAGATCCTATTCTGGCACGAGGAATCGACTTGCTATGACTTATACGACTCGAAACACGCATTCTCCTCATCAGCAGGCACTATGATAGACTCCATCGACACGGACCAGCGCCGAATACCCAACTTTTTGTCATTTACATTTGTCCTGCATGTTTTAGCGAGCGTTGCTTTTGTTGATTTCAACATGGATACGCCATCGGCCGGACCCGATCCCACTACCTTCGCTTCTTCTCGGTCGGAAATATTTTGGGAGGTTTGAGAAATCCAGCATTTATACAAGATCGATGGCCTCACGGCAACACAATGGGTGGAAAGCGTCTTACGATTTCTGGACTCTCTGTCTTGCTCTTTTTAATTCGTCGTCTTACAGGGAGCGTATCGGCTTGAGGGCAGTCTGGGGCTTGCCCCATCCCGACAGCGGTCGCACACCTGTCGTCTGTTCACTTCTGGTACTGTGTACTGGCTGGCATGGTGGCAGACGACGACAAAACCTAATAGGAAGGGCGGCATCTGGAATGCTGCGAGCGTTGCTGGCAGAAAGCAGAAGAGTGAAGGTGGACCACGCATCGACGGTCGTCTGTGGCGGACGTCGAGGGAGGATCTGTGGTCTTCTTTGTGGTCTCACTGGAGCTTGGAATGGTGGAAGCTGGCAATGCGTGGTGTTGATAGGGTCATCTCCTATTGTCCTGGAACTGTGTTCTAGGAAGCTTCCCATTGATTGGGAGCGATTGGATGCTGGGCAACATCTACTGGGCTGGACTCTGTACTATGTAATCAAAATGTGAAATACAGAACATTCTCACAAAGGCTGATTTGTTCCGTCTCCGCTCAGTGATCAACAGACGGCGAAAAGCGGAAGAAAGCCCAAGAAACTGCCCGCTTCCACCGCTGACTACAGCCCGACTCCGCTGTACTGCGCCCCATGAAACTTGCCCTACTGCTTAAGTACTGGCATGATCAATATTTGTAAACGACTTTGCCATGATTTACGAGTTCATGAAACCTCTCACACGAGCCCATGAAGTCTTCATATGGCTCTCCTGATCTTCCAATGCTGTCCCAATAAAGCCTTAAGACTCGCCCTTCCAGAAGAAACTCAGCATTACTTCTCGTATAAATTATCTGCCTCAGAATGGCCGCCCTCCACCAAGCGCTAGAATCCCTTGGTCCTACACCCTTCTCCTCTGTCCCAACTTCAGAACCAGACGCTATAACCTACCTCCAAACGGCCTTCCAAAAGGCCCACACGATTATCGACTCCGTCCCGCTTCCACCACCGACAGACCCTCTCGTCGCCGGCCGGCCGCGCTCCTCCACCTCCGCCTCCACTGCCTCCAATGTGTCCGAAATATCGTCCTCCTCAGCTCGCTCAGAGCTTCTGAATCCCTCGAATGTGGGGCTGCAGAAAGAATGGGGAAAGCCGATCAAGCTGAATGCCAAGGACAATCCTTTGGGGATGGCTGTTTACAAGTGTTCAGGCAAGGATGGGAATGGGGCTTGGTTTGCGAGACGGAGCGTGCATGAGGGGCTGGGGTTCACGAAGTGGAAGCTGGGACTGCAGAGAGAGTTCCCGGAAACTTTGGAGGTACAGGGTGGGCCGGGGGAGGGCAATATCCGTGGGATTGGAGGCGAAAGGAGAGTGGAGAGGAGGAGGGTCAATGGGGTGGGCGTTGTTGAGGGTATGTATCAGCGCCTGCAAAATGTTGCAGGCGACTGGAGGTTGACACTTTGGCAGTGTATCATCTATCTGCACAATTTCCAGGTCCAACTACACCGAGAGACTTCGTCACTTTACTCCTTACATCCTCTTCCGCTTTGAGCGAGCCTGCGCCTGAGCGACCTTCTTCGTCAGCATCAGCTGGTACAAAGTCCCAATCTATCAGATTTAGCGAAAGCCCGCGTCATTTTATGGTCATCTCGAGACCTTGCATACATACAGATTGCCCGCCTAGGGATGGCTTCATAAGGGGTCAGTACGAATCCGTCGAATTTATACGCGAAATACCTAGGAAGTCGAAGAAGATGTCATTATCTATGACAGACCTACCAGGGACTGTCCATACCAGAGATGGATCGCTTGAGAGCAAGGCCACTCTACGGAAAGCGGTTCAAGCAGTAAATGGAGATACGGCGCACTCACTAAATGGGGACACGTTATCAACAGGTGCAGCAGAAGACCTCGCTCGCGAAGGCCGAAAACGAGGGAAGACGATATCTTTTGCTCAATCAAGGGGCTGCAGTGCTAAGAGCGAAGTGATGGACAATCCACATGGTCAAGAGGAAGACGAGACCAATCCCGTAGAATGGATCATGATCACGCGAAGTGATCCGGGTGGGAGCGTACCACGCTTCATGGTCGAGCGAGGCACTCCGGGAAGTATCGTAGCGGACGCCAGCAAGTTCCTAGACTGGGCTTGTAAGAAAGAACACCCGGAAGATGAGGTGCAAGCCCTCGAAAATGGGGATACGGATCATATTAAAGAGAAGAAGCGAAACGAGCTTGAAGCCTACGAGACCAACGGTCATCTGGCTGGTTTGGACGGCTTACCTGAGGATGCGGAAACCCCTGCGGCTGTGGCTCCGAAGTCAGCGAGTCTGGAGACATCGCTACCACCACAACAAGAACCACAGCATGGAGGCCTGTTCTCGTCTGTAGCTGGTGCAGCATACGCAGGTCTTGAGACCTATGCTCCGCGAGCAGTGCTCGACCGTCTACCACGCCACCAGCAATCGCCATCAATGGCCTCTAGTACCGCTGGCTTATCGGAATCTGGTTTCGCAGCATCTACTCCTCCTAATAATACCAAAGCCACTGACGGCGCACCTCTTTCCCCAACAACAAGCTCTACCTCCAGCATAATCTCCTTCGCCAGCGCCGAAGACCACTTCGACGGCGAAGACGAAATCCAATCCATGAAATCGATAACCTCGACCTCGAAATCCTCAAATTCAAAGGATACCGCTGGGCTGTCTCCGCATGAGAAAGAATTGGCGAAGCTCCACGATCGGAAACGCCAACTCAATGATAAGCTAGCCAAAGCGCGCGAGAAGCAAGTGAAAGACAAAGAAGAACTTACCTCGAAGGAGGAAGCAGCTATTAAGAAAACCGAAGAAAAGCACCAGAGAGAGGTGCAGAAGCAGGAGGAGAAATACAAGAAAGAAATTGCGAAGCTGGAAGCCAAATGCCAGAAGGAAGCCGCTAAGCTTGCAGAGCAGAAAAGGAAAGTTGAAGATAAGGACGAGAAAAGCCGGCTGACGAGAGAAAAAGATGAGTTGAAGCAGGAATTGGAGGTTGTGAGTAAAGAGCGCGATATTCTGCAGGACCAGGTGGGCGCCTTGCAGCGGGAGAACACCGCCCTTGTTGTGCGATTGGGGAAGATTGACGAGGGGAAGGAACTGTTGAAGGAGGTCAAGTCGGAACTTGACGGGAACAGGAGTCGGAGTTCGAGTTTGAGGATGGGAAAGAGTGCACCGGAGAAGGGGAAGGAGGCTACTATTCTAGGCGGAGAGAAGAAGGAGGGGTTGGAGGCGATGAAGTGAGCAAGGTGAAGGGATGAAAGCATGGCTGTATTTGTACATATGTATGAGATGTAACTACGATGTGATATGATTCGGTTTTCAAGCTCTCCCAAATTACCATAGCAGTGCCGCACATGTCTTTCGAGCCGTTTTCTTCTATGATGCAGAACAATCCTTGGATGGACTTTGTAATGTCCGTCTTGCTCAATTGTCGAGAAGCTGTGACCACCCTACGGGAGATTAATTTCGGTCACGTGAGGTAGATTAAGCCTTGGCGATACACGACCGTCAATAAAACCACTGGAAACTCAAACCTTCCAGTAGACAGTGTTGACAATATGTCGTAGATTCAACATCCCGCAATCATGACTGGACTGCTCGATCTATCGAATGAGCTGCTCACCGCAATCGCCAAATACATCACAAAGCCCTCCGACAAGCTCCACTTCGCTTTTCTCAACAAGCAGTCTTGCGAAAGAATTATACCACTACTATACGAACACATTATATTCGACTACAAAGAGTATGCCACCCCTAAGCTTCCGAGGCACCGCATCCATCCGAATCAGAACAAACGCCCAAGACCGCTCAAAGGCCTCGCTCCACCACCACCATGCTCAAACCTTGTGAGCCTTACCAAAATGATCTCGTCGGGCTATCAGAGCCATGGAGCATTTCAAAACCGCATCAATGCGCTCACCATCAAACTTGAAGCCAACAGCGAAGGCAATGAAGTACAAATTGCGTTCTACAGGATCCTCCCTTTGCTTCCACATCTCACCCATTTGCATTTCGAATTCCTTGCCAACTACAATTCGCATCAGCCCGAAGTCTTTTCCTTCGCCCCGTTAGCTGGGGCCACGTCTCCGTTAAGTGGCACACTGCGGAGTCTCTCCATTTATGTTTCAGAGAAAGATAAGACTGGCAAGGGGGCCAGCGATGGCTGGACCATTGGTAGCCTGCGGCACTTCCACGCTTTAGCGGCTCTGTCCATCCAAGTGGCTGCATTGATGGGCATGGAGGACGGGGCGATCATGGCCGCTGACCTGAACGAACTACTACCACCGAAATTACAGCATTTCGAGCTCTACTGTCCGATCTCTTCTCCTGAGATGCTCAGTGGGGTACTACGAAAATGGCTTTTCGGAGAGGTGCAACATCCTTGGACATTGAAGACCATCACCTTGCACATAGTGAAAGAGATCACGCTTGGTGATGCTGTCCTTTGGTCAGTTTTTGAAACAATCCGGGAGCAGGCTCGGTTGTTAGGTCATGATGTGGAATTGAAAATGGACATCAGTCAAAATTACGTTGATCCTCACTAGGAACAAGTCTACCCATTTCATGTTCGATCCTGGTGCACATCCAGGCGTCCACCCGTCCGTTATGCCTTCAATGTTCATGCTTCAGCAAGCGAAGCCGCCTGACCTGGCGCGTATTTACCCGTCGCATTCACGATACCAAACATCGCATTCGCAGTGGCCTTGCGAGTCAAGTCCTGGTGTAGTACGTCGCCGACGACTCCGTGCATGAAAATGGAATATCTCTGCGAGAATTATGAGAGTCATGTCATCCCTCGCCAATGAAATGAGGGTCTCATGATAAGGAAGGGGGTTATTGGAAGCAGCTTACCACGAAGGTACTATTGAAATATAAGATCTGTCTGTAGATGGACTTTCGCCGGTAATAGGATGCTAAGATCGTTTCCTTGTCAGAGAGATCGAGCATTAACTCTTCAATTGTGTTGGTGAACAGGCCGTATGACTGGGTCACAGTATCTTCAAGAGCTGGATCTGAGGTCGTTTCGGTGTCCGTTCGTGTGTCATTATAACCAATGGTACCTATCGCCCTCGTGAGGTTGTATAAGTGTCTGGGGATTTGCTGGTGAGTCTTGTCAGCTGTTTGTGGAAATGATGGAAGCGTTCTGGTGGTAAAGATGCATGGTGAACTAAACTTAAGCCATACATGGGCTGCGTGATACCCGCTTTGGGCTGTGATCTCTACAATGGCGGCATCGACAGTATCGGCCATCTTGGTAAGTGCCTCGTTGTCAGCGGCGATTTGAAAAATGGTAGCTGCGCGGATAACGGCAAGGCAGAGAATGATGATTGGGGGAATGAAGCGAGCGTGCATTGTGAGAGCGGTGTCGGTATCTTTGCCGCAAGCTATATCTTGGCCAAGAGGTACTGAGAAGAGCGTACGGGAAGATCGAATACCATGGTGGGGGCAGCCAACTGCCTTTATATTGACTGTTCCCCCATCTTTTGTGAAAATCTGACAACAGCCGCTACCCACGGACGATATCATTTTTGATTCCGGGAGATCTCGTCCCGGCAAAGACTTCCCACAAATTGGGTACAGGAATCCAGGCATACGAGTCTCAGCTAGAAAGTCGGCTGGAAATGAGGCGCGATCCACGGCACTCTCCATAATGAACTTGAGGCTGTGAAATTCGGAAAATATTGAAGCAGCTATCCGAGTTCAACTACCTATGGAATTTTATCCCGAGACCACGCGAGTATGACAGCTGCAACTACAGAATTTGTTTCCCTGTTTGACCACTGCCTCGGGCTTCGGAGAGGTTCATCAGGCCATGAGTGGCTACGTTCGATTCTAGCGGCCAATAAAATGAAGGTGTCTCAAACTCCAAAGTGTTTGAGGACGATGCAGAGAAGTCAAATGTGATCTACGATTTGATATTCAACGGCTGAACCACGCTGTTGGAAAGTAGAGTGTTTCGACTCAATCTCGGCCGAAGACGTCCATCAGCAATTAATTACAACTTGAAACCTAAGCCACACCGCTCCGACGTGTGCGCGTTCTCGCCCAGTCTTTGATGGAAACCCACATGGAAAGATGTCCAAAAAGACCTCGAGTGTTGTTACTCGGTTGGCGCAGTGACAACCAACGCAGCAGGGGCAATACTTAGGTCTTGAGGGAGATCACAACTCAAATAAATCCGTGACTAGCATATAAAGAGGTCGGATGCCATCAACATTCGCACTGAACAATCTCTAGTCTACGAAGCGACAAGGATACCCATCCACCTACCGGCCCGTTCGAGTGGACATGCTGATCAGATCGATCTGCTCAAACACGTGTCTCGTAGACTAAGCACGAACTGTCATATCCTACGTACTGAGAGAAGGAGGCTAGTGAGATTAGGAGACACACCATCTGTCTCCTAGGCAGCCAGGGGAAGACTGGGCGTGTGCTGCGAGATGTTGCACGCCATGCGGATGGCTGCTTCGAACTTCCACTAGTACAAAGACAGGAACGGGACGAACACCTTGCTATCACCATTCGGGCACAAGTAAAGACCGTTGCTTGAATGGAGCCAATGAGTAAGTCAAGCAAGACTGACTTATCAGATTGCCCTGCTTGGTGCTGCAAGATCAGATCGTCTGGATCTTGCCAAGGCGGGCACTAATGCATACGTCCCGATTCCCCGAGATCGATCTCATCATGACTCGACATCCAGGAACGGAAACTAGAGAAATACAGCGCTCCACAATCCCATCCTGTTGCGGTATCCCGCTCCCTGCAACCCACTTGAGACCATTCATATTGGACAACAAGCCTCCGTGGTTACTTGAGCCGCTGCGCGTTCACCCATTTTGGCATGCTTCCAAGTCGTTTCTGACAGCCTTCCTAATTATCATATTTCATGCGTCGCGCAGCAGTATTTGTCCTTTGGTAGACGCAATATCTCTGCGATGGCGCCTGTAGCTCCTAGAGTCCTCTACTGGTTCCGAACCGACCTGCGACTGCATGACTCGCCGGCGCTCAAAGCAGCATTAGACCTGAAGCCCGAATGTCTCTATCCTGTATGGTGCTGGGACCCGCATTATGTCTACCGTGCCAGGGTTGGTCCCAACCGATGGCAGTATCTGTAAGACTTTCTGCCTTTTTCTCTCATGGAAAAGCCCTCGGTTACGACAGATGAGCATTCGCTAATGTGATTGCGCTTTTCTACAGACTCGACTGCCAATCTGACCTCTCGGCTTCCATCACAAGGCTAAATAAAAAGTCGAAGCTGTTTGTCGTTCGAGAAGCTCCACAGACAATTCTTGTGAAGCTGTTCAAGGCGTGGAAGATTACACATCTGGTATTTGAGAAAGACACAGATGCATACGCAAGAGAAAGGGACGAGGACGTTATGAAGCAGGCAACAGAGGCCGGTGTTGAGGTTATCACTAGAATGGGAAGGACACTGTACGATCCTGACAAGCTAGTGGAAGCGAACGGGAAGAAACCTACAATGAGTATTACCCAGGTGCAGCATGCGGCAGAAAAGCTCGGAGCAGTCGCAAAACCCTTACCAACTCCTGAATCTCTCCCTGATCCTGGCGATACTCCCCTTGATTCCGGACATGACCAGCCGGCTCCCGAACCCGATATCAACGACATACAACGTGACTCAAACGAAACTTCGTACACCCACCTTGCCGGCCCCAATGGCGATTTCGCCGTTCCCACTCTTTTGGAACTGGGTCTCAAACCAGCCACAACCCAGCATCGAGGGGGTGAAACCATCGCTCTCAAAGCTCTCGACGAGATCATCGCGAATACCGAATACACAGCAACCTTTTCCAAACCGGACACAGCACCTACAGCATTCTCCCCTCAATCGACCACCCTCCTCTCCCCCCACCACCACTTCGGCTCCCTGAGCGTGCGCCTCTTCTACTGGCGCGTAATGGACGTCCTAAAAACCTACCCAAAAACCAAACAAAGCACCATCCCCACAAACCTAATCGGCCAACTCCTCTTCCGCGACATGTATTTCGCCGCCCAAGCCTCCCTCGGCTACACCTTCGCCCAAACCCACGGCAACTCCCACGTGCGCTTCATACCCTGGCACCTCCCCTCCAAAATCGACCCCTCCACCGGCCTCATCACAGGCTCGCACCACATCGACACCCCCGAAGCCGAAACATGGTTCCAGCGCTGGAAATGGGGCCGCACGGGCTTCCCCTGGATCGACGCCCTGATGCGGCAGTTGCGCCACGAAGGCTGGATCCACCACCTGGGCCGACACGCCGTGGCATGCTTCCTCACGCGCGGCGGCTGCTACATCGATTGGGAGCGCGGCGCGGAGGTGTTTGAGGAGTGGCTCATCGATCATGAGGTCGCGTGCAATACTGGGAACTGGCAGTGGCTTTCGTGCACGGCGTTTTATTCGCAGTTCTATCGCTGTTATTCGCCCGTTGCGTTTCCGAAGAAGACGGATCCGAAGGGAGCGTTTGTGAGAAGGTTCTGTCCTGAGTTGGCGCGGTTTCCGGATAAATATGTTTATGAGCCGTGGAAGGCGCCGGTTGCGGATCAGAAGAAGGCGGGATGTTTGATTAGAGGCGATGGCTCTGATGCTGACATGGGTGGAGAGGGGGGGATGAACGTCTATCCGAAACCGATGTTTGATTTTAATACTCGACGCACCATCTGCATCGATGGTATGAAATCCGCGTATCACGTCCATTTGTATGGCGATGATCCGAAAGTCAAGGATGGGACGTGGAGGGAGTTGTTTACTGATTCGGCGGAGGGGCCTACGGAGGGGAAGAGTGCGGATGATGCTGTTAGGGGGGAA
>JAABUK010007328.1_pt1 | contig 15979 bp, 19 predicted proteins | sample 5559141 | NCBI WGS metagenome assembly JAABUK01 (sample SAMN10711869, study PRJNA513367) | rock metagenome | isolation source: Antarctica rocks | place: Antarctica: Victoria Land, Pudding Butte nord | collected 2016-01-03
GGTACGGTGACTCGGTCTGTGTGTGTGTCATGGCGTGTGCTTTGACTTTTCTGCCAGTGCAGCACACTTGGAAACATCCGCAGTCTTGCGCGACCTGATCAGCTGTGTGATCATATAAGGCTCGCATTGCACAGCGGAGCGTCGAGTGGGGGCTGCTGGGGCCCGTGCCGGAATCTATTGACTTGTGCTTGTCTTGCAAGCCGTCCCGGCAAAGGTCCTTGCACGCCCCTGGCTGCATGGCAGTCAAACCTTCGCAAATTGGCAAAGCTGGAAAACGCGTGCTGAACGACAAGTTTTTTAAAAAAGCGAAGGTGAACAGGAGCTCCACAAAGGGTTTCCAACTGTACACACTTGGTTTTGCTGTGTGCGTGACAGCCTTGCAAAGCTTGCAGGCCGAGGGATACCTTGCTAGATCGGCGTTCAAGTTACAGGAGCTGCAGCAGAAGCATAAGCTCATCGCACCAGGTAGTGGTTCAGACTTGCTCAGCTGGACTGTGAGTTCAGCTGCAAGAGTTCAGCTCATTGTGGGCATGCAGGGTCTAGAGTTCTAGACCTTGGCTGCAGTCCAGGTGCTTGGCTACAGGTTGCCTGCAAATGCCTTGGGCCAAAGAGCCGGGGCGGTCTAGTACTTGGCATCGACATACAGGTTTTGAACTGCTGTGCGCGACAAAAACTCAAAGCATTGAATACAAATCGATCATGTTGTGTTTGCCTTTCCTGATGAACCACTGAATAGTCTATGACCTCAGAGCTCGGGCTCCTCTTAGCAGAGACTTGTCATGCAGGATGTTGTCCTTCCTAAAGAGCACTGTGATGACAGAGTAGAAATCTTGCAAGCAGACGCTCGACAACTTGACGTCAGAGAGCTATTTTCCAAATCTGAGGTTAGCTTGAAACACCGTGCTGCCATCATCTGCTGCAGTAGGAAACCTCACTGACGTGCTGCTTGATGCCATGCTGTAGCATGTAATCATGGGTGTGAGTGGCTGCTGCTGCAGGGTTTCCATGTTGTCCTATCAGACATGTGTCATTCCACAATGGGGTCATCCTCTGCTGATGTGCTCCGCTCTCTGGACCTAGCCAGCTGTGCAGCAGAGCTAGCAGTGGGCTCTCTGCATGCTGATCTAGACCCTGCACACCACTTCCCACAAGTGCACAATCCCATGCCTGCCCAACCTAGCACTTCATCCCAGCGCCACGCGACAGAACCTCAGCAGCAAGAACAGCAGTCAAAGAGTGAGCAAAGCAGTGGGCAGATGGACGGAAGCAATGGCTTGCTGCTGCCAAAGGGCAACCTGGTCATGAAGCTATTGCAGGTGTGTCCTATGTGCTAAGAATTTTGCCTCGTTTTGTCCTGAGTGTGTCTGGGACCATCTGCATGCAGCAGTCAGATCAGCACAAGTGAAAGCTGTCATCAATGTGGTACCTCTTGTCATGCCTGCCCCTAATGCTGTCTGATAGCACCTCCAGTGAAATCTGCTTTCAGTGTGGCTATAGCATTGGTGTTTGCAGCTGTCACCCATTTGCACCAGCGTTGTCAAGCCACGAGAGTGCAGCTCAAGCTCCGCAGTTGCAGTACCTCGTGATGTCCAACTGTGTGCATTTTTGCTGTGTGTATAATCAGGGTGCTGGAAGCCAGGAAATTGACAACAGCCAGCAACAGGGACCTGAATGCCTAATCTCTTTTCTATCTCAGAACATTGCAATTTGTGATAAATTCTCAAGCTGAGCTTACAAGATCACACATCTGGCTTCAGTAGACTTGGTCAACCCAATGCTCTTTCAACATTCTGATCTTCTGGCCAATTTCTCTTGATTTGCTGACGCTTGAAGCAATCATTCCTCTCATGCATGCAGGGTGCTGGAAGCCAGGAGTTTGCTCAGCAACTGCGGCAGCACTTCAACAAGGTAGCATGGGCTCGCCCTGCAGCAACCCGATCTGAGTCCAGAGAGATATACTTGCTGGGCCTTGGTCGCAAATAACAACAGCACTGCCAGCATGCTTTCTTTTGGCTCAATCTTGTGCTGCAAATCTAGTCTTTGACATGAAGAAGGAAGGACAAAACTTGGGGCTGCAAGCATCCTGGGCAACCAGCACTGTCAAAAAAGTATTCCTGCTCAAGTCTATTAAAAGAACGGTTGCAGCATACTGGCTGACCAGGTGGTTGTTGTGGGAAACACTGGCATAGCATCAACACAGCTGTAGGCTAGTACATGTGATTGGTGCTGAGATGGTCATACAGTGCCATTATTGACATGGCGCCATCATCAGCTCTAGCCCTTTGCACCAAGATCTATGCATGTTGTTAAGGCTTTGCAACTGGAACGCTGTTGGTGCAAGTTTGGCCGGTTGTTCATCATATTAGCATGGATCTGTAGTGCATTTGCTTGAGCACTACTAGGGAATATCAGAGACAATGGACACTTGCTGCACGTCAAGCTTCCAGACAAGGACGCTTTGTACATACAGCACATGCAGGCTTGCCTAAAAGTGCCAGAACAAGTTTGGCAGCGTGGCACATCTTGATCTTGATTCATATTAGCATGATGCAGCACTTGTGCCATGAGTCACAAATACTCTTCTTGCTTCACACACTGTCATTACTTTTCGAGGGTTTGATGCAGCACATCACACTACTATCATCAGCTCCAGATAGACCTTGCAGGCATCTGTTGCAAGACACTGGCTGACTCTCCTGCTGCTGCCTCGCCCTTGAGTCGAGAGGCTGGTTCATGCCTGACCAACAATTGACTCTGTTCAGGCTGTCTACGTAGATATATGTCTCTACTCTCTGTTGGGCATATGCTGTATGTGTGTACCACTGTCAAGTGAAACACTGTCGAACAGAACCAGCATTAGATGCAGCAGTGGCATACGGCTAGTTATTCGTATGATCAATGAACCCCCACATGTTGCAGCAAAATTCGGTGGACTGATGGTCATGGCTGACAGCCACTTTTACTCCTTCGTTGTGCATAGTTCAGGGCAAAAGCTGAGAGTACATTATCTGCACGGGCAGAACAATTTTGTTGCGATATAACAGTTACTATGTGTGACAAAGCTGCTCCTTTCAGTGAGTCCAGCATCCTCGGGATGCATATGGGAGGATGATCACCTCTATCCGGACTCCAGATGCAAGGACAAGGTGCAAGGTGGCCAAGGTCGCCACCATGCATAGCACTATGCTTGGAGGGAAACTGTCACATCAAGTATTGATTCAAGAAGTTATGATACTGTTTGAAAATAAGACCTGATCTGTCAGAACTACAAACTACATATAAGATGCTAAAATAATAGTACATATATATGTGTAATACAACGACATACAGTAAAGCAACGTTACAATCCTGACCATTGCAAATCTGAGGCCCCAATATTTCAACATGGGTTCGGAACTAGCTAGTGAACTTACCAAAAGACTTTGTGCCAATGTGCAGACAGCCACTTCAAACGCTCACTAGGTCACAGACATTTATTAGGCTTGACAGTCAAGTATACTCTAACTTTCATTGGTTTAACAGAAAAGCACTATGTGTCCTAAACCAGGCATCCTGGTCTGCAGAGCAAAAGTACGATTGTTGCCACTCCTTGTCATTAATCAGACGCTGAACTACATGAACAAACAATTTGGCACGCAGCTTGACCAACTCCCAGAATTTCCTACACTGATCTTGGGTGTACTGTGTGATGACAATGCGGCCAGAATTGTTGACATCAATGCCTTCAAGCAAAGGCTCTCCATGCAGGCCTCGCTGAAAAGGCACAGATCTGCGCTCCACTGAGAGCATACGTGTGTATGCACCATCATCAAGGAAGTATTCTGCTATGAAGCTCTGGGCATCAGCGCGGAAAAACCTTGGATGGTTGGGCGCCATTGCTCCCATGCATAAGGCTGCTGCGTGATCTGGGCTGCGCCATAGGTCCCACATTTCTTCTCCATGCATCTCAAATTTGGTTTTGCCTACAACTTTGCCATTGCTGCTGCAGCAATCTAATGTAGCATGCACAACAAGAGTAATGCTTGAACCCTCAATGCTGATGTCTCGCTTGATGTTCATTGTCCTTTGGTCCCCTTGCGTCTGCGGTATAAACCACATATGCTGACACTCGCATCTGTGGTTGTGCTGACAGTCTCGCATCTGTGGTTGTACGCAAGCCTAGTCATCTCCTTGCCCATCCGTTTATGTTTCCCTGCCCACCTAGGCTGAAATTTGTTGCGTATGCACATCTCAAGTTGCCTTTTTGAGAACCCCTTTGTCTGCCCGTGATAGTCATAACAAGTCTCGATGTACTTGCCTTGCCTTGCAGTGACAGCTGCCCTGGACTGCTCAGAACACTGCTCGACCTCACCAAGAAAGGATTCCTTAGACATACCCAGAATGTCACAGACTACATCCAGCTCATCAGGCGATTGCATATAGATGGTCTGTTCACCTGTTGTTATCTGTGATGCTTGCACCTGAGCTGCTTGAAAAGACCTATAATCTACAAGCTCTATCCACAACTTCTTGATGACTGTATGCGGCCCTATATTTGGATTGAAAGCACATGCACATAACAGGTCTGGTAGATCAAGGTGCACCTTGGTATTCATTCTGCTTGTCAACCTGCAGGCATGTGTCATCAAATCAGGTGTCACTAGCGAACTGCATAGTACAAACAGACATAGCTAACTGACTGTAGCACACTGAATATGGAGTGAGAAACAAGGAGCACGTGGCTGACAGGCAGCTGCTGAATGCATAATGGTCAATGTGCATGTGCCTGAGACAGAGTTTGCTGCAAACAATGCAGACCTGGAGCGAAGTTTTGTCGATCTTGCCTCATCCACAGAGATGACCCCAATATCCTGCATGCATCAGGGCCAGGTCTACAATGTGCGCCCTGGACATCAATGTGCTCAGGAAAGCCTGATAGGCAGTTTTAAATTTGGCACAAGATCATATTTGGAATCAAAGATAGCTTGTGTGACGCAAACCATACTAAGTACCAAATCTCACAGAATGAGGACAAAATGTCAGCGTCAATCGACGGTAGGGGATTCACACAACTTGTTACCCGCATGATATCATTCAACAGAGCATCAACTGAATCTGGAGGTCTGAATTGCATCTCTGACATTGCAATGTCCAAATTTGGTGTATTTGGTGGCTGCAAGTGAAGCTCTTGCAAAATCTGCACCAATACTAGACCTGCAAACCAGAAACTATTTGGTGTTGTGGCAAAGTAGACTATGTGAGTCCATCACCAACACTGAATGTCAGAGGTGGTATTTCATAGTGCGGTACAGCTGGGCTTTACAAGGTCTGCTGAATGAAGCAGCACCATGTCAGACGTCTAGCACACACACACGTACAATTTTATAATATATATACTGGCCGCACGCTCAGACACAGAGCTGAAGCAAAGCATGCAATCAGATGTAGGCCAGCAGATGACAATTTGTCATGGGCGAACAGGAGGCATGATGCAGCCTGGTGAAGTATGCACACCAGATGTTACTGCATGTGGTTTCACCTGATTGCTCAGCAGGTGTATACTGATGGATTGTACCAGACGGCTGACTGTTTGACCCAGAAGCGCCGGCCTGTGTACATGACTCCTTTAGGACACAGAGCTTAGTTGTAGCAATTGGGCAATATCAGCAGCTTACCTGATCAAAAGTGTTGCTGGTGCTCGGTCCGGCTTCATTTTGACCTGAGTACAAAACAAAGTTAGAACATGACTTTTATCAAAAGCACAGAAGCTTCAAAGGTGGTTTGCTACCACAAGATGTTTCAATCAGGGGTCCACAACATGAGACAGGTTCGCACTGCACCTTCAGTGTCTACCCGCTGCCTCTTGCTTGCCAGCTGCTCAGATTCTGATGTGCCTGCTGCCTGTACAACAAGTGTGTATCAAGACTGTTGGGTGTGAATGACATTGCAGGGTCCAGAAATGGGCCGTGCTGTAGCAGTAGTACATCTCACGACTGCATATACCAGTATCTGTACCTGGTCCAAAATCACACTGTTGACCCAATCCTCACCTGTATGATGCAAACCTGCGTCAGTGAGTGATGCTTACTGCTGGCATACACATGCAAATTGGTCAAATGACGATGATGTATAGCAGCCATAGATTGATGGGTGTTGCCGATCATGCATTACATGGCAGCAAATGCATACTGATTAACATATTACAACAGCTAACCTTGCAAGCATTGACTGTTATTGCTGACTGCAGCCTCCATTGCAGGACCTGCTGGTGGTGCTGCTAGCTGTGCAGCTGGCGGTACATGATACGCTGCCTGTGCAGGAGCTGCTGGCTGTGTAAAACCTGCTGGCTGACAACGAAACACCTCTGCAGCAATGAAATGCACATTATGAGCAGAATAGGCTGCAGTTGGAACTTGTAGAACAGGATGTGATCAAAGCCATGTTTGGCTCTCTGTGTTTGCAGGACATACACCTTGGTGTTCAGAGAAATCTGCAGCTGAGCTGAAGTATGCACAAAGGGTAAACAAAGCCATGCTTCGCAGGCAGAAGACCACATGGAGCACAGCAGTGTGCAAAGGCCAACCTAGTGTAACCACCTCTTTCTCCTTCCTTTTACCACTTCCACGACCAAACTCAAAAGTGCCATGATCATCTTTAGCCCTGCAAGGTTGCATCACCGCTCGCAAGTGTGCACAGTGTGCCCATTTGAGCCTGAGCCTGAAAAGGGTGCTGAGCCAAGCAGAAACTATTGAGGGACACTCAGGCTAAGGCCATGAGGAGCGAACCTGAGATTTGACGCATCCACTAACTCTCCCAGCTTAATCTGAAAGGCCTTCCAAGTACGAGCAACTGTGGGGAGTTGCTGCTGCGGCGGCTGCTGCTGCTGCTGCTGCTGCTGCTGCTTGTTGAGACTTTTTGCAACCTACACTGGAATCATATGCTTGCTCAGTCTGGATAGAAACTTGCGAGTCTTGTGTCTGTCTGAAACAAGCCTTTTGTACATTTATGTCTGTTGCACCTTGAGACGAGGCAAGGGCAAACTGCCAGAGGCTAGTGATGTCTTCGGCTGTCCAGTAGACCCTACTTTCAGAACGTGAGGTGCCCATATTTAGCAGTCTGGGACAGCGCTGGTTGAACAACGTCGTTTGTCAGTAACGTTTGTGACATGGAGAGACAGACAGGCTCTGGAGAGATTCACATCCGAAAGACAGAAAGATTTACATCCTTTGGTGAAATGTGAAGTCGGTCTGTTCATCTTCCGACCTTCCGACCTTCCGACCTTCCAATCCTCGACGATCAAGCCTCCTCGCTGACCTTGATGGTGATTTACAGAAGCAGTGCTTTCTTAAGGTTGGCAAGTTTATCTGCAGAAGGCTGCAGGTGACTCAACACCTCTGCACATCCCAGAGCTTCTCGGATCGTGAGCACCATTGCCGAGTCGCCAGCTCACTTGTAGCTGATTGGTTTTCGATCCTGGATGTTGCGCTGCATGAAAGCTTCTTGCTAGCCAACCGTATTCCGTAACAATCTGCTCAAGTATTTGAAATGCATAGGTTTGTGAGGCAGTGAAACACAACCCCGCAGATAAGGCTCAAACCATGTGCGTCTGCAGCCAGAGTAGAGCTGGCCATACTGTAATTCATCTCAGCAGTGTCTGTCTGCCCTCAAACTGCTGCTGCTGCTGCTGCTGCTGCAAAGCTTCACTCCTTAACTCCCAATGGTTTGATCTGACTTGCGTACTGAGCATTTTGTTGTTTGTGTCTGCAGGCCTTGCACATTGTAAGGTTCGCCTGCCCAGAATGGACACCGACAATGCTGGCACAGGAAGCAACAGAGTGCGCATCCAGTACTCCACAGATCATTTGCGGGCAATGCAACCCCAGTTTCGGCAGCCTTATACTGCACTACGTCAAGCTATTGGTTCAGAGCTGCTTGCTGTTGGCTGGGGCTCTCAAGCGTATGTTCAGCCAGACTCCGAGGGAAAATTCAGTTCCTCACATGGCAGTACAGCAAGCTGCACACCTGCATCTGCAGTTAAGCCACAGGCATACCCTGCAGCGCTCCCGCAACAGTCTGCTGTGATTGGTACTTCAGCCAGACACACAGCTTTGGCCTACCAACTAAATCCCAACAACCATTACAGCCTACAGAGGCTTTCAAAAGCAACCTGAAAGACGTGATTCGGTTTGAGCCTGAGCGCTTTGTCGATGGCCACGGGCGTGTCACAGGATTTTATCATGTGGTAAGCACGGGAAAGCAATGCTAGAGTAGATCCTAGGAGAATTGCTGCTTTTGCTGCAATTATGTGGACCAACATGCCTTTTGTGCCATAGTTAGCATGGGGCATTTTTATCACGGGACAGATGTCATGCCCAGCATGCCTGCTCAATTGTGACAATATTTTTGGATGTTCAAGCAAGGCACTGTGTTGCAGGTAATCAAAAATATCATTTTCAAATTGCAAGCGCTGCATAGGGCAGGCAAGGCACAGCCCAATCTCAAGCCTGCATGCGTCTTGGTCACAGATAAGGGTCAGATCAGCCTGCAAGGTATGAATGTCTTAAAACCTTACTTTAATTGTCAAGAACAGCCCATGAAATTCACGCCAACAACTCTCATGCCTTTGCTGGCTGTTGCCACACCTAGCTGTCTTGACGTGCTGTTGAGGCGTTATTGTAGCATGCCTGCTGCTTGGGTGTTGAACTTTGATGTTGTATTGCATACTTTGCTTGGCAAACAAGATATGTATGTGAGCTGAGACGGCAGCGTGGTGCACCATCTTGCAGGCAAACCCATCAATGTAAGGAATGAAAATGAGTACTCCAGCGAGGTGTATCACTTGGGGCTGCTGCTGCACTCTTGTCTTACAGGAGGCAAAGTCTCAGTGGCTTGGAAGCCAAGTCTCACGGTCAGTACAGTTTGCGCTGTTCGGGCACTGTGATAAGCATGTGTTTAGCATTGCTGGTGCTGCTGAGCACCGCCAACATGCTTGATATGCGTTCATAGGTTGAGCATCTACGTACTTCATGCTGGACTGTTTGCCAGAGTGGTAAAACAGCATATATGCCAGTAAAGAAAGGACCACAGGCTTGGTTTGATCGTCTGTGTCAGCTGCCCAGAACCTCACAAATGATTGGCTGCAGGCACTGACGGGCATGGGAGGTCTGCCCACAGAGGCATTCACTGTCTCCAGCATGCTTCGGCCAGTTGACAGACCTACACTGGGGCAAGTCTTGCAGCAGCCTTGCTGGTGGGAAGAGAACCACAGCTTGGACTTTCTGGAGTATGTTTCAGATTACCTGGAACCATTGGCCAAGGTTTGTGTCCTATCCTTAGCATAGTAAATGCATTTTACCCTGCACATTGTCACGCATGTTCTGCAGGCTACATGTCTCATGCTGAAGTGTCTGGCATGCTGAAAGTATACTGTCGGTAAGCATTGTTTGACTGCCAGTCTACAGCTTTGTTCATGCATGTGTCTTGAGTGCCTTTTCCCCCACTTGTTCCCTATCATCATACTCCTCACATGGGCTGCAAGAGTCCTGTCTCTGTGACCTCAGCTGATGTTTGCATGGTATGGGCTGCTTGACAGTGTTGCACCTTCTGTCAGTCTGCCAAGTGCACAAAGATCTTGGTTCACATGCAGGATGTGGGCTTAGCAGGGCAGTTCCAGTTCAGCTGCGCAGAAACCATGACTGGCGTAGATTGGTGCAGAGAAGTAGACCCAGATCTGTTGAAATACATGCAGCCCTACAGGAGTGTCACGTCTCACTGGCAAGACCTGCTGCGCTTCATCCGTAACATGCACAGACATTTTGACAAAGTGAAGAAGGAGATCTTCCCTGCCATGCATCGCAAGCTGGACCCTAGTCCCAGAGGAATATTCAGGTGTGTCAGCAGCTTTTGGTATCCGCTTCTGTTGTAATGTACTGCTGGAATGTCTCACCAACAGCTTGGTGATGTCATTGTGCAGCATGTGCGCACACTTAGAACGTTTGGTGAGTTGTTGTGCTTGACGCTTTATTTTGCGCAACGTGCTTGGCTCCTGCTGCATATTGAACATGGCACAAAAGGACAGGCAGACATGCAGGCACTCAAGCATTGGCACAATTTACAGCATCCGCTGAACAAGTTCATTCACATCTCGTCTTTTCACCTTTGCTTTTTTAGCACTCTGTGTGATGCAGGTATTTTGCTGCCAAGTTTCCTCAGCTGCTGATCACCACCTACAGTTTTGTCCAGCTGTACTGCAAAGATCGCCCAGACTTTAGGTTCAACATGCAGCCCTCAAGCCGCTCACCTCCTGCTAAGTTGATCACCAGTCAGGTCCTCAACACATCCTTATCAAGCCCACAGGCGGCGCTCTCTATCAGCAGAGGCAGCAGAAGCGAACCAAGTTCTGTCCTTGCTGTGCCACTGTCTGCGTCTTCACCACCTGCGGCCAGGGCAAGCAAAACACTTGCTCCCAGGCCTACCTTTGGGTCAGTTCTACGCTATGCTCTACGCCCACAGGCCCAAGGCGGGAGCGATGTCAGCAGCAGCTATAGCCCTGCCAGTGGCATCAGTTACAGCTCTGTTGTTACTGGCAGCAGCCCTAGATCCATGGCTAGCCAGGGAAGCTCCAGTCAGTCTGCATCCTTCAATGATGCCACTTCAGGTACAGCACGTGCAAACCTTGTTCGAGTCCTGGCTGGCATCTACAAATCACAGATGTGCCTGTCACGACCCTGCAACGTAACCAGCTGCTACTAGCATTGCATTTGGTACAGAACGCATGTGTGACCTTGCCTTTTACACATCTGTGCAGTGAATGATGTGACTGGGCAGGGGATTTGGTCAGCTGTTCCAGAGCTGCCAACACTTGACTCACGACAGCTCAAGGTACACTGAAACCTTTTGCTGTGAGACGTCAAATGGTGAACAAGCTGCAGCATTGCTTATGACTCTGCTTTCTGTTTTCAGTTCATACCTTTGCCAGCAGACATTACCCTGATATGAGTACTTCTAGCAACGCTGGATCTCAGGTGCCGCACTCATGACTGTTTTGTCTTATGACTTCTTGGTGTGACATGCAGACTATAAAGTGGCAGTACCATAACGTGTCTCAGTCAGCAAAGGATGCATACTGTATTGGTCACAGCTTTGAAGTGGGTTCTGGGGGCTGCAAGGGTGTGTCGTGTGCCCTCACCTGGTATTTCAAGGTGAATGTCTGCAGCTGCCATTTGCTTATTGAGCTTGCAATGGTGCTTTGCCCAGATGGTGGCAATGCGTTTGCCAGTTTGGTGCAATTGTCTGTCTGTTCATGTGGTTTGTGTATCCCCTGCCTGCCAGTCTCAGACTTTGTCTGTCTGCATTATGGACACACCATCACACGTCAAGCTGCAGCAACAGCAATTGCATGAACTGGACTGCATGGTGCATGGAGGCAAAGACACAGTGGTTGAGTTTATTCATGCTGCACCGTCATGCGCTTGAAACGCTGACAATGCAAGTGCAGGCCAGAGACATTGATGCAGAGGGCTCCATTAGAGACCAGGCTATGCAACGCATTGCTATGCTGCAAGAAAAGCAAGCTACCTGACATAGAAAGTCCAAGCTGCAAGGATAATATATCATTTATTGATGGCGTTGACTATGACAAGACTGTGGCAAACTTGAACATCTATATTTGAAGCAAATGTGGCATTACAATGCAAGCCACAGCATGGCCTAAATTAAATAAGCCTCAGCAGATCTACATCTTGGCTTTTGCTGATTGCTCCCTTGGTAACGACCATACTTGTTTCATACATTGAGAACATCAGTTCCTTTTTTAGTCTGTTAGTTTGTGTTGCATGGACCTCCAAATTTGTAAGTGACAATTTGGAAGGATGCGACTGGTCAATGTTATTGCCAGCGTATGTGTTTCATGGGGACAGCCTTGTACCTACGATCAGATTGCACATGCAATTTTTAGCTGTGAATAGTCGTCCAGATCTATCCGGCTAGCATTTTTTACATTAGCTGGCCGGCTCTGCAAGTACTCTGCATCTACGAACTTACAATGCGGATGAAGAAACATGTGGCAGCACCAGCATATTCAGGTAATTTCGCGATCTTCAGATTCCATGTCCCATCAATTCATTGCTTCTTGAGACGAAATGGAACCGTCAAACCACTTATTCAGAGTCTCCTCCCCTAAGGGTGCCGAAAGGGTCAATGCATGCGACGTCATTCTTGATGAAAATGACTCGCCAACAGAACTCATCTTTCATGACAATGGGTTGGGCCAACCTGTGGACAATGTCCGTCCGGGCCTCTCATCACCTGAAGGCTAGCTGAAAAGCTTCTCATGGAACATGTCCTCTTGTCTGATATGTTACACAATGAATGACACCTGTCATGTTTTAGTGCCCTGCATGGAGGTATTGCACACACAGTAGGTATAATGTGCAATGCAAGCTGCAGCCACTAAAATGTGTGTGCAAAATGACATATACACATTTTGTTGTCTTCTTCAGAATGTCTTTGTTCAGTAAGAAAAATAATATCTTATCTTGACATGACACCTACCTCCCTACCTACCTCAGCACATGTATACAACCAAACTTGGACCGTTCAAGGTGGACCAGGCAAATTACCAACTCTGTCTCGTTTTGGGCAAACAGTGACATCTGAATCACAAAACAAGTCACTGCTTGCTGCTGGGAATTAGGTGACAATAAAGCAGGTGACATGCACAGCTCCAGCTTGGACTCCCAGATGTATCAAATCAGCTTTTAATAGCACTGCTTGACTGTGCTGATCTGCATGCATGTGTGCAACACACTTCAGACTGCTAAAGGGCAATTGCAAGGAATCACATGATGGTCCAGCTTTGCACTTCTGCAGCCACCATACAGTATCATGTCAGGGCCTGCAATCACTCCTGCTTTGCGCTCTCTGCCTCTGGTTCTGAGAAGGTGGAGAAGCTGCAGGTCAAATTTGATAAAGTTAGTTGTGTCTGTGACAGAATATAGCTGCCATATGTCACAGCTAAAGTATCGTTGCTTACTCTTGGTCAAGTGACATGGTGGTATAGTAATTCCAGCCCGCACCCATCCACAGGGTAGTTATGCCTGCACAAAGCCCTTTGTGACGTTGCTGGCAACATGCATAACTGATTGGAAGATGATTGTCAAGTCATGACTGATGCTCAGGCATGAGCTGTTGTGTCGTGAGGTTTGAGGTTTAAGTGAAGGCGTGGTGCATGTCCAACCACCAAGCAGCATGACTGACCTGCAATAATAAGTGGTTGCAGCGCTCTTTGCCAGCTTACAGTCTGATAGACCACAAGTTCCAGCAAGAAAAAGACCAGCGCAGCCACGAACGAGAACAAGGTTGCTCCTGCATCAATCAAAACATGATCAGCAGGAAATGCAGCCTCCAGACGTTTGCAAGGTCTTGCTCCAAATTCTGTGCATTCACTTGTGTTGCATACCATAGATGGATGGTACGCAGGGGTTCCTAGCACAGATACAACACAGCCCGCATGTCACGAGTGTCCAAATGCTGAACACACGTCCAGCAAGCTCCGTCACTGCATATAACAAATAGAGTTTATAGGTCAGGGCACAGGGCCGGACGCTGCAGGAAGATGTTTTTCAACTTTAGGAGCATCGCACCATGTTGCACATTGGGACTGAATGCAATGAGGGACGCACCTTCTGACGGAGCCTGGTCGAAAAGGTTGGTCTGAAACTTTTTATGGTCAAAGTAGCCCAGAAACACTGCAGAGACACTTGCAGGTCGATATGCGGTTCACAAGGGCAAGGTACATGTGTCGAGGCATCAAGAACGCAATCATCAGTCCTGCTGTCGTCGCTACATTACCTGCAAGGAACCGAAGCAACGCAACGATCACTAGCCATCGTCGGAGAGCTTTCACACTTTGCATTCCTCAACCACCCTTTCTCATGGGCGCGAGGCTACCTCAGCACATCTGCATGGATCGGCCCTAAGCATTCAGCGACTTGCCGCACCGTGCATGCGCAGGCACTCTTGGGTCGTGCAAGAAGAGGGCTGCTGCAGGCCATCAGTCATCCATGCATCAGTGCGACTTCTTGACATTGCATTCCGAATGCAGGAGCTGGTATACGCAATACAGTCGCCACTCATATGCACAAAAACTGTTCTCACTGTAAAGATAGCCTACAAGAAGCAGCTCAATGCCTCGCGCAGCCTAATAGAACCTTGCATGACTGCATACTGTACCACAATACATTTCTGATTGTAGCGTTTCACCAGTGCAAATCACTGCATACTTGAGGACGTGCATCTGTGATCCAATCTATCAAAAAGCATGTTCATGTACCACAGCATTGCTCAAGGTGCAAGAAGCAGTTTCATCAGTGGTATTGCTTACTGGAATGTTTACTGATGCCTGCTGCCTAACACTTCAGCAAATAGTGCTTGACGACATAATGAACACACAGGCAAGACATTCTCTAATGAGTGGAGCAAAACTTTGCAAATGCGAGCAAGCAGAGTCCTGCTGGTGATTGAGGGTGGCAAAAACATCAAGCTACCATGTCCGCTGCAGCAAAATCACCAAGGAACCTATGTGCAGTATATGCTGCTGACTCTACTTGCAGCAAGCACATGCTCAAATGTGGAGTATCTGTCCTGATCTGAATATCCTTATCTGGATAGAAGCAGGACAAAGAAGTCATACCAAATGGCTTTTCTGTGAATGACATGTAAGATTGCTCATACAAGGTATCTGTCCTTGGCTCGCCTGTCTTGTGTCTTTGCATCATTCTGCAAGTCACACGTCATAATTAAAACATGTCCTGACCAGAGCAGCAGATCATGTACACACAGACTGTACTGACACAACAATCACGTTTCAGGCATATGCAGAGCTCCTTGCCAAAAACCACCCAGGAGCAGTGACATCGTTTGGAAAAAAAAGCACTCACGTGAACAAGGAATCCAATCTTGGTGCTGTCCTCAATGCCCAAAGTACTCTTGAGTTGCTTTGCTATGCTGACCTGCACAAGCAACACTTCGTCACTGAAGTGCACTTTGCTGCTGAAACCCGACGCATAGCACCTTGCAATTGTCACATCAGCAAAGAACACCAACTCTGATTTGCAGTCGCACGCTCATCAAGTACAACTCAATACACGGCTATGTGTCATGGCACCAAAACGTTCCCTTGTCTGTGCACATCAAGACTTGCAATTGCAGGAACATGACACTGAGATCTGACATCAAGACTGTGGCTTGCTCACACCAGCATGTCTGATTGCTGAGAAAACCAGTCTGTGGACAGGGCACTGCGGCTACTGCACAGAGACTGGTCTTGCGTCAACCCTTCAGGCAAAGCAGCCAGCTATCCAGCTGCTGGGAGCAGTAGGCAGAACAGCACACCCAACAGGGGCTCAGCATGAAACACTATCAACTATATGTGACATCCAAGCTGAATGTCCCACCTGTGCTGCCTCGTTTGAAGCAGTTTTGGTCCACATACACAGCCTGTCCTGGCGGGCCCTCACATTGACAACAATACCACAGATTTCATCACCTTCTGTGAATTGCTCCCCTATGCATGCCATCATCTGCAATGTGGAAGTTGGCAAATGAGCGTACAGCACGTTTGTTGTAAGCCTTGAAGCAATGGTGGACAAGAAAAGGAGGCACACACGTAACAAGACATAGTGGGCCCTGCAAGGCATAGTCAACAGTATAGTCTTGCAACTGTTAGATGGTACGCAGCGCTTTGATATGCATCATGCACTAAGCCGGGAGTAGCTGAACATGCAGGCTGGGTCAGGAGAACATACCGCATTCAGCCAGTATGTGTCCATTGTTTGCTTGGTGTTTGGGCCCTTTGGTACCAGCACTGTCCACTTTCCTCCATGCTCACAGCGAGGATCCTCCCATTTTGGTTCTATGCCTTTCTTGAACAGGTGGAAGTCTGCTCCAGAGGACACCCAGCTAGGGGGCTTGATGTTGTTGTACAAGCTGCACATCAAAC
>JAABUK010007329.1_pt1 | contig 15978 bp, 18 predicted proteins | sample 5559141 | NCBI WGS metagenome assembly JAABUK01 (sample SAMN10711869, study PRJNA513367) | rock metagenome | isolation source: Antarctica rocks | place: Antarctica: Victoria Land, Pudding Butte nord | collected 2016-01-03
TGTGCAGCCAAGTTCTCACCCAGACCAGCATGCAACAACGAGGATGCTGTGATCTGATCTTAATTAAGTTATAACAGTGGATGGACACCGACGGTAAGGTCTATGGTTACCACCTCATCTTTAAAAGGTGGTGTACTGTCACGTTTTGAGTATTGAGTAGCCAAAGCATTTACCATCTGCTGTTACAACATCTCGCGTTAATTCACATTGACGTTACAGCATCTGATGCAGAGCGTGAGTCAGTATGTTGTGCTGTGTCAGTCTTTGATGCATCTTTTTTTGCGTGGCGTTCCAAAAGGCACTTCTGATCTGCATGCCTGATGTGCAACCCCCTTACTGAAAGCCCCCAGCGCATGACTGATGCCAACTTGCTGATAACGTGGTTTCGAAGCTGTCGTTAGGGAAAGCTTTGGGTTCTGTGATCGCTTTGCGACTGACGCGCAAGTAGCGGCTTCAACTTCGCAAGCATGGCTACGCGAAGTTGCTACGCAACATGGAGCCGTCAACCACTCCACAGCAGGCAAGTGCCACTTTCTTGCTGTAAACTGCACGGCTGTTCTTCTGCGTCGTGAGCCAATACCAGTACGCAGGCAAACCAGGCTTCCAGCTTTGCAAGAAATACCGCGACGTGGTTTCTCCTTCCGTAATCTGGGATCACCGCTCAGGATCAAAAAGCAGGCATCTGGTATGTGACTGCACCTGCATGTTGCCTTGAAGCAGTTTCCAAGTCTCAGCACAAGTACAATAGCCAATTTGTGGTTGTGCTGGCACCAGGATACTCAAGACTGCGCCGCTGCAATCAAAGAGGGCAACCGTCCTCAGCAGGCCCAGACATCAGCCTGCTCAGGCCAGATGTGCAGAGGCAGTGGCATCATGCCAAGAATCAGCATTGGGGAGACAGGCAGATCACAACCGGCAGCAACTTGCGTGTGTGGTGGAGTTGTGACCAGTGCCCGTGTGGGCTACCGCATGAATGGTTGGCCACTGTCAGTGATAGGCAGGGATCGGATAATCAGTGCCCTTATTGCACCAACCACAGTCTGTGCCAACACAACTCGCTCGTGACTGTGGCCCCAGCTGTGGCAGCCTACTGGGATACAGAAAGTAATGGGTTGACTCCAGACCAGGTCATGGCACGCAGTCATAACCGCAGGCATTGGCTCTGTCCAAAGTGCCGTCACAGCTGGCAAGCCAAGATATGTATGAAAGTGGATGGCCAAAGCGGTTGTCCTAAGTGTTCATGTGTGAACAAACCCTGGAACAGGCAACCAAGCTTGACAAACAGCCAGCACCCTGCAATGCTGGAGTTTGACTTTGAGAGGAACCAGAGAGCAGGTCTTGATCCTGACAAAATCACTGCAGGAAGCCACAAGATGGTGCACTGGATCTGTGACAAATGCCCCAAAGGCCGACCACACCTCTTTGTGGCGCCTCCGCATCACCGGATTGGCAACAATCGTGGTTGCCCCTGTTGTGCCAACCAAAAAGCTTGCATCTGCAACTCGCTGCCGTCGCTGTACCCTGCTTTGGCTGCAGAATATGACACTGCCAGGAACAGTGTTGGACCTGAGCAGGTTCTGCCAGGGTCGGACAAAATGGCATTTTGGATGGATGCAAGCGGGCGTTCATGGGAACAAAGTCCTGCCAACCGTACAAAGCCAGGCAAACTTAAAATCAAGCGAGCAGCAATCATGTCCAAGTTCAAGCAGCAAGCCTGATTTGACTGCTTTGACTGTGCCTTTGCGGCAATGGATCCCCAGCATGTACATGTACCTGTTTCACCTTGGGCCATTGCAATATTGTCATGTTGAAATTGGTACATCGTTACATGGTTGTCAATGATGACAGCATTTTATAAACATGAAGTACAAGTCACAAGTATCATTTTTGTTATCATTTGAATGAGGCACATCCCTGCTTGGCTATCATCACACATGTGTGACTTGCGGTTTCTCTTCTCTCGATTTGAGGACACGTGCCTTGTTGGCTTTTTGGTTTTTTAGCATGCAGCTTTGTGCTGTACCCGCCCCTGAGGACAGCACAGCCTTTAGACAGAGCAGCTGCCATGAGCATCCCTAGATTATCAACTAAGGCCAAGAGCTGCAGATGTGATTCTTCAGGCTCCTGTGACCAATATATGCATGCTGATGCCATGCAGAGCTTGCCCAGCGAGCAAAGCCTATCCTGATGTCCATTACAACTGACTGGCATTGCCTGCACTTGAAGTCTTGGCACTGCAAATACATCCAACAGTCTCAGGCTGTTTATAGGCAAGCTGGATCAGAAAGACGTCAATTTGGCTGCAGCTCAGGAACAGGTGACACATGCTGACTAGGGAGGCTTTGATAGTATGCTCAGTGCCATCAGGGAATTCGTCGCCTGCACGTGCTCATTCTTATCACAATAACAAAAAGCAAACAAAGTCAAACGTCAACCCTGTCTTCTTTTGCTTTCAGCAACAGCAGTGTCTCCAGAGCATGACTAGCTGCCTCTCCTTATATACAAAACAACATGCCTACTGCTGTTGCATTGTGGTCTGCTGGTCAGCCACGGGAGTGAGCATGTATCACCAGCATATTAAGGCGAAATATGCACTGCAGCCCAGCGAGGACAGACAAGACCTTGCATGCACCCCTGCACCCACCCAAGGGGGGGGGGGTCATTTCTGCAAAAGCCCTGAGTGTTGCCGATCTCCGCAAGATCTTGGTCAGTAGACTTGTTGATAGCTGCTTGAGATTTCCTCTCATGGCCATGCACCTGCATTACACTGGGCACCATGAGTTCAACAGCAAGTGCACATACACATCGGTGCAGTTACTATAGGTAAGCAGGCAAGCCAACATGACGCTGTGATGTGCTCTGAATGTGATATTACGCCCAAAGCCGACAGGCTGATGTCCTGAAAGTGCAGAGAAGTATTTCACAACAACTGGGGTGCTGAGACGATTAGGCAATCTTTGAGTAGAAAGGCATACTCAGCGATTGTGGACAGACAGGCAATCAAAGATCAGGTGTCACACGCACCACGTCACAATCAAGCTGTTGAGAGAAGCCTCCTTGCCAGCATTCAAGGCCGTCATTGTCATGTAGCCAACTTGCTGTTGATGGATGCTGCAATGGCATACAAAGGCTGCCCTGCATTGCCCCTTGGCAGACGTGCCATAACGTCTCCCAGCCTGTTCATGAACTCAACGTGGGCTTTTGTGAACACAATAGGAGGTGACTGGGCTGATGTGCCTCCCCAAGGTTGACCACCACTGCCGCCTGAACCATGATCACTGCTGGAAGGGCCAACACCACTGCTGGAGGAGCTCCTGCCACTGCTGCTGTTTCTGAGTTTCTGGTCCTTGACGGCTTTTCTCCTGGCTGCATGGTTTGTCATGATGTTGAAAGCTTCCTGAGCATCTCCAAGGAATGCCAGGAAGGCCTGCTCTGCCACAGCCAGCATCTGCCACAGTACAATACCACATCAGCTTTGCAGGGTATGATGCAGGTGGTTGCAAGAACCAAACACAGCACAGATGCACACACAAACAGAGGCACAGACTGAGACAGAGACACAGACAGTGAGGTACACAGACAGACAGACAGACAGACAGACATACAGACAGACAGACAGACAGCCAGACAGACAGACAGACAGGCAGGCAGGCAGGCAGGCACGCAGACAGACAGACACACACGGATGTATGCTGTGTAGATACAGGTAGAAACATAGTTGTGTACCTCAAGAGACTGTTGCAGCCAGGCAACAACAGGCAGGCCATCCTGGCTGGATGTCATGCTGGTCTGGTAGGCACCCACTGCCAGCACAAGGCGTGAGTTGGCATGTAGGTGAGGGGCGTGTCGGGGACTCTGGGAGCTGAGCATGTCACCCAGAATGTGCGACTGCTTGGAGAGCAACTGAGGCTTGTCAGCGTTGGTAACCAGGCTGCGCACCAGAGCCCTCTGCCATGCAAAGGCTTGCTGGTAACTGCGCAGAGAGCCTGCAAAGCAGCATTGCATAAATTATAAAGATACAAAACTTTCATTTTTAATGGTTTTCTTAATAAAAATAACTATCCATACACGTAAAAAACATGGGTGCACACACCACCAGGTCAATCATGAAAAACACTTCAAGCACTCATGCCAACTTTGTGATGAGTTGACAAATAAGCTGCAGATCGTTCATGCTGCAGCTTTGCAGCTTGACCATGCAAACAAGGCTGACCTTATGTGCTGGTCGGTGCAGGAAGTCTAAACATGCACTGCCAACAACAATTCATGCTTTACAATTGCGTCCTCTGGCATCTACGCAGAAGCAACCATTGAAGCAAAGCAGAGTTTTGAAACAATCACAACAGCAGCATAGCAGAACACCCTTGGGGCTGAAGCAAGCTAGAAGCACAATCTTGTGCATGCAGCGTGTGCCCACCTGTTGAGACAGAGTCCCAGTCATAAGCTCCAGCCAGGCAGATGAGGGCAGAGTAGTCCTCATTATCACCAGGCAGATATCCACTGCCAAAGTTGGCCATAATGTGCAGCTTGTAGTAGTGTGCAGCCCTGCTGTACTGCCTGGCGCTGTTATACAACCTGCCTGTCTGGCCATACACCATGCTGCTCTCTGGGCCCCCATGCAGCCTGCATACAAACAGCTTGATGGGTTTTGACTAGGCCGCTCAATGACATGGCAGAGAGCAGCAGCTGTTTCTTTGCTGTGCTTATCAACGTAGGCTTTCGTCAGCACAGCCATCTGTTAGTGTTGCTGCAGTCACAGCCTGGCAGATGATGCGCTGTGCTTGCACCCTAAGACTTCTACTATGTAAAGCGCCAGGAAAGTTGAAAAAGCTGCTGCTATATAGACTGTACATGACGCAAAGGCAGACGCTACATGCAGTTGTGAGCTGCTGCAGGCAGTTGTGGCCTGATGGTCACCCAAACAGGAGCTTGTGCATGTAGCCTTAAGCCTTGTGACACTGGGGCTCGCATATTGTGACTGAACTGTAGGCATCAAGAGACAAAAGCGTCAAACAGCATCAGGCAGACTCAAAGACACAGGTTACAGCTTTATGTATGAGGTCAGCCCTTTACAGCTTCAGCAGCCAAAGAGTAAAGTCAGCATCGACGTCAGAACATACTGCTACCGGTTGTCGAGCTCAAAATCACATATTGCACATCAGCAGAGCAGCCAGTTGACAAAGCTCTGATGCCAAAGAGTGGCCAACACAGTCAGTTGATACACACTGAGGCCTGCCCCAAACACATGACACAAGCTGTTTGCCGCAAACAGAGCATACATGACACAAGCTGAGGCCAGGCATGCTGAAAGGGAAGCACACCTGTGCAACAAGCTGTTTGCCGCATACAGAGCATACCCCCTGCAGGCATCAGAGGGAGCCAGGCAGGTCTCCCTGGAGCTGGTGGAGATGTTGGCCACTTTGCGCTTCAGCACAGAGCCCCACGCCTTCAGCACTCCCTGCAGCTCAACACATGAGAGAGTCTATGTCAAACAAGGGTTCCAGGAGCCTGCTCTTGTCACAATGTGCATTGTTATGTTGACAGTGTGATACAGAAGCATCATCGGGCAGGAGTTTGTGGTATGGCAATAGCTGCAAGAGCGCTGCACAGCATACTGCAGCACAGCAGAGTGCAGCACGGCACAGCACAGCATGAGAAGGCACAGCACGGCAAACTTGGTAGAGCAAAGCACAAGATGGCCATTCATGACACAGCAATATAAGAGGCAGCACATACCCAGGGAATGGATTCAGCCTCAGCCAAGCCAATCAACAGTGCCTGGGCAGCGCCTCCTAGCAACACCCAGCTGGATGGCAACCAAGGATCAATGTACTGCTCAGCCAGACTGATCTGCTGATCTGACTCACCCCAAGCCAGATCCTGGTCCTGCCTTTCATCTTGAATGATAGAAGACTGAGGCAGACTGTCACGATGTTCAAAAGCCAGCGCCGGGATAGCAGGCAGGCTCTGACCAAAGAATGCATCTGGACTGCTGCTTGCCTGATCCTGTGGTGCATTTAGACCAGTGGATGGCTCACTCACATTGCTGTCACGATGCTGTTGCCCATCCTGCTGTTGGCTCAAAGGCTGATCTGGCAAGGTACCAGTCTGGCTGGAGTTAAGGCTATGACTGCGCTGTGTTGTGCACAGAACTGACAAAGCTCCTCTGAGATCTGTCCAGCTGTAGAAGCCGCCACACCACTCAAACCGGTCTGCAGGTTCTGTGACTGCAGCCATACCAGACAGGGAATAGCCTGCACAGGCGTAAGCTACTTGCAGCCGGACTGACACAGAGCCTGTTTTGGCTTTGACCTGGTGTTCTGGCGACGGTATTTGCTTGGCACAGCTGTGCAGACATAATGGTTTCCAAACAAGGAGATTCAGCTCCTGCAGGGTCGAGACATGGCAACATCTGAAGCAGAAAATGTTTTTTAAAAACAAGTTTCTATATTCGTGGAAGATTACCACGTGATAGGCGAAAAATGTAAAAACAGCAATATTTGACTACAGTGCAGATTCACATGCCTTGTGGCAGTACATTTGCAGTAAACTCAAGTTTGTCTTGCAGTGCAACATACCCTGGCAAGCCTTCAGGAAGTCATCTGGGGTGGAAGCAGACATTGGGCTGAACTTGAGGCTGCGCATGTGCAACAAATCGATGAGGTATGCTCCAGCAGTTGCAGCTGGGATGCTTAGCTGCATCGTGCTGTATCCCAGGTGATCCTCAGCAACCTCTGGATCAGCGGATGCTCTGTCTTCAGCCAACAAGCTTAGTACCTGCGGCAGGGTGCAATGCTGTAAGATAAAAATGTGGGCATTTGTAGACCATTTTATCAGATCTGGGCGTGTGTCCTGCTGTCCATGCTAGCGCAGTACTGCATGAATGCCAAACCATTTGCGTGGTGCCTCCTGAATGCAGGAGGCTGTGCTCTACTACTTTGCCCCAGCATTTGTGTGCATATAAGGCAACCTGCAATGCGTCATGCAGTGTGCTGCAGAGGTGCTGCTGCTCTGAGACCTGATCACGAGAAAACCAGATGAAGACAAATCTCCTGAGACGCCGTACAAGCTTCTTTTTAGGCTGCAGTCCATGGCAACAAGTAGATGCAATACCTTTGACAGCATGTTGGCAGCACGGGTCAGCTGACGTGCTTCGAACCAGAGGAAGTAGACGAGCTCCATGAGGTCAGCAATGTTCTCAGCCCTGAAGTGGTGCTGCCCTAGAAGCTGGTGCCACATGCTGGACTTGTACTCGGTGTGGACCAGATGGTAATCTAGCTGGACTTTGAGCTCCTCCCTTGCTTTGCCTATGTACAGAAATGAAGATTCAAGCAATGGGCATGTCATGGTGTCAAGAGTTTCATCACTTGTGGCAATGCCGGAAACAAGCATGCTGTCCTGCCTGCTAGCATGTAGGCAGTGATCTTGATCTACTTGTACCATTATCTGATGTGCAGGATGTTTGATTTTGGAACCAAGGAAGCAAACAGCAGGTTGCTTGAGTGCAATATGCATGCAAGATCATAGAAACTTGCCACATGTCATGGGGTGACAATGACAGTGACTCTGTTCAGATGCAAACAGGATCGTGCAGATGAACATGCTTTCTGATGTCTGTAAGTGAATGCAAAGAAGGCTGATCTGAAACGCCATGTGCAGCGCTAATGCACAACAGCTTGAATGTACAATAGCATGCTCATTTCAAGCCACAGTATACAAGATCATGCTGTACAACACCTGCATTCCACAGGTTGAGGCCTCGGAAACAAACTGCTTGAGGGGACACCAGCACATCTCCACCGATGCCTACTCGCTGTAGCCTGATTGACATGGCTACCAGCTCCTTCCATGTGCGGCTGTCATGTCTGGTGGATAATGGACACACCTCGGACGATACCCATACCGGGTCATGCTTCTTCAGTGCATCATGCCAAAACCTAGCATTCAGACAAGACGCCAATGCCTCATTGAAGTTGCAGAACATTTGGATGGCAGAGCTTGTGCACAAACAAATTGGCGCTGATTGATTAATTTTGCACTCCACTCAGGGTTTCTAAAAGAAATCTCAAGGTACAGATCCAGGTATGTACCTGTTTTGACTCAGTAACGTGTTTAGGCGGTGGCATGTTGCTTGCAGTAGTGCAAGAGAAGAGGCTGGTAGCAAGCTGGCAATCTCTTCCAAGACGCCATCTGGGAGGTCAAGCAGCGGCAAGCCCTCTGTGTCTTGCAGTATGGGAACAGATCTTGGGCTGCCAAGTCTGATGAGATCCTTGCAAGCAGCCTACAAACCAGGCCTTTCTTCAATTCTAAGTCCGAAAGCAGTGCTGCGGAGACAAACGTTCCAATGCTCGATGTTGGATCAGAACAGCAAGCAGACTGCAGTGTATGCAAACACCTCTTGGGTAGTTGCAAGGAGGCTGTCGCCTCGTACCTGAGGTTCCAGAGCTGAAACAGTGCAAACAGTCTGACGAGGTGATGTTGTCCCCAGCATAGCGGTAGCGCGCCAGCTCATGCTGCGCTAATTGAGCATACAGAAACCTCGAGAACGCCAACTAAGCTGCATCAACTCGACGCAGTACAAAGGCCGAAACGATTACTCCCAAAAACGTCGCTGGGCTGCTTGTACTGGAAGGTGAGACCGAGTGCGCCTGCTCGTGCAACTTGCTAAGCAATATCCTCGAAAGAACCCTTTGCAACCGACGTTTAACCTGTGATTGCCAACAGCAAACTTTGATGTAGGACAGACTCAACTAGCATATGGTGCAGATGACTTGTCTCCGTTCGGGTCAGAAATAGCTACGGCAGAAGACCAGGCAATTCTTTGGACCGTATGGCCCAATGGATTCGGAGCTGATGTGACTAATCAATCTAGTTTATGGCCTTTGTGTTTGTTGGTCATAAGCATAGCAACTTAGGTTACGATGCAGGCCGAATAGGGCGTCTGGATCATCACAAACGAGAGAATGACGCACCTGCCAGGAGTGAGCACTGCAGCACTAGCCCAATTCGTTGATGCGGTGCTAAAGACAGGAAAAATGTTCTGCACAACTTGCGATTGTCTACGCACTTCGAGCACACGACATGCATGCAAAGCAGTCTGATGTAGACACTGAGGAAACGCAGTCTTATTGCACAAGTTGGAGTGAGAGCTTTGCATTTACAAGACCCACGTGGAAAGCGGATAAGCTTTTCTCGTCATAATGTCCCGATGCATAGTTTCGCTGTGCTTCTTCTGGCTCGGTCAGAACAAAACAGCCAGGTATACCAAAACTGGTACTGATCCGACGATTACATGCTGCTGAGAGGTAATGAGAGGCCTGCAAACAGGCATGCATACGTGCCAAACACTATGGCAGTGCATTGTGCTGCAATCTGTTAGGTTCTGTTGTCAGCAGAGAAATGAAACTAGAATATGCATATGCATCATGTGAACAAGAGGCGTGCATATGCTACATCCAAAATGCAGCATGCGCATGCAACTTCAGCATGCTCATATTTGTCTCCAGGTGTCATGTGCTGTCCAGAGAGGCAAACAAAAGATGCCTTTGAGACCCATTTTGGCACCGACCATCTGGCACACTTCCTCTTGTTTCAGCTACTGAAGCCTGCCCTGCTCAATGCATCGACGCCTGACTTCAATTCTCGTGTTGTGTCTGTCTCCTCAATCAGCCACATACTGTCTCCCATTGTATTTGATGATCTGGATCTGAAGAAGAGTGGGTACCATCCTCACAAGGCCTATGCCCAGTCAAAAACAGCCAACATCTATTTTGCAAATGAGGTGATGTGTTGCATCCTTCAAGCAAGTCAGTGCATCCATGCTGACCAGCTGTGCATGACTGTTTGCGCCACTGCAGTGCAATGTGCTCAATATTTGTTGATGAAAAGCGTCTCTGTTGCATTGTCTGCCCGCATGTCACAGTGCAGGCTGTTGTGATGATGTGGAGTTTGTCTCGTCCATCAACTACGGGTCTTTATTGGGTGCCTATTACAGCAATGCTTGTACAGCCGCTGACACTGTCAACCAACTGTGTCAGAGTCAACTTACCATCTATAGTTGAACTATCTATATGCCACTCCACTCTAGCAAAGTTGTTTACTTGAAAGAACACTACAGAAGATTGCACAGGATTGCCGCCAGGCTGTGTAGGTGACTCATGACTCTGATCAGTATGACTGATTCATTACTCATTGACGAGTGCAGATCGAGAGGCGATACAGCTCGCAAGGCTTGCATGCCACCTCAGTCATGCCTGGACTGATCATGACAGAGCTACTGCGGTACCTAGACCCAGCCGTCATCAAGTCATGGGATGCATATGGGCTGACACCGCACTTCAAGAACGCTGAGCAAGGAGCAGCAACCACAGTGTGGGCTGCTGTGGGTGAAGATTGGGAAGGCAAAGGTGGCAAGTATCTGGCAGATTGTGACATACCAGGACCCAATGAAGAGGCAGATAAAATGCATGGTTATGCACCATATGCTTACGACGAGGAAGCTGCACAGAAGCTATGGAGTCTATCTTTGCAGCTTGTGGGCTTGCGGCAGCAGTGAATGTTGGCATCCTGGTTTAAGTTTTTGTCTGATGATTTGATTACAAGACTGTAGACCAGGTCTTGAATTAGGCTCCATACCAATCATGGACCAGCAAATTTTGATCTCATTGAATGCAGGATGCAGATTTTCGCAACCCAACAGAAAACACATATGTTTGTGCTCACATTGCTGACTTTTGAATCTGTTGTGAAACATGATACTGGCTGTACTGTCCCAATGCAATTTAGCTGCAGACTGCTCCCAAATAATTGTTAAGGCATAAACTCTTCTGCATCCATGGTTCAGAGACAATGGCGCAAATCAAGTGCATGGTGAAAGAGATCTTCTTGCTGCTCTCCTCAGTGTCTGCATTCAGTGCGGTCACACGGTCCATCATCTTCTGGGCAGGTGCACTGAAATTTGTGCCACATGTGTTATGCAAAAGGCACCATATCAGACTGTGGTGGTCACAGCAACAGCACAAGCCAGAAGCAGAGCACGACTTCTCTCACTGCGTGTGACAGCAAGGCTAACACAAGCAAGAGCAGTATGTGATGACTCCAGAAAAGCTGTAAAATACTGCAATGCACCTGCTGACTTCATGCTAGTGATTAGGAGTAAAGGGTGCAACACAACCAGAAATTACCTGAGTCAAAGTGAGCTATCATTGCGAGCTGGAAAGCGTAAATATTATTATTATTATTCAGGTGAGCAAAGCATCCTTCTGCAAAGTCTGCGCAGGTGGCTCTCTTGCTTGCTCTGACATGGCATTCACAAATCCTCCTGCATCCGGGGCACAGCCTGTATCACAGCAACATGACTCTGCCAAGGTGTGCTTACCTGTATGAGTGCAGCCACATACTGCTGTGCATCTGCCATTGCGAGGAAATGTTGATGCTTGACACGCATCAGGGCAACGCAATTGAAAAGCAGGTGGTGTCATCACAGCAATCACTGTTCAGCATGCGTAAGCATCCCAAGCAAGGAACCTGGCACATGCATGGAATCTGACCTGATGGGCGAAAGTTGTTGCATGTACTCAAAAACAATAGGCGATCTTGCATCCCACAGCTCTACATCTCCTTTGTAATGCCATCAAAGGACTGATGGCTTGCATCCAAGTGCTCAGTGCGCCTTGCCCACTCAATCTGACATAGACTGCCGCTGCTGTAGCAAAGGCTTTCAAACAGACGCTACTCTGGTAACAACATTGTGTTGTACAGACATCTTTGGTACTGTCATTGAGTTTTGCAAAGTCGATGTCATTGCATAAGTCCATGTGCATCAGTAGCTGCTTCAACAACACAGCTTTTCCTCAACAACTTGACCACCGTGACATCCCCAATTGTCCCATTGCAGTATGCACAGCTTGCTTCAGTAAGCATCTAGACCACATCAGGTATCAGGTGAAAGACTGATGAGAGCTTGTAAACCTTGCTCAATTGTGTGCAAGCTTGTTGAGATCGAGTGTCTCCAGATCCAGTCACCACTACAGTCTTAGAGCGCCACTCATCTGCAATGCTTGAATCAAGCTGCTGAAGAGGTACACTTTCTGCTTCAGCAACGTGCCTGCACAGAACAAGAGCTGCATGCAAATTTGCCACTGCAAGGTCTGCTGTAGCGTCAGAACGAAGACAAAGAGTCAAGAGGCATGTGGATTCCAATGTCCAGTCCTCTATGACATGGGACAGCAGCCTTACGATTTAGTGTACTCCTCGCTACTCCTCACATCAACAATGAGCAACGTAGCGTCATTGTCTTGTGCAACCATAGCTTGCAGTTCGTCAGTAGTGATGATGGGAACAGCCTGCAGTATCAAAGGTTATTTGCAATGCTGATCCAAACAGATAAACAATATCGATACAGATTTCTGTGCCTTAGCTGAAGCTTGCAGATATCAAGTCACGATCTTTGAGTATGAGTACGCCAGAAAGCTCAATGCATTTCACTGCACCATGTGGTGCTGCAAAGCCAAAGCATGAAAAGTTTGAATGAGCTCACCGTGGTCATCGTCTCGTCACTTGGTCCAGATGAAAGACTGGAAAGCTCAGCAAAGCTCTCACCTGCAGGGGATTGCAGCAGCAGCAGCTATGTGTAAATCACACAATCATCACGAGGGAGATAGACCAAGCATCAGGCAGAATGGAACTTCTTGAGACAGCATTATCGCAGCTGTTACTACTTTCAGACCTGTAGGTTCCCTCATCCAAACATCCTCCATTTCATCCATAGCTTCCTCCCAGGTTTCAGCATCCTCCTCCTCCTCAGCAAGCTCCACACGAAAGCCTTCGTCTTTGCCCTGACGAAAGGTTACACAACATCAAGCTTTCTGGAATGCATTTGAGCACAAGGACTTGCAAGGCTTTGACAATAGTTAAATATACCAGCTGCTGCAATAAGTCCAGACCGGTCGAGGGTACCTCCTGCTTTCCTGGCCGCGTATGATCTTGTGCAGAACCAGAAATATATCTTGAACGATGTTGTGACAGTTTCAAAGGACGACACAACCAGGACACAGCTGTAACGCTTGCATGCATGCTTCGGAGGTGCAGACGGTTCACGAAGTGTGATGTGGATCACGATGTGCCATTACCATTGCGATCTTTTCCTTCTCGACGTGAGACAGCACGCAGCTAAAACTCAATCCAAGGTCTGCTAAGAAAGAGAGCTTGTTAAACGCTTTTTACTTTGACCAGCACTTTAACACGAACGATATACGATACAAGCAAATGTTTGCTGACCTGGACTGCGTTCAATGGAGAAAGCAGTTTCATTGTAGGCAGTCATTTGCTTCTCGTTTGAGCTTGCACTATACCTACAGGGCAAGCCTGGCGGAAACGATGATGCACCTGTCGACCACGGCGCAGAGCACTGCCTTGCATGCAAGCTCCACACACGGCAGAACGCCCTTGAGGCGGTGTCCTTTCTGTTTCAGAAGTAACATCAACACGCAGCGACCGAAATCTGGTATGGCCTTGTTGCTGGACCGCTGTTTGCACCTTTGGGCGGTAGATGCAGGCGTTGCAGTGACCTGCAGGTGCCCCCACCAGGCAGACTTCCCTGATCAGAGCACAACAGGAGCAGAGCGCTGAGGACAAACAAGAAGCTATGCTGGAAAGAAGAGAAAAGAATGCAAGGAGGAGGAGGGATTCGTCTCTATACAGGCAAAGTCAACAGACACAGCAGTCCCAACGACAGGTCAGTGCCTGAGTTGCCGTACTCACAGTTTACAGTCCTGACCTGGCATATCCACTTTCTGCAGCGCTGCCTTGTGCTGTTGCCTCACTTGGTCCTGTCCAAAAATGTCAACTGGTGTCTAAACTCATCAGCCAATGTCATATTGCAATGCAGTTGTCAAAAGATGGTAAGCCAAGGTGGCCTGAAGGGCAGCTGTTTCCAGATGGTTGGGAGGAGATGGGGCCATTTGGAAAGGCATGGCAAATTTATGCAGGAGAGCGTGGTTTACTGTTTTGGGCCAACAAGGCTGCATATGCTTCCGTGTTTTTGATCATTGGAGGCTGGGTCCTGTTCAGGATAGTTGGTCCCGCACTAGGACTGTATCAGCTTACAAATGACATCAGTACACCCACCAAGTATTAGCACTCAATCTGCGTGAGGTAGCCGATGATGAGTTCTTTGAAAGTTTTTGGAATCTATGGTGTACGATGACTATGTGGGCCCGGCAAGTTGTTCCTTTGTGCTGTTGTACACATGCTAGGCCTTGTTGGCCCAAAACTGTGGTTTGCTTCATGTCGAGACGCAAGCTTGAGACTTTGTAGTGACAAACAAATACAAAACAGTATAAGTACGTTGTCGACATGAATACATTGTTGTGTCATTTTTGATGTGGCTTCCTGGCACGCTTTATGCGCATTCTACCTCAGTGCTGGCTCTGAAAGGTGAAGAGTTATACAAGTCGGCTAGCAGAGCGCTCTGCTAGGCAGCATTGCATTGACTGGCTACCATTCCAAATCCTGGTGCGACAGTGTAGATGAGGAGGTGTAGCCACAAACGTAGTCAGTCAAGAAAACAAAATCGGATGCCCTCCTAACATCAATTGTCAGTTGCCACTGATAAGCGATTCCGCGTCCGGGATTTGAACCCGGGTCGCTTGGGTGAAAGCCAAGTATGCTAAACCAGACTACACTAACGCGGAGGACTGTGCCAAACGACCTAAATCAGCCATGTAGAAAACCCAGCGGACCTTTTTCAAAGCCAGAACTGTATTTTTGGGCACAACTGTGCAGGTCCTGCAGGCTGCTGTAGCAGTTGGAAGTAGCCTGGGTACACGACTGAGCTGTACTGCACTTAGGTAGTACCGATGCGCACTACACGCATCTGGAAACATCAACCTGCCCAATTTGTTAAACATGCATTTAGGAAACCCCTTCATGGCGGCAATAGTCTATAGACATAGCCATATCACAGACTTGGCGTGATTGCTCGTGCGGGTGAACGCGGATCACGTGCAGGGAACACTATAGCCATGTCTAGGCAGATCTGTCGTGATGAGTTCGTTAACATAAGCCTACCACAAAAAAATCATGCCACAAAAAAATCATGCGTCATGTCAGCCTCTCGTGTAACATGGAGAAGGTGGGCCGCAGAGTTGTAACAGCTTTGTTGCCAATGCACTGCTGAACGATTTCTTGAAGGATCCCGGCTGTGTCTTTGTCAGACTGCTCATCCGCTTGCTTGAAGCCTGGAAACAAGGTCATGCAGCAACAGCCCGTATGCACGCACCTCCTGAGCCTCATACGGAACATTCCCTGCTTGGTAGAAAAAAGATGCACCTGCAATGCCATACAGCACTCAACACAGGTTTCCGTACAATTTGCACTGATCATGCAACTTTTCATGAGCTTGTCCCACCAGCTCTGTTAAGATGACATATTTGACACTAGGCAGCAGTGTGCGTTTGATTGCTCTAAACTCAAGCTGGTTCAGGCCAATGCACACATGTGACGTGCCCACGATGTTACAGCCTCAAGCAGCAAGGATGTCGTGACATTGTGAAGCGTATATATATGAATTCAATGACACCATGCATGCAGCAAAGCATGCAAAACCTCAGCATATGCTTACCGTAGTCGCAAAGCACTGAATTGCCCTCTTCGTCTGCCAAAACATTGTGACCGTATACATCTCCATGGCATATCTTGTGCTTGTGAAGATAGGACAAAGCGCTTGCAACAGACTTGGCCACATTCCATACAAAGGCCGTGGTGAATGTTTGCCCTTGTGTCCATCTGCATCTGAGGAGAGACTCAAAGTTGGGTTTTAATGCCAAGGGCACACCCCACACCCGCTCCAAAACTAAGGCATGAGGGTGATCAATGATCCCAATGACCTTGATCAGATTTGGATGATCCACAAAGCAAGTGACAGCTATTTCATCTCTGGCATGGCCATCTGGGCTGCTTTCAGCTTTGAAAATCTTT
>JAABUK010007331.1_pt1 | contig 15974 bp, 19 predicted proteins | sample 5559141 | NCBI WGS metagenome assembly JAABUK01 (sample SAMN10711869, study PRJNA513367) | rock metagenome | isolation source: Antarctica rocks | place: Antarctica: Victoria Land, Pudding Butte nord | collected 2016-01-03
GAATGTGTCCAGGTTGTCACTGCAAATAATGAGAGCAGGACACAATGTTGTTCATATGCTGCCTCCCAGAAAAGGACCTCAAACAGGGAGCTACTCAGGACTGTATGTACCTAACTCTAGGGGAAGAAGTTAAATGCATGAATGATTGAAGCATGCATGACAATGGCACTAGAACAGTACATGCAAGGTGTACAGCGTCACATGACACAGCCTGTGTTGCCTGGCTTACGCTGAACAAGCTGAGGAAGATTTGGGTGACTAACCTCAACAATGCCACTGACAACAGCCTCCCAGCTTTGTTCCACAAAGCCCAAGGACGTGATGTCATACAGCACATACTGCAAGTACCCTCCTGGTCCTGAGTGTGTGTGAATGCCGCTGATGGCAACATTGCGCTCCGTGTACATGTCTGCAAACTCAACCTGAGCACAGCCCATGTGTCAGTGAGGCTCCTGCTGTGTCTGTGGTGTTGTGTGTGCTGTACACTGTAACAGTGTGTTGCAACAGGCTGAGGTGGCACATGGGGGCGACTCTGGCATGTGCCGGCACAATGATTGCAAATCTGCCGTGTTTATGTGCATGTTCAGTGACAAGGCCAAGCAAGCTGTGTGTGGTTGAGCTGCTGTGAGAGCCCTGCTTCTGTGGCAAGGAATGGCAGGGCAATATGCTGATGCTCACGCACATGCAGTGTGACTTGTTGTTTGGGGGTGCATTGGGTTGACACTTGTGTTGCATCACGAAGATCACCTTCAGCCTCTCAATGACACCCAAGGTGACTGCTTGAGACGCCATGCATGCGTCCAGGTTGACAAACACAAAGCGATTGCTGCAGCAGAACCAAATTATGGTCTAGCAGGGGAAGAACCACACGACTGTGTGCGGCAGAGTGTCTGCGCACCAAGGGAAAGAAGAAGCTAATGATCACACACCTGTCCTGACTTGGGTCTGCAACTATGTAAGCTCTTGCATACAGGCGGGTGTGAATGCCTGACACTATCTGCTCCAGCATTGCATAGCCCTAGCACAAGACGGACAATCAGCTCACCGCATGTGCCTGGGACTCTCCTTGCGTTATAGTCTTTTGCAGCTTACCATCATGTTAACATCTGCTGCAGGTCCGGTGATGTCCGCTTTACCTGAGCATCAGACATAAAGCCAGCTAGAGATCACTGCTGCAAGAAGTGAAGGCTGTTGGGTCATGCAGAGAACAACGTGACGGTACCCTTACCGATGCCTATGTGGTAGTCACTGCCAGCAGCATGCGCCAACGCAGCCGATACGAATGCCAGCGTTACAACTCCGTGGAAGCTGCAGTGCATCATAGCTGGCCCTGCGTGTGAAAGGGCACCGAGCGGTGCTGCAACGACTAGCTCAAACTCTCAAACATGACTTGTAAGGCAGATAAAAATTCATAAGCCAAGCGACAACAATTCAGAAGAGTGGACGTCTTTTGCGACCAAGTTTGACTGGGCACGCATGCATGGCGAAGAAGCCTTGTTCACGCTCCGCGTGGATTGTCTAGTTGACTAACTGCTATAATAGTTTGTTTCAGCTGTTGTAGAGTAAGTGTTTCCTTGGTAGATTGGATCTCAGATACACGTTCCCAAGATACACTGGTTTGCAGAGCTTGGTAAAATGCCTGGATCATAGAGTAAGTGTTGTCTAAAAGCGTTTACAAGATCAGAACTTTCATAGTCTGTTGACCCAAAGTCGGCCCCAAGGACACCAAACGTAAACACAGAAAGAAAAGAAAGAGCATTGCACTAAACATAAACAACACGAAAAAAGTGGGCATTGGGAACAAAAGCTGCAGACTGAACACAGCATCTGTGCAGCTTCGGACTGTGCTGAAGATGCTCAAGAAGCTGGCCACCAAGATGTTAACCCAGATGTACTCAGGCAAACTGGCATACGCCTTGACTGCAATGCTCTGCAATGGTTCCAAGTGTGGAGCAGCTCCCTCTGTTCCCCTTTTGGCATTGGGGTCAGGATGACTTGAGGGGCAGCCTCTGTGTGCCAAACACCAAGCAAGATCCAGTGCATTGCTGGAGTATCACCTCAATAATTCTGCAAAGTGAGTAGCAGAGGCCAGGGGCAGATTAGGTCTCGTCTGCAAGAAGGTCAAACCAGAAGTGGGCACACAGTGCTGTTCAAGCATGCGCTTGCAGCAACATGGGTTTGCATGCATGCTGATGATCTCAACAGGACTTGCAAATAGATCACACCTGGGCAATGTCAAAGGGCGTGCTGAGCAACATGCAAGTGTGAAGCAACTGCTCAGACAAAATACTTTGTTCTTGCCTAAGCAGTCTCAACAAAGTTGTGGGTGACTGTTTGGTGGAAAGGGTTGATTGTACCCCGCAACTGTTCTGCCACAGCAACCTGCTGACTGCCAAGCCGTCAAGCTCACAGTTGTGCCGGGGCATGTTCCTCAGTCAAATCACACTACTTTACGATTGTGGCTGACTGGATGCGACCATAGCTGCCGCCAGTGCTGTCTGAGCTCTGCATGCAATAACAAAACAAATGTCGTGGCAGGAAGAAGGCATGCACTCTGCAATCTTGCTGCTTGAACAATAGCTAGGCATGGGAGCAAGGCCCCAAATGTTACCTGTCTTAGCGATTTTGAGCCGTGCTGCATCGCGATCTGCTATTGTGTTGAAAGGGCATGGCACCACTTGCTGAGCTGAGGGAAAGATGCCCATCGGCACACCTATACTATAAGGATATGCTTCAGAGCCAAATTGCTTGTGTGGTTGAGAAGCTAATGTTCAATTTTGCATCATGCACACAAGAAACAGGCGTACCGCACAACAGGATGAGAACAGCAGGCCAGGACCAACTTGGTAGGCAGCACGGCTTGAAGGCAAGCTCACCCACATGCAGCAACACAAAATGCAATGCAGACTGTGGGAAAATGCTGCGCGCATTATGCAGGAGAGTATGTCGCAGCAAAATTATGACTGCGCTCATACGGATGTTGGCTGGATGCTGTACTTACTTTGGAGACAGCGCCTGTAAGTGTAGAAGCCTGGAGACAGAACAGGAGAGTCTGCTGTTATTGCATAGCCCTCATGATCAATCAATAAACCATCACCCCACAGGAGCTTGACTTTTTCTATTACATACTTGCTATGTGTTCCTTGTCTGAACTTCAGTGGCTCTGAGTGTTCGCACTGTATTGATATTGCAGAACCGGAGCCATTTGCCACCTGAAAGGATTATGTCACAGTTGCCTTGGAGACTGCGAAGACCCGCAGCTTTTGTATCCATGAAACAGAACATCTGCTCAGCCACTGCAGCTGAACGTCTTCACACCTGGAACGCAACTCGGACCCGATCCAGTGCAGGAGATTCGGCATCGTCTTGTACCATGCTCTGAGCCGCAGGCGCAGTCCTGTGTCACGTCGTAGCACCGTTCAGGTGGTCCAGCTGAAGTATTGGGAGCATACGAGGCCTGCCAGTGACAGTACACTAGACTTTTGCCGAGCAAAGGCCGCGCCTTCTTGGCTGCAACGGAGGCTGAGATGGCGCTTCACGAACAGCACTGGTCAGAGAGAGTTGCGGCCGCAACCAAAAGTGCTTCTGCTTAGAACAAGGGGTGGAAGCTGCAACCTGCGGTCCTCACTAGCCCGTAGCTGCTGCCGCTGATGCAGCGGAGGATTGCGCAACGTTTCTGTACGTCTTGCAAGCAAGGCACGATACGAGAACTAGGGTCTCGGTCCAGCTTCTTCTATAGGTAGCGAGAAATGGCAGACAATCGAATCGCTTTGATAGTACTAAGGCAGGCTTAGTAAGGCAGCCTTAGTAAGGCTTAAGTCAAGGGTCAGTGTTTCGTCAACAGAGATGTCTCCAAGCTGGCAACAAGCTTGGTCGGCTCTCAGCCACACCGACTAAATCTTGACAAGCACATGCAAGACGATAGTAGGCGGCGCATCGCCACCATTGCGAGGCACCTGCAACCTTTAGAAAGTCCAGTGAACGAAATACCACAACCAGGAAGCAAACAAGTTTTTGCTACGCAACACACCGCCGCGAAGAAGGAGGCAGCTATAAAGTCTTCCTATGCCAAAGTGCATGGGGAGGTGTCGGAACAGCCGGCAAGTTGGACTGGGATACCTGTAGTTCAGAAAACTGCCCTGCAAGAAGTTATATATCAAAAGGCAGTCCGAGAGGGAATAGCCAAGGTGTCAATATGTGACCCATTTTTTGCTTGCTGTTGGGCAGCAAGCGCTGCTGACCTAAGTGCTCGGTCTTCTGTTGTCAGATCTCAAGGTCTGCTGTGGCCTGCTAGATCACCATCAACCGCCCACACAAGCGTAACGCTTTCACACCCTTGACGAGTAAGTGCTTTTGCAACCTCCTGATATCATGTCCAGCAAATGCTGTCCATACATGTTCACAAGGAATTTACGTCGTATCGTTACGTGCAGATGCAGAGCTATCATTATGCTTCAATGACGTCAGAGATGATCCAGACATAGGTGTAGTCATCCTTACAGGTGCGATCAGCAAAATCTTGACTCTCTGCATGCAAAGCTACTTCATTGCTGGCCACTATCAGGCAACATGCATAATTGCAGCATTTCGACCTTAATTTAGGATCATGCCTCCTGTTGCACAGGAGACGCATGGCGATGCAATTGTAAACTTCTGTAACTGCAGGGGCTGGTACAGAGGCCTTCTGCAGTGGGGGTGATCAGTCAGTGAGGGGTAAGGGGGGCTATGTAGGGGCTGATGGAGTTCCCCGTCTGAATGTACTGGATCTACAGGTGCTGCGTCATGACTCTTCCGTACCCTCTTGCCTTCATGCTGCTCTGCTTGTGCTGTTGGTCTTCCTCTTCTGCATGTTGTTGGTCCTCCTCTTCTACATGTTGTTGGTCCTCCTCTTCTACATGTTGTTGGTCCTCCTCTTCTGCATGTTGTTGGTCCTCCTCTTCTTGTGCTGTTGGTCCTCCTCTTCTTGTGCTGTTGGTCCTCCTCTTCTGCATGTTATTTCCACTACATACTTCAGGCACCACAAGCACCAAGCACCACAGGCACCACAAGAACCAAAACTGCATGGCAAGGTTTTGTGGGAAATCTGCACGGCAATGTTCTGTGGGAAAACTGCACAGCAACGTTCTGTGGGTTGGAAACTCTGGAGAGCACACTCATCGTCATGAGCGCACCCTCCAGGGTTTCCAACTTTCCCTTCAGTGTACAGCATCAACAGACCCTGACCAAATTAGGCTTCAAGACATATCCCAAGAGTGGCAATGCCTGACAGTCGTGTCCAGGCGTTTCTGACTTCACATTTACACTTTGAATTGGGCTTTCCAAAGGACAGCGAGCTTTCTGTGTTCCAATGGGCAAAAGGGCCCATTCACTATTGTTACTAACCCTGAAAGCCTGGAACCCTGAACCCATTCAATGCTGTTCAGTGATCACGGACATGTCTCACATGCATGCACTGACAGATTCTAAACGCATGCAGGTCCAGATTAGGAGGTTGCCCAAGCCAGTCATTGCCATGGTTGCTGGCTATGCTGTGGGCGGGGGACACATACTGCACATGATCTGTGACCTCACGGTAAAGCCCTGCTGTCATGCCACATGCACACCACCAGGGCTGAGTGAAGCTGCCCTGAGACTGGTCAGCCCTGTCAGCAGGGCCAGTGACACCCTGAGTGTAACACATATTGGTTAAGCATGGCACAGCACAGCAAGCTTCAGAGTTAGGGGGCAAGCCCGACACCCCACTGACACAAGTTACCCTAAGCTCATGCAGCCTGCTTCCAGTGGATACAGTCTGCATTTGATGTCTGACCTGACAACATGCTTCTCATGACAGCAATGTTGCCCACGTACATTAGTCTGTTTATGTGATCACTTGCAACTGTGCTGTGTATGATCATAAGCAATCGACCTCACGAACTGTGGAGCTATCGCTGTGTTCTCATGCATGCAGATAGCAGCAGACAACGCTGTGTTTGGGCAGACTGGCCCAAAGGTTGGCAGTTTTGATGCTGGCTACGGGTCATCACAAATGGTCAGGCTCATAGGTAGCTCACCCACCTTCCCTCGGCTTTCACAACTTGTTGACACCTCTTGTTGTTTCCCTTCAACTTTTATGCTGCTCTGGAGAGACAAGACTTGTCCTGCATGCACCTAGCTGGAAAGCATCGTCATTCTTATCATTATTATTATAATTGTTATTATTACTGTTATTATTATCAACTTGTATTTCAGCTGCCTTTTGTTGATGGCTATGGGTATTCTGAGCTCCTGATTATTCTGCCTGAACAGCCTGCCAATCAGGTGTTGGGCTTTCATTTTCCTTGCCTTTCTGTGGCTGGGGGCTGTTTGTGGACTTGCATAGGTGGTCAGGCTTGTGGGTAGTCTCTTCTTCTCTGCATGTTTGACAAAACTCACAATCTGCTTTTAAGTCTCTCACTGCTTCTTCTCAGCCTCAGCTGTCTATGCTTTGTTACATCTGTCTGTTGTTCTAAGCACAAACCGCGATGACCCCCTGGTTTGTCTTTTGAAACTGGTGTGGTGTCTTGAGGTCACCAGGCTCCTGCTGACTGATCCATTGGCCCTTTGTTCTTCGGAAGGCTGCCTTTCGCCTCTGTTGGGGCTGCCTTTTGCCTTCAATGAGGCTGCCTTTCGTCGCCTTTATTGGGACTGCCTTTCCCCTTTGTTGGGGCTGCCTTTTGCTTTTGATGGGGCTGCCTTATGCCTTTGTCAGTACTGCCTTTGGTGATGTGCATCATGAGCAAGCTTGCAGTGCAGGTCAGAAACGAGCCAGGGAGATGTGGTTCCTGGCACGCATGTACAATGCTGAACAAGCCCTGAACATGGGGCTGGTCAACACTGTTGTGCCCCTTGACCGCCTCGAGACTGAAACCCTTGTCTGGTAAGTCTACCTATTTGGCTGGTGCTGTCCACCACCAGCACACTCAGCTCAATGTTCAATTTCAAAAGCAGGCTGTGGGTTGCGCTCAGGTGCAGAGAGATCATGCGCAACAGCCCAACTGCCCTTCGGCTGCTGAAGTCAGCCATGAATGCTGTGGAAGATGGGCAGTCTGGCTTGCAGCAACTGGGAGGAGACGCCACAATGCTCTTCTACAACTCTGAAGAAGGCAATGAGGTGCAGTCCTTATCTGATATGTCATCACCTGGAACCTTTTTCTATTAATAACTACAACCATCAGAATGAACATTGTGTTGCTAACTGGTGGCAAGTAGGTGTGCACACTGACTTCTGTGTTGCCACGGCGGATCTCTTTGTTGCATTCTGTTGTGCAGTGGCAGCCCGATGGGATGTTTGAGGAAGATGAAGATGAAGATTCACAGCACAATGTGTTTTGCTTGTGTGTGCATGTGAATCTGTGATGCACAACTGAGCATGCAAGCAGTAAGTGCTGGCTGTGTGTCTTGTAGCTGTCCCAGCAGTTGTGTTGTAGGTTGTCGTTTGCCGAGGGGTTCGTTGTGTAGCAGAGAAAACCAATATGTGAGCATCAGTGCCGGCTGACTAACAGCTGTTTTGGCACACAGGGTCGAGAAGCCTACTTGCAAAAGCGGCCTCCCAACTTCGCAAAGTTCAAGAGGTTGCCCTGAAAGCAAAAGCACTTGAGGGGGACCCAAGAAGCAGATAGTGCAGATCGTGGAAGAAAGTGTGGGGATTACATAAGCTTTGCAGTGTGTATTCAACAAGCTTTGAGCCACAATCCCCATGCGCCTTGATGGACTGTAAAACCCAGCTTGTATGGTGTTGTTATCAATTGACACAAAGACTATGAGTTGACATAAAGACCTGAGTATTGCTGCTGCTCAGAGTTCTGCTTCATGTTTTGCGCTTAGCGCCAATTCACAGCCTGCACCACAGTCAAATACACATTGTTGGGTACGGCTTTACTAGTACTAACAGCTTGTCTGGGGAATTGGTAAGAGCATCCAATCTTCGACAGTGAAGCGACAATGAGGACACGCCTCCAACTTGTGCAGCCACTGAATTTTTGCACATACGACAGCTTTGACTTGTACTTAGCACTCCAGTGAGGTCTCATGTCACACCAGCTGTGCCTGCTGCACATGATGAGTTCAATCCTGCATTTGCTGGACAACTCTCTCAAGAAGACTCACTCATGCAAACCAGCATGCACATGGCAAATACACTCTCTCTCACACAGCTCGACATCTTACATCACTGGCAAGACAGGCAGCCTTAACAAGGTACAGATACCGTATGAGCAATGGCACTGCATCTGCTACATATTCTGCCTATGTAGCTCATTGCCTCAGAAAGTTTTGTAAAGGGTTCCCTTTTTCAGTCTGAGCAGTGTGTGCTAGTCTTACTGCCTGCACAGGCAAGATCATCATCGTATGCCCTCACGTCACAGGAAGCATCAGTGCCACAAAACATCAGATTTCATACAGCATAAACCCAACATGGCACATGCACTGTGCGCAGTGTATTGCATGAGTCAAATCACCACAGCTAGCTCAGGCAAGTTGAGCAAGAACAGTAGATCATTCAGGAGGAGCTGCATGTTCAGCAGTGTATGACCAGCATGACAGCATATCAAAATAAGTCATCTGGACTGTTGTAAAGCCAAGTCAACAACATGACACACAACACAACACAACACACACCCGGACACGCACACAGACACACACACACAAGGCATCTGCTCGAGCCAGCTCACCTGTCGTCCCAGCTCTGAGTGCAGCTGCTGGCATTCATCAACACAGCCATCAGCAAAGGCAGCCAATCCGCTGGCAGCGACATCAGTCTTTAGGCCTGTGCCAAAGAGCTCTGCAGTGGCTTGGTTGTGGCTGCCTTGGCAGCAGCTGATGAGCTTGGCAGGCCAGTGGGCTGCTCCAAAGGGGACCCACACCACACAGCCCTGTCATCAAACAATTTTTATATTCCTTTCACAGGTGTGTAGTTAGCTGGGTGTACCATAGTATGCAAATACAGTCCCAGGGGACTATGTTGTGCTGGTCTCGTGCACATACTGCATGTCTACCTATTCGCACAATCTACGAGTGTTGTTCTGACACACACATGCAATTGTATGCAATCAGTGAGCTGTGTAGATTGACTGCAGCTTGCCCAGAGGCATGTCACAGATCATGGGTTCTTGGTCTGGATTGATGTTTGTACAATGTATCTTGCAGTACGACATACAATGATGATATACTGTACATATTCTATTGTGAGGTTATGTCACCTGTCGCCATGTGGAAGGGGGAAAGTCTGCAGCAGCTTTTGCCGCAGACAGGGTTGCAGCTGGGCACTGATGGCTGTTTGGCTGCAAAGGTACATCTGGACTCACATGAGAGCCCAGGATCTGTCCTGCATGTGTGGCTCTAGGGTGGCTCTGCTTGCCACCATTGCATGCATTGCTGGTTGACGGCTCATTGCCAACTATCCCAGAGTTCTCTTCAGCAGCTGAATCACCTGTGAGTATGTGCAGCATGACAGGAAAGTCTTGTGATATGGTACTGTGAGCACAGCAATGACACAAGCCAAAATCTGGCTGAGATGAGACTGGCATCTGACTACATTGCCGCAAGGCTTTGACAGCCAGTTGTATATGAGCAGTACATCAGTGTGTATGAATGCAGTCACAATGGCCAAAAGCAACTCCATGCATTACATATGCAGTCTCACAGCGTGACGTGTCTCGCAGTGTGACATGTTCTGCAGCTGATTTATGTTACGGGCCAGGAGCTAAATGTCTCATGGCAGCATGTCCAGCTGCATGTTACTCATTTATTCACACCTGTACTCTGGAGGTGTGTGACCCAATTTGAGACACAATCAATAGCTGCACTAAGTACCTTGAGCCATGCTGCTGATATCAGTTTCCTGGTGCTTTCCTGTCTGGGCTCTGTGCTTGGCCCTGCCCCTGCCTCTACCCCTACCTCTCTCCCTGCCTCTACCCCTTCCCATGCCACCACCTCTGCCCCTGCCGTTGTCTGTGAGAATGACAACACTCTGAGGGCTGTCATGTCCTTGACTGCCCTTTGCAGGCTGTGTGGGAGGGGTTGCATCCCTTTTGGGATGGCATTTCTTGGCATACGGAACTGGTATTGGTGTTGTGCCAATCTCTCTGGCATGCTCTGCAGAGGGCTTAGGGCTCAGGGCATCTGCTAGGGGGGCTACCAGAATCCAGGCATCCTGTGTGAAGAAGCCACTAAATGCTCTCAGCAAAATGAGCCAGCAAGTAACGCAGCAGGCAGACGAGCCAAAGAAGAATGGGTGATAGACAGTGGGGATGCTTTCACCATGTGAGTAAGCGAGTGCGTGAGAGAGTCTATTGCCACTCTGACCCAGCAGCTGACATGCTTGCAATTACAGCATGCATTGTTGGCATTGCAAGCCAGTGTTTTGGGTTGTCTGCTGAGGAACATCACAGCCATGTGGCATCCAATTGGTGTAGTATAAGAGCATTAATGAATGAATCAATCAATCAACCAACAATCAATCAGACAGACAGACAATCAGACAGACAGACAATCAATCAGACAAGCAGTTGGTTGATTGATAAGAGCGGCACCTCCAACTGAGCCTTGTCTAGCTGCACCAGCTCTTTGAACGAGCCTTTGCAGTTGGCGCTGCTCAAGTCCATCTTGAGATCCAGCCGCCGCTTGCGCTTGGAGCCAGGCTTGACTGTCTGTGAGTGGGTGGGGCACACTCGGACGTAGAAGAAGTGGTGCTGGGCAGTACAGGAGGGCTGGCACATGTCTGGCTGGTGGCCCTGCCCTATGGCCTGCACCACTCTGCAGCAGCAGAAGCATGCTTGAGAGCCCTGGCTAGCTCAACTCCAGGTCAGCATGTGTTCTGTTTGGCAACAAACAGTTGGATAATGAGTGTATGATCAGAGCTAGCAGGCGGATTGCCAGCTTGACACACTGCAATGCCTCTCTTGATGGACGTTTGCGTCTGCAAAGGCTGCAAAATCAAGCGGGCAAATGGGTCATCATCTAACTGCCTGTCCGATTCCCTGGCATGACCCTCTGCATGTATGCGTATGCACAGCTTACAGAATCACTCTTGCAGCTGGCAGGTTAGTCATCGACTTGTTTGCATCTCCTTTTCTGACCTGTTAGATGAGCATTCCCAGACAGCATTTTGAACTGTACACAGAACGAATTTGAGTAATTCACAAGGGCAGCACAACAGGCAGACTTACTGTCCAGTGTGTAGGCCAGCCAGCAGGGTGTCAATCTCCTTCCTGCTGTCATGCTGCTGGAACTCCTCCAGCAGTACAAAGGCAACCCTCTGACCCAGAAGGGCTGTCCCAGGCAGCCCTGGGAGCTGCTCAGCCACAGTGTAGCTCAATTGGAGTCGGCTGACATGCTTGGGCAGCCATTGAGGGCAATCTGGATGAAGGCTGGATGAGCCAGGATCAGCCTCAGGGCTGGATGGATGATCGCTCAGTGGACCATGATCTGCAGCTGAGCCTGGAGCAGCAGCTTCTGCATTGATACATGCATCAGCATTGATGACCATGCTATCATTAGGAGCAACCTGCTGACCATATGTGTCTAAATCTGATGCATTCAGCCTGAGATCACAAGCCGTACAGGCCAAGACTACTGTTTGCTCACAGCCAGCATTAGCTGCCCAGCAACCCAAAGCATGTTCTGAACTGGGTAGTGCATGTGAGTGCACTGTGGGCTGTGAAGGATGTGAGCTGTCTGGCTGTGGAGGTTTGGAGGGAGGCACATCAGGGGTGACATCATGTTGGGCTATGCCTTGCACAGTGGAAACACCTTGCAGTGCCTGCAAACCAGGCTCTGACTTGTTGGACGGATGTTGACGCAAGGACGAAGTATGCCAAATGCTAGCCAGCACATGTGTTGTTGAGCATCAGTAAGGATCAACACTCACATCTGTTGAGGCAGTATGGGTCAGCTCTAATGCATATGCTTCTCCTAGCTTCAGCGTGCCATCACACGCTGTGTGATGCTGAAGGTGATAACAGTGTCACAACAGTTTGCACCATGGGAACATGCAAAACAAGACCAACAGCATCTCTGACCAAAGCATCAGTGCCATCACCTTGTGTGTGCGCTTGGCTCGCTTCCATCCCTGCAAGTCTGTCCTCTGAGTGGAGGTCTGATGCTGCTCTAGTGGCGGTATCATGCTAGCAGCCTTGAGTGTCATGCCAAAAGATGCTGTATTGGCTTGACAGGAGTCAGAAGTAGCTTGTGAGGATGTGGCATTTTGCCTCTGGCCCTCGGAGACAGTGGCTATCTGATGACATTTGGGGAAAAGCAAAGGCTGGTTCACTGCTGCTGCTGCTGTGGCTGAGCTGTCAGTACGCGAAGCCGGCATAGGCTGTGAACCACAAACCTGGTCAGCTTGTTTCTGCGACAGAGCATGATGCAATTGTTTGGCAAAGGAGTGAGCAGACTCTGAGGGCTGCTGCAAGGCATGGCAAGATTCAGATGATCTCATGTCAGCCTGGAGTGCTGATGATGTCAACACTGAGGATGCCAACATTTGGCTTGGGGCAAGAGGCAACCTGTTGAGGCTGCTCACGTCAGGGTTGCGGGAGTGTTGCAATTGCTGCAATGAGCCTGCCTGATGGCTAAGGTGACGGTGCTGGGAAAGCTGCAAGTGGGAGGTTGTGTAGCTGATGTGCGGCAGGTTCTCATGACTCCGCAACTGCTCATCCCCCTGACTTGAGTCCATGTCATGTGTTGAAGCAGAAGGCATGCTATGCAGCTGATGCTGAGCTGGCAGAGCGCATGCTGAGCTGGCAGAACGCATGCTGTGCAGCTGATGCTGAGCTGGCAGAGGCCATACGGCACTCAAACTCAGGTCATTGGTGGGTTGCTCTCTTGAGTTGGCTGTCTCTTGAGTCACACCACAATCTGAAGGACTGCAATGTCTGCTGGTTGCTGAGAAGAACGCCTGGCCAATCTGAAGCTGCAGCTGACTGGAGCTGCTTTGATATTGACCAGCAGGAAGTGTGCTTGGCTGAGACTGTTGTTCTGTGTCAGCATGACTGCCTGGGTCAGAAGATACATGGCACTCAGCCTCAGAGAGAGGCGCGTGTACCTGCTCTGAGAACGAAGGCCTATCCTCATCCTGCAGAGCACTTTCTTGTGAATCGAAGCCACATAAGCAGGCGACAGACGGCCAAAACTAGACTTGATTGATGCTGTGACTAGCATTGTGCTACTTGCTCTAAGGAAAATGTATCAGCGGCAGCACGTCGTGGCTGGTACTCTGAGCAAGGTAACCATCATGCATAATACCTGGGGGACAGGCAAAGCAGAAGGATGCATCAGCTGTAAGCCACAAAGCGCTTGAAGGGCGTCCTGCACAGTGTGCAGCTCAGCAGGCATTGACAGCGGCAGCGTGTGGAGCGTGTCACAGTTCAAAAGCGCTCAGCACCTGCTTAGTCCGGCTGCTCTGAATCACGCCATGCAGGCGCATGATCTGTAACAGGCAGGTCCTGAGTGCTGCGCTGTTTAGTTCAACAAATCTTGCGCTTGTCAGGAAAGACAGCAACTGTATCACAGTTGGCTTCACATTTGTACCTGTCGTAGATCTGTCAGCCTGTACAGTGCCCCTTCCTTAAGGGATGCTGGCTGTACAAGGCCTGTGCCCTTGGTCAGGAAGTTGTAGACCTCTGTGTACTGACTAACAGGCAGAGCAATCTGACATTGCTGGCCTGCTTTTACTAGCCGGAAAGAAGGCTGTTGAGCAGATTGTGTTGGACCTCCATCTGCTTGTGCACCTGTCCACTGATCCCCTGTGTGGGTACTAAAAAAGCCGCTTTGGTGCTCAGCTTGCATGTCATCGGAAACATCTGCTCGGAAAATGGCTTCTTGAGTGTAAGAAGCAAGCTGAGAGCTCCAGTCAAGCTCCTGAGCAACTTCAGATGAGGCTGCTTCCTCGGCGTCCCAGGGCATTTGTGAGCTTGGCCAATGAGCTTCTGAGTTGCTGGTGTGACCGCTGGATAGTACAAGCCGTCTACGAGGTATGAACTTCATCGAAGTAAGAGCGCACTCCGCCACGCTGTTGCCAACCAGTAGAAAATCGCAGAAAACGCGCATCCAAAAGCTTCACAGCATGCCCAGCATGCTGACATTAGTCATTGATTAGAGCTTCCCCCAGAAGTGCACACACAATAGCTGTCTCCATGTGGCCGCATTAAAGCGCATGATGCGTTGTCATTGCACATGACATAGCAGACTCCCCAGATTCTCCCCTAATAGCTGCGTCACAAAATGTCGACTGACTTGCAGACAAGTCGAGATTTCAAAATGTAATATTGCTTGTTTGTGGAAACGCATGTGCATGCAAGTGGGCATATGCCATGTCAGAAGGCAGCTCACAGATATGCAAATAGGCTCATGCACGCACATTCTAGCTCATGCATAAATGCACCTGTCGATCTTTGTTGACATGACAGCATGCATGCAAAAACAAGGGCAGCCAGTCAGACACGAGATGGACAGTCAACCTTGTAGGCACTGAAGACAAGCTTTTGTGGTCTCAAAGCTGCAGGCCAAATGGTCATTCCTATTTGCATAGCTGTCACAGTGTGAGCAGTCAAGCACAGCAGTCACGAGGTCTCTGCCTTTGGAGCATTGTGCTGACAACCTGGCACCATGTGAGCTCTGTCACACTATCATACAGCAGTTGAGCACTTTGCCAGAGTCGCTTGGTTTCATCTTGAAACTAAATGGAATCATCTGTTGCGCCGCCTGCTGTGGAAGTCAGTGTTTGCTGGCCCTGCAGACTTATGTGCTTTGGTTTCCTCTGCTGCAGAAGACGATTGATCAACCCTGCCCACAGCTCTGCAGCAACGTCACACCTGCTTGGTCAGGATATACTTTCCAGCACACACTATGGGCATTCAGCAATGCTCTACAGTAGGCAATGTGCTGCTGATCACAGGAAATAGAGAATGTGTACTCTGCATTGCTTGTTGAGAGAGCAGAACAAGTTTGGTTAACATACATTCCGCTATGCAAAGCTTGACCAATACTGCTAGCTGCCACATGCATAAAGCATGCAATGACAAGTGCGGCATGATCCTAGTGTGTAGCCCTGTCACGATAGCTAAGCAATTTTCAAGACTTGCATCAAGTGCACAAACTACACAGGACATATATGCACAAATGCCACTCCACCTTAGAACAGTCTAGTTGGTGATATTCCCTGTTCATCACATGCACCAGGTTATGCACATTGTCAAATCAGTTGAATGCTCAATGCTGCAGCCATTAGTGGGAGGCAGGTGCACTATGTGAGCTTAGTTGAATGCATGACCAAGCAGTCACTAGTGCTACTAGTGTGGGGCAGGTGCTCACTTCATGCCCCATGATTGCTGAGTGACCACTCCAGGAAGCATGCTCCTACCCTCCTCAGATCATTGTCTCTAGATTATGCCAGTGTTGTTGCAGCACCGTGGTGCACTGTCCAACAAGTACACGTGTGCCACATGCACTATGAAAGCAGCCATAGCGGCATGTGCAAATCACACAACAGATTAGTGAGTTAAAAGTAATTAATCTGTATTGTTCCTGAACCTGTATCGTTAGTCTTGTATGAACTGCAAAAGAATCTTAACAAAATTTGATGCTTGACTCAAAACATACCATGTCAGTGACACAAAACGTACCATTAAATGCTGGTCATTTATTGCATAATAAGTTCCATTGGATGTGTACTGAAGTCACTATGCTATAAGACACACCAACCAGAAAGTGGGACAGAATGCTGGAATTGAGCGCAATTGATTTGCTGCAGTAAGCTACTCAGGTGGGTCCTGACTTGGATCGGGCTTGTCCTTGTCAGGATCCTCTTTCTCCTTCTTCTTCTTCTCTTCCTCCTCTTCTTCCTCTTCATCTGGTTGTTCTGGATCACCAGGAAGCGGCCGAATCTTTGGAGTGTCTAGCTTGTCAAAGTCAGGTACGGGGTCAGGCCTTCTACTAGGTTGGGGCGTTATCCACTC
>JAABUK010007332.1_pt1 | contig 15973 bp, 21 predicted proteins | sample 5559141 | NCBI WGS metagenome assembly JAABUK01 (sample SAMN10711869, study PRJNA513367) | rock metagenome | isolation source: Antarctica rocks | place: Antarctica: Victoria Land, Pudding Butte nord | collected 2016-01-03
TCACCCTGTCAGCTCGCGCAGCTTAGTCACAAAGTCTCTGTAGCGCACTGCCTTGGGGAGGGTGCAGAGCCGTGTCTCCCCTCCTTCAAAAGCCAGACGCCCTTGACTGTCTTGCACCAGTTCTCCTCCCCAACGGCATACAAACTTGATCTTACCTGCAACAAGCGGACACATTGATGAGTGAGTGCTGCATGCAGAAGGCCGCAGCCTTGGGAACATGCTTGTGGGCCTGCCAGTTGGGAAGTTTGATCTTACCGGGTGAGTTGGGTCTCTGCAGGTCTTTGCTGACCGCGAATGGCGTACTGGCAACAGTTGTCATGTTGTGTTGTCACAGAAGTTCCTGGGCAGATCAGTGACTGCAAGCAGCTGTTTGCACTGATTTATGCCTGCAGCATTGTCTGTGTTATGGCTAAGGCCCAGAAAGCAAAGGGGTTGTAACCTGCAATGCAAACAGAGCAAACCTTGAACTCGTGCTGTCATGCTCAGGCATGTCTCCCTGTCATGCAGAAAGCATGTGCTGGCCTGAAACAGGTCAAGCTGCTTCGTTGCACTATCTTATAAATGGTCTTTAAGCGGAGATTAGGCATTTGAGAAATTGTGCCTCGTCACGCATGCAAGGTAAGGTTCAATGATGTATGAGAACAAGTAAAGCTTGCAGAGCGCATTTGGTCGGCCTTGGTGCGCCTGCAAGGACTCTGCAGATCGTCTGTGCAAATACCTGGCAAATCTCCCGGATTGACCAGATAAGCACGGCCAGAAGCACGCGTCTTTGTAAATCGAGAATCTCAAGCGCTGCCCGGGCGACCTTTCGACTTTGCGGCGCAGGGGATATTGCCTCCTGATATGTTCTCTTGCACTTCCAAGACCAGCGTCCTGAGGGGCTGTAATGCTGGATACTAGACTTTGATGACTTCTGGAAGAGTTACAGAAACATCATTTGTCACCGGTCGCAGCGCCTTGAAACGCGGAAGCGGCTGTGTTTTTTTTTTGGGCATGTCTGGCAAGTCAACGTTGAATAGATGCAAAAGTGGGCTTCGCGTGGCATGTACGGTCCTTCTTACAAGCCGTAAGTACTTACTAATAGCTCCACCCAGCTAGATAGGCGCGACGCACTAGCCAATCAACCATCTCGCGCGTGACCTGTGAAGTGCATCTGTATCTTTCGGTGGTTACAAATTCCGCGTTGGTCTGTACGATGGTGATGGCGCCAGCAACGCGATATGACGCTGGGAATTTGTGACCTTCCCGCTAGAATGTCCCGGGAAAAGAGACGTCTGCCCACTGAAGACGCAGTGGTAACTTTTTCAGCATTTGAGTAGTTTACTGCATCGATTCTGAACAAGTATCTTCGAAACATCAAAGCAGGCAACAACGTTGTCTGCTCTCTGTTCACAGGGCGTGGAGGCAACTTGCCGGGCAGTGAAGAGACTGCAGATTGCCGCGACTGACATCGCCAACAGCTGTGACCAGGTGTGACAAGTGTGTAGCCTTTGCTGCCTTACACCCCATCACGAGCTGCAATGTGAAATCCCCTTTGCTGTCCACTCAGGGTGTACCTCAGGCTGTGTGGCCTCTTGGCCAGCAAAACCCAACAGAAACATCGCAGCAGTTATCATGTCAGCTTGCGTCATCTAGCATTGTGTCTTCATTGGAGCAGCATGATGCAGCGCCTTGCCAGGTCTGCTCAGCCTCCCTCAACAAACTTACCTTTCGCCAGCTACCCATTTGCTTTGACCACTGACTAGTTCATCTATGTGCAGGATACTCCTGTCGCTTGGGGCACGCCTTCAGCAGAGGCAGCTGAAAGTACGTCTCCCACACGATGTGCACCACAGAGGTCTATGTCGAGCCCTGATATGTCCAGATTTAAGTTTCGCCTGACGTCCTGCAAGCCACCAATCCATCCCGAGTCAACCAGCAAACTCCTGAGGCAACAGAGCGCAGCAGAACATCTGCTGCAGACAGCGGATGACTCTGCCGTACTCAAAACCACCACTGACAGGCACTGTGAGCAAGAGCGGCTGTTTCATCAGTTGGACCAAAAGCTAACCCTTCACGCACCTCAGCAGCAGCCACTGTCGCCTTCACAGAATCAGCGTTCGCCTCCATTCCCATCTTGTGCCAGCATGCTCAGTTCTTTTGCCACTCCTGGTCCTCCCCAAGTTGCACTGGCTGCCACAGCTCTGGCTGCAACGTCTGGCAATATAGTTGTCAATGAACAAGATATTGAAGATGTGGCTCATGATGAGCTGCATGTGATGGTGGACAACAGCAACTCTGGTGAGCTCTGCTCTCCATCAACTCCAATTCGGCGAGAGGACAGTCTCCCTGTCAGGGAGCAGGAGGAACAGGCAGCTGCAGAGGTCATGTTTGCAGCCATGTATGAGCAGACCAACATTTTGTTGCGCAATTTGCATTTTGAGAGGCTCAACCGAAGAGCAACATCAACATAGAAGTGACAGCATCATTTGTGGATCAACCTTGTGAGCAAGTGTGACCAAATATGTATTCAATTTTGTGACTTGCTGACCCACATCTTTGACATGAAATCCCTGATACTGTCATGACTTGCCTGTATAACACAGCTCCGCATTGTTTGCTTGTGTACCTCTGTCCGCTGAGAACACGTATCTGCTGACAAATGCCATCATGCTTTGGTTCGTCCACCAGTTAATCAAAGCACAGTATTGAGTTGACAAGTTTGGGCTTGCGATCTGCAAAAGCTTGCATTATTGTCTACTGTGCAATTCTGCTGAAGGCATCCAGTCACTGCTGGTGTCACATGCAAACTTTTCCAGTGAAGCATAGGACACTGCGACGCTCAAATACTATGGTTGTTCCGTACAAATAGAGCAAGTCAACGACAGCCTGTCCGGTCAAACATAAGAATAACGTCGTCAAGGGGTATGCGTGAGTCCTACATGATGTCAATATATCCAACGCAGCAAGTCAAAAGTCGCTTGCCAGATCAAGCATCACACCCAGTGTTGGTATGGGGCCTAAGGCCAAGAAGATGCAGTACAAGCTACAACAAAGCTGACATTGATCTTGATGCGTAAGCTGCTGCTTAGACGCTGCACTGCAATTGCTGTCTTTCAACTGGCTGAAGCATCTGCAGCTTTTCTGTCTCGCTTGTCTTGCGCATATATCTTGATGTGTCTTTGGATCAGTTCAAAGCTAGTGAACGTCAATGCTGCTGCTGGAGTGGTCCTCAGCAAGTTTGTGCCACAGCCCTTGTAGAAGCCTTTCAAGCGATCTGCTGCCCAAATCTGCACATTTGCAACAATGATTCCCTGTCAACACAAATTGAATGGAGCAGCACCTTGACACTCAAGAATGCCGCTGTAGCAGTTGACGCTTGCCATGACAAGACATAGTGATGCAACACAGAACAGACTCGAATCTCGATATGTTGCAAGAACCTCTTGCAACATAATGAGATTCAGACAATCAATCAACAAACTTATGACGACCAATATGGAAGGCACATGCCAAGCGATGCGCTCACCTCTTTTCCAACTTGCACAAATCCATTGAAGGGCCCTGATCCAGTCACATGCATATGTGACCTCAACACTTCATGAGGGTAGGTAGCCGTTGATGCAATCATCTTGGAAACTGCACTTGCTGTCACAAGCTCCAGGGTATTTAGCTGTTTGTCGTTTCTAGTCTGCAAAGCCCTTGTCTCAAACCAGCTTTTGCATGCCTCATACAGAGGAAACTGTATTGCCACATGCGCAATCCCCATTAGGGAAGGTAGCAGGCCGCTGCACAAAGCAATGCAAGGTCAACAAAAAACCAAGAATTGCATTTGCAGCTGATCTGGAGCGAACTAGTCCACATTGGGCAGCACAGATTATCTTGACACATCAAATTGACATACAGCAGTGACGGTCTGCTTACATTTTAGCTTGATCAAGGTGGCATTGGCCTGTCAGTCAAGACTGTTTGACAGCATGGTCAGTCCAAAACGTGCACATCTCCTGCTCAACGAGAACAGTCAACAAGATCTTCTGCATTCAGTCTTTCCGTAGCAACAGGCTGTGCCGTGAGCACGGGTATCTGATGAAAGCAGCACGCATGTGAGGTGCTTGCAGGCTGACCTGTACAGACCAGCTATTCCCTCTTCCCGTGCTATCCTGCTCAATGCATCAAAGGTCCCCTTATACAAGACCCCATTGGACCGGGCTGATTTCAGGCCCATGTGCTGTGTCTGGAGGCGGGTCTTGACAACAAACAAGGGATTGGCAAATGCAAGGGTGGCTGCACCCGCTCCACAAGCAGCACCCATGTGGATGGCTGGTTGCTTGATCCAATCATGACCCTTAGCTTTGTGACTAAGGGTGGTTTTGAGTTGCTCATATACGGAGAAGTAAACCTGCAAGGGAGCTTTGGCTGTTGACAGGGTTGGGGCAAGAGTTCTTACTCAAGTTGATTTGAGCTGCGCGTACACAGAGAAGAAACACCTATAAGTGAGCCTTGCTGTTGACAAATCTTGGCTGAAAGCTGTTGACCCAATTGCTGGGCATCGATTGAGATGATATATATATACATATACTTAATACCTTGAAGGGCTTTGAGATGTGTCAGCAATGAACAAACTGCCATGTTCCAGGGGACTTGAGACAGGCTGAGTATGACAGCACAGCTCTGCACAACTGTCAAGTGGCAAACAAAGAAAGCTTACCGCCCAATTTGGCAGCAAGGCAACCAATATTGGTGTGAGCCCTCTGTAGAGACCTTTGATCCCTTCCTGCTTTGCAATCATGGATAGGCCACCTGCAGTGAAAAAAAGCTGATGCACTAAGCTGCATGCCTTGCAAGCTGCATGCAGTGCCACCTGCCTGCAAGCTGGCATTACGCCTGTACATTGACACACCTCCAATGCCTTTGTAGGCCGCAGCATGAGCCCGGCCCTGAACTTGCAGGCGTGTCTTGAGCACATCAAGAGGACATACAAAGACTGCAGTCAATGCGCCTGCGGCACAGAAAGTTGCTGTATAGTAGCTGCTGCAGTACACTTTACAAGTCAACAGTTTAGACAAGCTCCTGCCTGCCAGCCCCCCGGCCAAAGCACTTGAGACTTCAGGATCGTCGAGCTCTCGCTTCTGCAGAGAAGAATGAGTGTGATTATACAATGGGAGATACGTAAGCTCGATAGCTATACAGGCGCCATTGACGCAAATTTACCCTGAACAATCCTTTGGCCATAAACCTTGCAGCCCTTCCTCCCGAACCCCAATTCTCGGGGCAACGCCGAGACGGCCAACTAGAGAATGTTGCTATATGATGGGGGAAGCAGAAGCAGCAGCTGTCACTCTATGCGCGTGCAGGTCGTTAGTGCAGGTCAAAGCCCTGCTCAGGTTTGTGCCAGTGCGCAGAGAACGGTCTGCCCAGTGCAATACGCTGTGTGTACAACGAAGCTCCCGAACTTATAGTACGCAGATGGAGGTGTAAAAGCGTGCCTTCGCAAATGCACACACAGAGTCAACAGTCGTTTAACGATTGCATTCACCGCCGGGTTCTGCCAATTGCCTAATTAGGGTCAACATGCATCAGAACATGCATGCTATGCTGTGACTGTCACACCCAGCACATAGCGCTTGCTGAGGCCAGACTCTCACCTGTCATTGGCCTTGCTTGCAACATCCCACGTCTGTACAGGGAGACAAATTTGCCAAAGCAAAACCATTTGGTCAAGAGAACCCCTGATCAGAGCTGATCTGGCTTCTTTGCGTTTTGTCTTGTATGGCCTCGCCAGCTCCTGTCGGCCGAGGATCGCGTAACAAGAGGGCGCCCTCAAAAGGCAGAGCTAGGAACAAGTCTCAAGGTGATGCTGCGTGACCTGAGCTTGCTGTTGTCGAAGCATGCACTGCAAGCAGCGCTGCATATTGTCAGGGTATCTTTGTGAGTTAACTGGTGATTGCTGCAGGTGCAGGACCTTCTGCTGCCCCACGACTCGCTCCTCCTGACCCTGCTGATTTGCAGTATGCAGCACAGCAGGCAAGTGCAGAAAAGACTGCTTGCAGCCTTAATTTGCAGCCTTGACGCTGACCTGCTGAACAGCTTGGCAGGAGGACACTGATGTGCTTCACAGATTTTATCCTTGTGCAACTGTCTTGCAGAGGCAACTCTACAAGCACAACGCGCATGCAGAAGCTGGAAGAGTAGTAGGCATGTCCATGCAGGTTAGCCTGCCTGCTGTATCTGTTTTGTGGTCAGCATGCTGTTCCATGTCTGGCTGGCGTTACTGGATGAAGTGCTTGAGAGTACTATGTAGCACGCTGAAGCAGCATATGTGCAGGAGCAAGAAAAGCTTCTGAGGGAAGTGATGAGGCTCATGCTCTTTCGCCAGAAAGCTCAGCCTGATGTACCTGTCCCTCGCAATGATCTGACCAAGGTCATTCTTGCCAGCTACAAGGACGGGAAGAAATCAAACATAGGCAATGCCATCATAGCGCTGGCACAAGAATCCTTTGCAAAGGTCATGGGCATGGATATGCGGGAGCTCAGAATTGCGCCTGTCAGCAAAGGCAAATCAAGGATCACAGGTGCCTGCTCTTAGAAGTCATTTGACACAATGCACAAATATTGAATCGCATCAGCGGCCACACCATTGCATGCTCCTCACTTCTAGGTTGTCAGTGCCATACGCCTCATGACACCATTGGGTGAGCATCTCCTTTTCGCAGTGAGAGTATGATGTGGTGTGCCATTGCTGATGACCAAGTCACAGCGCTTTGTGCAATGCAGATAATGATGCTGGAGGCAGCAAGTTCTATGTGCTGAGGAGTCTCGTGCCCACAAACTGGAAACGGAAGTTCGTGGCAGATGAAAGCCAAAATCCCAGCCGGCACTTGCTGATCATCCTGCTGATGCTGATCAAATGTCAAGGAGATAAGCTTTCTGAAGGTATTGTCTGAGTGATCAACCTCATGATGTTTGCAACACGCATTGTGCATGCATGGCTCCTCAGCAGGCCTATGATCTGTGCAGATCTCAGCCTTGACGTTCAGGCCCCCATAGCCTATAAATCTGTCATGCATGCTCAGCAAGCATAGTGTTGCACACAGCTTGTTGCAGTCAAGAGATGTGAACATGGTATGCAGAGGACATGTGGCAGTACCTGAGTGAGCTGGGTGTCCAACAGAGGGAAGTCCACTTCAAGCTGGGTAAGGTGGAGGATGAAATCAAGACCCTGGTGCAGAAGAAGTAAGTCACAGGGAGAATTATGCGAGGACTGTAGCTGGAGCTGCAGCTGCTGATTTCTGCATCTATTGCTAGTCTTCCTGCATGTCAATTGCCCTGTCAAGGTACGACATATGATGGCCAGTGCAGGTATTTGATACAGAGGAAACAGAATGGCGCTGATGGTAACTCCTTTACATACGAAGCTGGTCCTAATGCTACTGATGAGTTGGAGCCAAAGGGTGGTATAGATGCCTATGTCGACAGGGTGAGTTCCTGTTTTCCACGTCTGTTGTTTATCGAATTCTGCTTGATTCATCATCAGCTACAGACAAAGCTCACTTTTGTTACATGCATTGCAGCTGTTCACGGACAGTCTCGTTCAGCCATCTGCAGACCAGGCTCAGGATATGGAGATGGAGTGAAGGAAAACATTTACCACTCCAGTATTGCTCGGGACACAGCATTGTTTTAGCCAGCATTGGCATGTTGTGACTGCGTAGCATGAAGCTTCAGTCCTGACTACTGGCATCCTATAATCACAGATCTGATAGCAAAGCTTAGAACAATTCTATATCGGAGCAAGCAGGACAGGCTGGACTTTGTGATCTCAATACAAAGTTGTAAGCACCTGTTTTGTAAATTAGCTTGATGCAAGGTGACCAGTACAAATGATGTTTGCTACTGTTGCAACTTGTGCTTGACAGCCTGTAACAGTCACGATTCATCCTCCTCGTCATCCGCAAAAGACAATGCAACCTTTTGAATTTTGGCTGGTCTCTGAGGTTGCTGCTGATCATCAGATTGATCATGCACTGCATAATCAGGAATGGGCCTTTTTCGTACTACACTGGCCTGTCTACTGTTGTCCACTGTTGCTGTGTTGCCAGTACCCTGAGACATTGATGTTGTAGGCCTTTCTTGAGGTCCTATTTCAGAAACAGCAGGAACCTGTTCACTGGTGGGTTCAGTTGCATCTGTGGCAGCTGACAGGTCTGATGCGTTTTGTGCAGTGTTCTCATCTGGCCTGGCAGTATCTTGCTTTTGTTGCTGTGCTGTAACAGCTGCTTCCTGAAGCAGCTCCTTGATGCTTGGATCCCGAGCAAGGTCTGCAGCTGACTTGCCATTCTTGTTCTTTGAGGCTGGATCTGCCTTGCGCTTTATCAGCAGCTTCACTAGCTCAACGTTGCCTGCAAGCAGTGTGTCAAACATCAATTTGGCAAGACATTCCAACGTGGGGTCACTGCATGCTGCTTCTATGTGTTAGTACCAGAAGAAGTATGGTTCAACAGGGGCGGTCTCAGCGAGGGGCATACATGCCGGGAGCCAAGCGCCTAGAGACGCCTACTGTTATTCAAAATTACCTGACTGCGCAGCAAACATAAGTGCTGTCATGCCCTTCCTGGTCTTGCCGTTGATGCTTGCACCTGTTCAACCAATCACACCTCAATTCCAGGGCACATCCAAGCTGCTATGTCACTGCACAGAAGCGCTCTGGGCTACCTTCGTTCAGCAAGAATCTTGCAATTTCAGCATGTCCCTTCTGTGCAGCAAAGTGGAGAGGTGTTGTGTCGTCCATGGCTGCAGCGCCTTTGTCAGCTCCTTCAGCAACAAGGACTTTGCAGCACTCGAGCTGACCAGCCCAAGCAGACAGGTGCAAGGGTTGGCGAGAGTGTTTGTCTCTGGTGGACACGCTGCTCCCTTGCGCCAGCAGCTTTGTAAGCTCGGCAACATTGCCCTCCCTGGCAGCATTGTGCATAGCTAAGCTCATCCCGCCACCCTCAGTGATCAGGTGTGGGTGTTGTGGGAAGAAGGCAACACTGCAGAAGCTGCAACGGTGACCGTTCTGCAAGCTGTCTAGATATGGTAACGGCGCAGATTCCCAGACTCTCAAGCCCGTACGTGCAGTGGTTCTAAGGGCAACAGTACAGTTTTGGTCCCTGTACAGTGCTAGCGTACGAGATGAGCGCATGGCGTACGCCAGGCTGCTTCGTGATGTTGCTCATGGGCTTTAGCATCGAATAGTTGGGTTGTTACAATCACCGCCGTTATCTTACACTCCTTTTGGTGCCGCAAAGACATAGAGCATTGCCGACTCTGGCGTCGCAGTAAGGGAACTAGGCAACCGTGATCACAACACTCATCACCTGTCTGTAGAGCGCAAAAGTGCCTGTTTGGGGTAGTGAGTTTCTGCAGAACCCTGGGACTGTAAATGTCTTGGAGTCAGCTGCCTGTCCGCAGCCAGTTGCGCACATATGCGGTACGCTGCACCTATATGCACAAAGCTCATCGTTTGCACGCAGATTCCTTGCAGTGTACACAGCCGACGTACCACACCTGAGTTCACCTTCCTCTGCAGAAACGATTCCTCATCGCAGGAGCAGCAACAAGTGCTGGCATTGTTGCAGCTTACAGGAACGATCTGACGCAGCTTCAGTTTGACACCTTCAGCGCCTTTGGTCCCTTTCTGAGGCTTCTAGATGCTGAGTCATCTCACAATGTGGCTATATGGACAGCCAAACATGGCATAGTACCACGGGATCGCAGGCCAGACAGCCAGTCTTTGGGCGTGACTGTTTGGGGCAGAGATTTCCCAAATCCTATAGGCACGATGACAGTCTGAGCTGCATGGACTCCTCTGGTACCTGTCTGCAGGCATGGTAGTTTGTAAGCTTTGCTTGTACCTGCAGGTTTGGCTGCAGGTTTTGACAAGGATGCTGTGGCAATTAAGGGACTTTTAGGTCTAGGATTTGGCTTTGTTGAAGTTGGTAAGCTCTTTCGCACTATGCTTGACCTAGACAATCTGCAAGACTGCTATGTGCATAGCTGTTTCAGGACTAGCAACCCAGATTGCCCTGGCTGAAGCTTGTAATTTGCAGGTACAATAACGCCTCTCCCGCAGCCAGGCAATCCAAAACCAAGATCATTCAGGCTGCCAGAACTAGGGTGGGTGAATGCATGCTATGCCTTGGTGCCTGTTGCTTGCGCTACTTGTGCCAGACAACCTAGCAAAGGGCAACATGCATGCATGAAGCCTCATTTGACTGTGCCTCTTGGCGTCAGCCCTTCTTCAATTGCCTGCAATGCATCCTCTAGCAAGGTGTAGTGTGTGCTTGCATGCTAATTAAGTTCATGAAAAGAACACTTAGCAGTGTTAACAATGCTGTGGTGGTAAACACCAGTCGATTGGCTGTTTATGGATGCAGGGGCGTCATCAACAGATATGGCTTCAATAATGAAGGTGTAGATGCAGCAGCACAGCGGCTTGACAGTGTACGGCAACAAGGCATAGTTGGCCCTTCGACGCCAGAGGTGCCTCGAGGGCTTATAGGCGTCAACCTAGGCAAAAACAAAACCAGTGAAGATGCAGGAGCAGATTACTCCATTGGAGTATCCAAATTGGGGCAATTTGCAGATTATCTGGTCATCAACATCTCTTCGCCAAATACCCCAGGTATGTCAACCTCTCATGCATTCATATTGCCTGCAAATCTAGTAAGTGAATGTTATGCAGCACAAGCAGCATGTGTAACGTGTGTCTTCCCCCAGCGTTGCATACCACATTGTGTGGTTTAGTCAGCTTCGATCATGCTGCAGTTGCAACTAACATCTGGCACTATACTGAGACCTGACAGCAGCACCTGCAATCTATTCATGCACTGACCGATGGTCCACACCATGGTCAAACGCGGCGGTATCCTGTCATGATCGCTGTTGCAGCAAAATGAGCAACTCCAGCACTTAAACAAGTATCAGACACGCTGATCATGTTATCATCTGCTGCAGCCGCAACCAGTGCTCCACTTGTCTCCTGTGAAAACATGATCCAACCTACAAGATTTGGCAACCGTTTCCCACCATAGCCCTACTTCATCATGTTCATATACAAGATCACGCAGAGCTAGAGGTGCTGTTGAGACTGTTGCCTCTCTCGAACTCTCGCCTCTCGGGCTAAAAGTACACATCAAGTGTAAAGGATTGACGAGCACATTCAATGCAATGTAGTGGCTGACCAGCACATGTCACCACATTCACAGTGTCCAGGTTTGAGGGCGCTACAGGGCCGAAAGGAGCTTGAGAAGCTGGTGAAGAGGGTGAAGAACACCCGGGACCAGATGCAATGGGGTCCCCGGGGCCCCCCACCCCTCCTCATCAAGATTGCCCCTGATCTGACAGATGCAGACAAGTCAGATGTGGCAACGGTGTGTCTCAGGCTGGGTGTTGATGGGCTGGTGGTCAGCAATACCACCATCTCGCGACCTGGAGCTGTTGCCGATCATCCTACTGGCTCAGAGGTGAGATGGCTTCATTCCTGTGCAGGGCACATTTCATTGTGTGCCACACAAGCTAGCTTTTGATACTAGGAATCAATCAATCAATCCATAAAGTCTCCCCATCTGTTAAGCACGTGTAGATTGTCCATCACCACACTCTTTTTGCACCGTCCATTACTCTCCAGATAGAAAACAAGCAGATCCAGCAGCTGTACTGGAGTGTCCTGATGCATGGTATGGGAAGTGTCCTGACGCATGATATCGGCAATTGCATGGGAGTGTCCTGACGCATGGTATCAGCAGTTGTAGTGACTGGCAAGCCCCCCTTTCACACACTGTACACAGTTCCATTGAAGACCAGTCTGTATGCGGCACTTGGCACATGATTGAGAGACGACTTCAGGCCTATTCCGAGTAGCAAGAAGCCTGCTTTGGTGGCAAGACCCATCTCAATGTCAGTATGATGTCAATGGTAAACATTACCATTTGAATCTGAAGAGCAGTCTGACTTTTTGGATGGCATGAGACTGCCAGCGCAGACTAATGATTTTCTTGCTGGTTGATACCAAAAGCAGATCTGTCCAACTCTGATCTGCATGGTGCAGGTTGGTGGGCTCAGTGGAAAACCTCTATATGACCTGTCCACAGCAACCTTGTCAGACATGTACCGCCTGACTAAAGGCAAGATACCCATCATAGGGTGTGGAGGGGTCAGCAGTGGGGAGGATGCCTATCACAAGATCAGGGCAGGTATGTATTTCAACTTTTTTTAAACTACAGATGTAGTAGTGATTGGCCTATTGTACATGGCATACTCCAATGGTTGCTGGCATAAAATTACATTCCTGCCAAGGCTAAGGCCCCACCCCATGAGGGCGACACTGGCTTTCATAATCTGTTTCACCATCTGCATGGTTTGCTGGAGACTTGTGTTTTACACAATGACATGTTCGCGGCACAGGATGATAGGTATCTGGTAGTGGCATGAGTGACCTTTCAAGAAACACACATCTGAGTTTCTTATGTCTGCCTTTGCAAGCGTTTGTCATGGTGCATTCTGACATGCTGTGTCATAAACCCTGTATTGTGTCTTTACAGGTACTGACAGACACTGACAAACTTTAGGCGCCCACTTTAGGTTAACCACATGTGCTGTGTGTGTAATGCAGACTCTGGCGCCCTCTGTTTCGCAATGGCAGGCACGGCCATCATGACAATTTTTTCCTATATGCAGCTGCATTTCTGTGGTCTGACGAATTTTCTGCTAAAAGTGTGCTTTGAGGTGCAGGAGCCACACTGGTGCAGTTGTATACAGCTTTGGCATATGAAGGGCCGTCCATTGTACCAAAAATGAAGCAGCAGCTGGCTGCATGTTTGCAAGAAGACGGGTTAAGCTCTGTGCAAGAAGCGATAGGGGCCGATCATCTTGTAAAACAGAGCTAGCTCAGGCTAGAGTTTACATATCTGCAGTGCACTCGCTCTCTATGCTGGTTTATGGACCTGTGGGCCCTGCTCATTCCTGTGACTTCATCCTGGCAAGCATTCGCGGGAAAGTGTATAACCTATCAAGGCTGAGATATTCTGTTTGCTAGTACAGCGGTGGTCAGCTGCGGTTTAAAAGCATGTTTACTATCCTCGTTAGTCGCAAAACTCGCAACACTCAGGGTGGGCTTGAAGGGAGGTTCACAGCGTAACACGAACATAACCAACAGCGCACAAGGTACGTCAAAGTTCAACGTACCTTTCTCGTTCTTGAACGCTTTTTTGGGAGGAGAGTCTGCTGGTGGCATCCATCAGGCAAGTGGTGAGCGGGGCCCACCGAGGCACGTTTGTGCCGCAGATGCGCGTTTGACCTTGGATTGCGTCCCGAGAAGCTTCAGTATCAAGCAGGTGGGTTGCTTAAGCAAATATAAGCCTTTCTGCGCTACCTCGCAGCTTACCAGACTGCACCATAGCTTTCGCTGCTGTCTTAGCTGACCTACTGCAGAGGACTTGAAAGGCAGACACCGTCCTGTACTGAGTGTGCACGATGTTCCGCAAGCTTTGCCACGTCGAAAAAATGCTCTAGCATGCTACGAAGCATTCAGTCGTTGTCGAGCTTGAGGTGTCCTCGGGCATGCTTGCAAGTTTCCAACGGGACACTTGTACCTGCATATATACGACTGTATCACTCACAGGATTGCAGGCATCACGCATGGCAACTACACCACAATATTTGATATCGAGCTCGTGCGGACAAGTGTGACCTACGAGCACACACAAAAGTTCCAACCTTTTGAGGAGTACCAGTCACAACAGAAGGTCAGCATGTCACAGGCCATCAAAGCATCCTGATCGTGCAAGCTGCTGCAGGTGCTGTAAAGCAGAGGCAGCCAGAGATGCATTCCAGCAAAGCTTACATGGGTGCCCTGCTTCTGGTGGCCCTCGCTATGTGTAGCCCTGTGGCCCTCGATGGTTACGTGATAAGAACAGCATCAAGTACGTGCTTAGACAACACATTTCATGACGGTGCCTTCTGGGTCACAAAGTCTTTGACACAGCTCTTGTGAATTCCTGCTGCAGTTTGTCTCATGCAAGCATGCATTGCTTTGCCTTGTTATGATCTTGTACTTCTGTCAGTTCCCAAATGCACAGGCAGGCTGAGCTGTCCCTTCAGTATTGCACAGAGTCCTGTGCACGTCGCACATTCTGCACGTCCTGTGATGGCTCAACAATGGGTCTTGCAGCTTGCCAAACCAGCAGACATGCATTCACAGCTCATGACTTCAAGACAGCAAACATGCCAACCATACATACAGCCATGTTCAGGTCCCGTAGAAATTGTCCCTCCTATCTCTCTCACCTATGCCTGTTCTCTGCTGCAGCATTTGCAACAGACACAACAACTGCCTCAGCTGTTCCAGAGGCCACAGCAGATGCAACAGTCGACTCAGCTGTTCCAGTAGCCACAGCTGCAGTTGCAACAGTCAAGACACCAGCAGCCACGGCTGCCCCCACCCCCACCCCCACCATCAAGGTCCCCGCCCCCTTTACTGTCCAGGACACCGTGAACACCACCACTGACAACAGCACAGACTCAGCCGACACTGCACTGTACTCAGTGCTGCGCATCATCGGCAGCGAGGTCACTCCCTTCAACTTGGCTCGCCAGAGCACTCTGTTGAATGCTTTGGGTCAGGTCATCAGCACTGTGGACTTTGCGAACATCTCCATCAGTGATGTGAACCCGGTGTACAGCTTGAGCAGCTTGAGGAGGAGGCGAGTGCTCCTGGAGGCCACCTCACACCAGGTGGGTCACCTCAGGCAATCCTTTTGTGGACATACAGATACCAGACAGTTTTTGACATCACTGATCTGCTGTTGTACAATGCATCAGCCGGGTGGATTTGACCAACTACAAACAAACGTTACAGCAGTTTGGTGCAATCACTCATTCTTTACTGCTACTCTCTAAAGAGTATGTGTCTGAGGGTGCTGCTCAGGTGAGTGATGCTTGCAAGTGCTGTCCCCTGTTTGTCAGCTGGCACACATACATAGCATGTGCGTGTGCCAATTCATGCTGTGATCTAGTGAGCCACAATTGCACCAACTTGACAGAGTTGTATCTGGTATGCTACTGATGTTATATAAATGGTGGTTGTTGTTTGCTGACTTGACTGAAGCAAACAAAGTGTAGCAATCAACTATTCATGAACCCAATACTATTTTGTACATAACTAACTTGTTTGGAGCACTAACTTTGCCACTTTTCCTTGGCTGGAATAGCATATTATTATACAGTATTGCGTATTATAGGCTCACCTGAGGCATTTTTGTTTTCAAGCTTGTATTAGTTTTTTGTATATCTCTGGTTGTGCCAGCGCTCAGGTGATGAAGTGTTAAACAGGATGCATTCAAGTAGTCATTCATCAGGTGGCTGCATGAGTTATGTCATGTAGCCTTCTATACTGTCATACTTCTGCCCTCAATGACTAATGGGCAGGCTCAGCCTGACCATTAGTCATTGATCAGCTTAGGTGCTGCTTAAGAAACGTAGCATTGAGCCATGATCTGCTACACCTATCTGTGCAGAAGAAGCCCTACACAAGTGTGGGTTTACAGCAGGCCCAAGCAGCTTCTTGTGTGCCTACTCATGATGGTCAAGGTGTCCCACATTGACAAAGCTATTGGTATCTGTTGCAGGAAATGCTGTCTGGTCCTCGGCGGTCTCTGTTGGCAACTGCCTTGACCAATGTGGCTGATGTGACCGTAGAGATGGTGGCAGATGACAGCTCAATTGTGGCCAGTGTTTTGACTGAGCTCAATTACTCCATTGTCAATGGTACCCTGGATGTAAGCTCTTCTCCCCCCTCCCTCTCTCTCTCCCGCCCCCCCCCATGCAGCACAGGTGCATTCTTGGCACACAGCTGGGACTGCACATATGCTTCAGATCATGGCTGTCATAAGGTTGCCTGGGAATGTTTCCCTGTTTGCAATGCAATGAGTAGCTCTGGCATGTAGCGGTGTCACAC
>JAABUK010007333.1_pt1 | contig 15970 bp, 16 predicted proteins | sample 5559141 | NCBI WGS metagenome assembly JAABUK01 (sample SAMN10711869, study PRJNA513367) | rock metagenome | isolation source: Antarctica rocks | place: Antarctica: Victoria Land, Pudding Butte nord | collected 2016-01-03
CCCGCCATTTCTACTGATAAGCCTGAACGAATTTAATGCGAGCAGCCCTATGGGGCTTAGTAGCCCTGTAGCACTTCTTTAGTGCATTTAAATAACGCTTTTCCCAGGCCTCTTCGCGCTGCTGCTGTCTCTCGTCCTTCAATTTCTGTCTATCTTGAGTCATACTTCGAGCATCTTTGACGTACAAGATGCCTTCGATTTTGAGAATCTTATTAGACTGCTTTTTGCGTGCTTTGCGAGCATTTTCAGCGACTTCTATTTGACGATATATCCTTGTTCCCTCCACTGATGCATTCGATGCTCGTCAATGACTCTCTATTATTCGAATTCTTGAAGTAAATTCTTCTATTTGAATCTACAGTAACAATTCAATCGAAGCGTGCAACGATGCAATGCTCATACGATAGTCGATTTCGTGTATCATTCTTCGTTATATCATATTTGACCATCATCTCATTAAACTCATCAAAATGAGTCTGTAGTACTTTCGAATCATGCGCGTTCTTTCTTTCAGCTGCTAAAGACTTTCGTTTAGCTTTGAAGAGATCTGACTGATGATTTAATCATCATTTGACTCATTAAGCGTTCAGTAGAGCTAAAGAATTTCAACGAACAAAGTCTTGAGCATGAAGAACGTTTGTCGTTGATTGCATCATGTGTAATCTAGCTGACAGGTCTAACTGATTCACTGTAGTTAAGTATTGTTGTAAAGCTGACTTCTGATCAGGTTTTAAAGCTCTGTCATGCAGTTCTCATACTGCTGTTTTGAACTGATAATCTCGTAGTCTAGATCGAAGTCTATCATATGAAACACGAAACTCGCGCGCAATTTCGACTCAATTAGAATTTTCATATGTGTTTATGATGTCAATAGTCTTCTGAATGCAACTCTCGATGATAGTGTAAGTAGCAGTTATGTGGTTGAAATTTGGTGAATTTTTGAAGATGATGAATCAAAAATATGAAGATTTAGTGATGCATGACTGAAAGTGATGCATGACTGATGAGCACTAAGCGAAGAACTGAGCGAAAGTGAGAGACATGAATATATCAAATTTTTTTTTTTTTAATTCTTACTCGATTCAACACTCATTATGAGTCTATGCAAGATTCTATATACTGTAGCGAATGCTGCGCTAGCGCAACATTCTTTTCGCATCAAAAATCGCTTCTTTCTGCGCTTTATACTATAACTGTTCTCAATGCAAGAACTCTATGAGTCTGTTTCTTTCTTATTTTCTCTCTCTTTCATCTGACTCTTCAATGATGTCACAGCTTGAAATTGATTCAGTATGCTCATTGAGAATATTATTCAAATGATCATTGTCACTGCGCTCATGATTTCTAAGAGCTTTCTCAAGTTCGTGATGTTCTCTTCTTATTGCATTGCTTTTCATTCTACTTTTCATCTGAAACATGTTAATAAAATGTGCTTGATCAACATTCAATCTCTGTTGCACTTGCACGTCATTATAGCAACATCAAGTACTTGTCTCTTATGTAAAAATTGATTGAAGTCAATCTTTCTTATGCATAGCTGCATCAATAATGCGTTGTGAGACTTTGCATGATCTTTGTGTAAACACAGATGCTGATGAATCATCTTTGATGTCAGATATTGAAAATGAACTGCGTTGAATTTCTCTCTTCAGACTATTCTTCATGTTTGTTTGATCTGTTTCTGTATGAGCATCAGTCACGTCATCATTTCAATGCATTGATGCTGTTATGAATCTGTATAAAGTGAATCATATGAATGTATTCTAACTAAAAGTTCAAAGCTGAAGAAGAAAGAAGATGCAATACATCATGAGTTTTACTCATGAAGATATGCTAAATTGCTAGCGTGTCAACATCAGCTTTATACTAGTTTATGATAGTTTGACACAATTTATGTTAAATTAACTTGAAGTGCATGATTGCAACATTACTTTTTTTCTTCATTTAGCAATGTTTTCATTGTTGCAGTTTGATCAATCTTTCTTAAGTCAATTTCTATCTTAACTTATTCAAATATCATTCATGAAAGTTATTTACAATCTTTAAGCATTTCTTGAATTCACTTTCATCGACGTTGTATCAATGTAGATTGACGTTGTATTCTTTTCAATTGACACAATATTGTAGTCATTTATCTTGTTCATAGTATTTAAAGTTCAGTATGTTCTTCATCTTTCATTCATCTTCATCATCAATCACTATAAAATCAAATGATTCATTTCATTGTTTATTCAGCAAGTTCTTTGAATTTAATCACAGCAAATTTGATGCAAACTCTGAATATATTTTCATAATCAATGATAGTTTCAATTGATAAGCATGTTCGATCTCAATCAGAATCTTGAAGAGTTCTAGCATTTTATTGTTTAACTTCTTTGATGATTGTAAAATCATTATGTTTCTAGAATTCAGAAACATCATGTCATTTATTTTGTAAATCATTTTCTTTCAATGCTTATCAATTTATTTCTTCACTGTGATTCTGATTCTTATCAAAACTTGCTTGATTAATGCTAGTAATTGTTTCATGTGTTTGAATATATTCTCTGCTTTGTCTGCTTCAATTCTAGCTCAAGTGATCTTATATTTAATTGAATTCAAATTGAAACTCATATGAGAGTGAAAGTTCTTATTCAGAAAGAACGTTGACTGTTCAATTGATGATGAAATAGCATTGTTATCAACGAATTCAATCATGAATAATCAGATGAATCAATCATCTTGCATATATAAGCAGTAACTTCGTAGATATCATTCTACATTCTGATTTGCTCTTTCTGTCTGATCATCAATCTGAGAATGATAATCAATGAATAGTTTCATCTTGATGTCTAGTCTCAGACATAGAGACTTTCAGACAATCGATATAAATTGTGAATCACAATCAAACACTATTGATCTTGATAGTTCATGAATTCTGAAAATTCATATTAACAGTAGCTTAACTGTTTATTCTGCGAAGATTTCTTTGTCATTTGATCAACATGATATATAGTGTCATTTCTTAAACAATCGATTTATGACTATCAGAATTGCGTTGCTTTCATCACTTTCTGATAGATTAATAATGAAGTCTAATGATATGTTCTGTCATTGCTGCTCAAGTATGAGCAATGACTTCAGCAGTTCATTGATTCAATCTTTCAATGCTTTTGATTTATGATAAACATAACAGTTTCAAATGTAGCGCTTGATCATTATTCTCATCTTCGATCAGCAATATGATCATCTCAGCAAGTTCAATGTTCAATTCATGTCAGAGTGATCATTGATTGAAAGATCATGTGCTTTTTTTATCAATAAAGTAATCATTGACTGAGAAACTCATAGTTTATCATCTTTTCAAAGTACTTCATCAAGTACTTTGCAATTGTCTAAATCAATATCTTGACAAGTTTTTCTGTTTTGTTTCATGATTATTTAAATATCAAAGCACAGTTAATTTTGAATAGAAATCATCTCTTCAATCAAATTTTGATTAACTTTTGATTCAAGTTTCAAATTTGAGTCAGATTCTGAGTCAGATCTTGATCAGATTTCTGATCATCTTTTATTGACTGAAGTTCAAATCTGTCTTTTAACAATAGCATCTGATGCTGATATAACTTATGATCATCATTTGCTTCAACTGACTTGACATCTGACATTCTGATCAGCGCGTCGACTTTCAGATTCTGTTTTTTCGACTGATATATGATCTTGAAGTTATATTCAGATAACTTCTTGACTCATTTAGCTTGTCATCTGATTAGTTCTTTGATGATCATGAAGTACTTCAAATTCAGATGATCAATGAAGATCTTGATTAAAATATTCGTACATTTTAATTTGAAACGTCAATGCTTCAAGCAGTGAATGATGATCAGCAGTTTCTTGTCATAGATCTCGTAGTTGCATTCTGCGAAAATCATGTTCTTGCTATAGAAGATTATTGAATGTAAAATGTCTTCATCATCATACTGAAATAATACTTCGTCGTTGACATAGTTCAAGAAGTCAGTTTTCAGAATAGCTTCTCTGATTGAGTTGAAATGCTTCAGAATGAAAGCTGTCATCATTTGTTACTTCAATTCTTTAAAGATTGTCTGACAGATTTCTGTTCATTTAAAGAAATAATCTTTTCAAGTCAGCTTTATCATGAGTCAAGCAATCTTTGAAAAGTTCTTTATGAATCGTTGATAGAAATTGCAGAAGTCAATAAAGATCTGCATGTGAGTCAACAATTGAGACACTTTTCAGTTTCAAATCACATCTACTTTTCGAGAATTCATTCACAGATCATTGATGAATATTAATAGTTCAAGAAATGAGATTTTCTGAATCTTGAATTCACACTTGTCAATGTTTATTTATAGATTGACTTTACGAAGCTTCTTTAGCACTTCTTTCATATGAGTTCTATGTTCTTTCAATGTTTTACTGTAGATGAGAATATCATTCAAGTATATCTGACAGAATTTATGCAAACAGTTGAACAACACATTGTTGATATAATGTTGAAAGAAAGCAGATTCATTGATCAATTTAAAGAGCATTACTTTATACTTGTAAATGTCAAAGAAAGTAATAAAAGTAGTTAAATCTTTACTTTCTGAACTCATGTGCAGTTTATTGAACGTGATGATAATGTTGAGTTAAGTCAGATACTTACTACCTTGAATTCAAGCTAGTACTTCGTCTATCAAGAGTATTGAATAACGATCTCTTTTGATCAGAGCATTCAGTTGTCAATAGTTCATGTAAAAGCAAAGATTATCATCTTTCTTTTTGATAAACAGTATTAACAAAGCAAAAGAAGCTTTGTTGAGTGTGATGAACTTCTTCTTCAAATTCTCTTTTAGATACTCTTTGATCTTCTGCAACTTGTAACTCAACATGAAATACAATTGACTTTTAGAAAGTTGACTTTCTTCTTCTAATTTAATCTTATGATTGTATGATCAATGTGAGAACAACTATGTTGTCTTTTCTCTATTAAAAACATTCAGAAAGTCGTGATAAATTATTGAAAGCTTCTTCTTTAGTTCATTTAATGACATGACAGAGATCATTTTATTCAGTTTCGCGAAATCTTCAACTGAGCTAAGCGCTTTATTGATTTCACTAATGATCAAAAAGAAGATCTTGATCTTCTTATTCTTGACTAAAGTTTGATATGCAACAACTTCAATCATGACAATATTGATGAGTTTCTTTGTTTCAATTGACTGAAAAAAACAAAGTTGATTGAGATCAATTTAAGTGCTTTGCTTTGCTATGAGAGCAGATTCAATGAATCGAGCAGATTTAATGAATTTATTCACTGATTTCTGATTCATGAGTTTCTTCAAGATGATCATTGATGTAACAATTGAGTTCAAGTTCTTTTGTTTCATTTTGCAGATCTTGTTTGATTCAGATCTGTAAAATGTTGATTGACTGCTTGCTTTTAAAACAACAGATTTCAATGTTTGAATCTTCAATGATGATATTAATTGATCATTTGCAGAATTTATCAACATTTAATTTCTTTTCAATCAAATATTTTCAATGATTATCTTATGCTGATCTAGACGAGTTATTAATAGAAGCATCATTTTATTCTTGTGTTCTTGTATCATGATTGATATATACAAAGCATGTGTAATCAACTTTTAATCAAAGATTTCATCATATGATCAAATTGACTTTGATTTTGACAGCGATATTGATTGAATATCAAAGTGTTCACATAGCTCTGACATTAAAGATTCATCAATGAAAGTCATGTCAATGACTTCAATATCTATCAAAGCAAGAGATCTGAATATCTTTTTTAAACTATTTAAGATGATGTCAACAGTGAACAATTTGAAATCAAATGAATCATCAGACATGCTGATGAAGCAAGATATGAGTATATTGCTCTCAATCACTACTTTAATGAAGACAGATTGTTTTTTGAATTCACTGTAATTTCATGCATCTGAGCTGATTCAAGACAGTCATGTACTTTATGTTTTAACTTTTTGCATTTCAAGCAAAGTTCTTTTTTAAACAACTTCTCTCTAGCAGAATCAACGTTCGATATTCTGAGTTTCTTTCATGCAGAGATTGAAGCTGAGATCGCAGTCATGATCATCATCAAGATGCTAGTGATAAAGCGAGTAACTTGAGTCATTGATGTCTTGAAAGCTGATCAAGCATTCAATTTTGTCAATCAAACGTTGACTTGCATGCAAATGTCAATAAATTTGTTCAAATTTATAGTTTGTTTATTGATCATGACTTGCTGAAGATTTGAGCTAATCTTATGCTGAAAATCATTTAGTAAAGTTTCATTATTGTATTCTAGTTTTGCACTAAGTCTTTGAAATTTCATTCAAAATTCATGAAAGAAGATCTTGTTTTGATACAGTTTCAAGAACTGTTGTTAAGTCATGTAATGTTAATTGAGATCATCATACATCTTATTTATGATCGACAGTATCTCTTCTGCTTCAAGAAATGAGTTCGTGATTGTGTTTCTCATTCTGAGTGCTATGTGTTTGATTGTTGTTTCACTGACTCAACTTTTCACATATGCAATCTTCATTTCTTCGATAGAAAAATGATTCTTGTTCATCTTCAGCTTGTTTCACATTTAAAACAATCAATTATTTATATTTTGTCTTGAATCTTTGAACAAAGATGAGTCAGATAGCTTGATTGACTTTGAGAATTGATCTTTCAAAATCAAAGTGCTTAGTTGACTTGATGTTGCTTTTAAATAATGTATAATCACGTTCTTTTTCTTCATCTTTTTCTGTAAATGCATTCAAACAATGTTCAATGTTGTTTGTGTAACTTTCAACTTGATGTTGATAGCTTTCAATTTGATGTTGATCTTGTTGATGTCATTCAACATCTGAATCATGTTATTGTAAGTCATGATTTCAATGTCATGCTGTTGACATATGTACTTGATAAAGACAATGATGTCGTCTGCTTCATGAATGCTTATTCAAGCATTCAGTTCAATGCTGATGCTGATCTTGATCATTTCGTGATTAAAAAACAATATGTTCATGTTCTCTTCTTCTGTATCTGATGATGCATTCATGTTTTCTTCTTCTGATGCTGTTCAATTCTGTGATAGAAGTGATTCTTTTTCAGCATTTCAAAATTCATAGTGAGCAATGCTCATTGATTTTGATTCTAATTCTGTGCTTCTAGTCATTATGTGAGTAGAAAATTGCTGATTGAAATTCAACTGAAATTTCTGGTTTCAGTTCTAGAACAATGCATTCATGTTCTTCTGTTCTTTCGTTCTGACGACGAACTCAGTAAAAAGTTAATCTAAAGCAACATGTTCATGTTTTTCTGTTCTGTTCTAGAAATTTCTTGATTTCTAATGAGTTTTCTGAACTCAATTTTCAAATTTCAATTCAAGTTTGAGTGATGTAACTTGTTTTTATATCGTTTACATGTCAATAGCAAGATTAATGAGCTTTGAACTAATGTTATGAGTCTGCATAAAGCGAATCATATGAGTGTATTCTAACTAGAAGTTCAAAGCTGAAGAAGAAAGAAGATGCAACACGTCGTGAGTTTTACTCATGAAGACACGCTAAATCGCTAGCGTGTCAACATCAGCTTTATACTAGTTTATGATAGTCTGACATGATTTATGTTAAACTAACTCGAAGTGCACAATTGCAACAGATGCTTGATCAGCAATAGAGACAATTCATGTGCATCATCAATCATCTTGTTTGTTGCTTCATTTTTAAGCACTTCTGCATGTTCTGTCACTCAATGTAACTTCAGCGTGACTTCTTGAAATTAAATGTTCTCATGTGCAATCTGAACTTGTCACAGACGTGTCTGATCTTTTGTTGATGTCATGACTTTCACTGTTTTCAAAAAGATCTGATTATCATTGTATATTTTATATATTTTTTCATGACATTCTTGATTTACTATTGTTACATCTGCAAGATGTTTCGCTCTTGCAACTAATTCTTTCAGCTCATCATGATGAGTGATGTCTAAAGTCGATTTTCTCAGTCTCTTATTTAGCTTTCAGTTCATTCTTATTGCAATCGCTGTAACATCATCTTTGCTGTCACTATCATTTAAGTAAATTTTTTGCTTCAATGTGAATATATTGAGATTGTATTATCTTATTGACATTTTCTTGTTTGCAACTATAATTATCTTCAATGACTTTGATCAGAGAGTCGCTGTGTAAAAATGACTTCAATTCATCTTTGTTTGCTTGAGTGTTTTTTTCATTCACTTTCGCTTCAGCTGTAAAGATGTCTTATACAGCTTTGATTTTCAATCTCTTTTGAGTATCAAGTTGTTGCAAATTCAACGCATTGTTATCTTGATAACTTCATCTGATTTTCAAGAGTTCATGTTTATTATTGATCTTTGTATCAGCTTTCATAAGTGAATATTTATTGACATTATGTTTATTTTCATCTGTAAAGTCTCTGTTGATGTCACATGATAAATGTTAATAATTTGTCACAATATTCTTTCTTGCATTGATTTCAGCTTAATGTTCAAACTCTTTTGATGATCTTTCATCTTTTGTGATGTATATCATATGATGACTTCATGACTAAGCAAAGAGCGCGTCATCATGAAGTATATTTGCTTACTTGTTGTCATTGATGAATTTCAAGTAAACTCAATGATTGTTTGCATGATTTTTTGTTTAATCACTAGTTTTGCTTTGACATGATGCATGTAAGTCACTCATTTCAGCTTAAAGTTCAGTTAAACTTTCAAGACTTTGATATCTGATTTTGAATTAATTTGATGTTTCATTAACTTTATGTTAACTTTCATATTGAATCATTTAAAAGTTCTTGTAAAGTGAATCAACTTATGCTTTGTCATCAAGAATTTGATGTCATGCGTTTTTGATCATTGTTTGCATTTATCATAAATTTCGCTAAGAACTTTGCAGTTGCGTTTTATAAACTCTTTGTATATCAAGATATTGACATCATTCATGAAGTTTGTGAAGTTAGTTTTCAGCTTGATGTCATCACATGCTTTTAACAAGTTTGCATTGTAGAACAGATATAATATCGATGATAGCAAAGAATCTTATGATATGTTGACATTCATATTGCATTTCATCATCGTATAGTCATCAATTGTGATCGTGATGCATTGATCTTTCAGAAAGTTCTTCACAAACTTAAGAAGCAGTTTAAAAACTTTTCTCTTCTTCATGTCATGTAAAAGTTTGCTGTGCATCATATTATCAAATGCATTCTTCTCATTCAAACTCAGTAGTGAGACTACTTTTCTTCTCATGTCACTTCATACAATATATATCTTTTTTGTAATTAGTTGCAAAGTTGTATCTGTTGATCTGTGCTTGCAAACTCTCATCTGAATGTTTAATATTAAGTTGCAAGCTTTTACAATATTTCACAGATGTTCAAATATGATGAATTTCAATACTTTGCTTAATGTGTTAAGTAACATAATTGATTTATATATTTTTGCATTGAAATAATCTTTCTTGTCTGACTTTTGCATCATTATTGTGACTGTGTTCTTGAACTGAGTTGACTGTATTCTCTTTTATAAACATTTTTCAAAGAAAGAGTGTATTTATTTTGATGCATCATCAACGAGTTTACACATTATTCTATTTGTATATCTTGTGTGTTTCAACGTCTTGTTAAATGTTGCTTTGTAAATGACTTTTTTAATTTCATGATGCATCAGCAAAACATCATTTTCAATTGAGAGTGAGTATTTGAAGTCTATTGTGTTCAGCATGAGAATCTCTGAAAATGATGAAAAGTGAGTTTAAAACATCATTTTCACTTTATTTTACATTGTTGTGATGATGTTAAAACACTCTGACTTGATCAGAGAGAAAATTGTTGCTTAAGTTAATGTGTCTGTGATTACATTTCTTGCTCATTTCGCAGTTTTGAACAGTTCTTTCAAGAATTGTTCAACATTCTGCATAATTTTTCAATATTCACTGCATTTCTGTTTTTTGATGATTTTGCTCTTCTTGTCACATGCTTGAATGTACTTTGTTCAGTCATTGATGATTCAACAACTTTTTTTCATTCATTGCATGCTTTTGATGATTTTCATACACTTTTTCGTTCATTCTGCTTTGATCATTTCATGTGATTTCACTCAGAAAGTGAAAATCTCAATGATCTTCTTCAATGCATTCAGCAGTTGCTTGATGTACTCATTTATGCATCAACGTTTCATCTCATGATTTAACAATGATTTCAACATTTGTTCTTTCAGAATATTAATGAACTTCTTTTCATTCATTGTTTTTCAGTTGCAATATGATTTTCACACTGATTTTTTGCAGACTCTGAAATCTATAATTGTCTGTATTGACAGATGATTTGAGAAATTTTTCATTTCTTTGTTGATTTCACATCATATTAATTGATTCATAATATCATCTGTCATGAAAATCAGATTTATTGTCATTTGAGATTCTTGATAATTTCTCATAATTGTATTTTAAGATAATGCTAGTGATGCATTGATGTTTGTGATTATTTTAATTAATTCATTTGACAATAAATGTTATCTTGAATAGAATGATTCTTCTCATGTGAAGTGATGCAGATTGAAGTCTTTTACAAGAATGCTTTTTCTCGACATGTGCAGCATCTTTTCAATGTTTGAAAGATTTTCTTTTTCATAAATGATTTCATGATCTCTGAGTGATAAATTGTATGCTTCATGAATGTATATAACTTTCTGAATCATCTGTGTATCATCTGTTAATGTTTATAACGTAATTATATTTACATCTTTGAAATGTTATATTGAATGTTAAATGTTACTATTGATTCTCTTATTTATGTAGAAACAGATTCTATCTTCATTATTCTTCAATATAAAGTTGACAGTTGCTGAGCAGTATGCTTTGAAAATGTCATCAAATCATCAGAATTCTTGAAGAATCAAAATGTCATAATTCTTTATTTTTTTCTCATATAGTAATATTATCATTATCTTGTTTCTGAACTTGTGAACGTTGTACTGTAGTATTTGAAACTTCTTTTGCTGAGACATTAAAATTTACATTTCAGACTGTTTAATGTTCTCTTGAATGTTTGCAAAGCACTTGCTTCACTTGTAAAATTCTCAATAGAAGATGACATTGACAACAATGTGATTGACGTTGACTTTGTGTCAGAATCGTGTCTAGATGAGTCAATCAGCGAAAGTCAGAGTTGAATAGTGCTTGATCTTTAAAGATAGCTATAACTGAATATTAAGAATACAGAAGAAGATTGATACAAAAGCTTTTATTTATGTAATGTTTAAAGACTGCGTTAGACTTGAAAGAAATGTGTTTGTGACATGAAAAGAATGTGATGTAGATGAACAAGATGTTGGTGAAAGAAAAGAGTGTTGAGAAAGAAAAAGAATGTTGAGTCATATCTGAGTCATATCTGAATCATATCTGACTAGCTCGCTGATTAGTTCTAATCATTACGCAGAAAACTCGCTAGCGTTCACTGTGAATTGATTAGAGCTTCAGCCTTGTTCAGTCTTGATATGCTCGTAACATTACTTCTTTCTTCAAAAATTCATGTTTGCATGAATGTAGTTTCTTTGCTCGCTTTTGTTGATAGTTATTTCAATATTTAGCGCGATTTGTTTGAATATAACTTATGAAATTCATTCAAAACTTTCTTTGAGTCATTGAATTTTTCTTTATCAACATAGTATCATTCATCGTCTTTATCTAGATCTGTTCATTTGACTTTGTACTGTATTCGATCTCGATAGCATCTGAAGTTCAATATATCATCTATCTTTCAGTGTTCATCATCTTTGATAGTGATTGATCTGAATGATTCTGAATGCTGTTCTGATAGAAGATCTTCTGAATATGATTGCAGTAGCTTCAAGCTGAACATCGAATGCAGATGCTTCATGCTGACTGATAGACAAAGATGATAGAAGATATTCACTTTCGTAGTGATTTGATAGAAACTCAGCTGTTTGTCTTTTAAATCTTTGCAAAGTCTCGTTGTCTTGACGTTTCTGAAAGATAGTCAAACTCAGTCATTTACTTTATAAATGATGTCTCGTCTATGTTTATTGATCTGAACTTCGATGATCAGCTTCGTCTTTTTCAATTGTTGATGATCGAAGCTCAGTAGCTCTTTCATTCAAATGATAATATCATTTGCTTTTCTAGCTTCAAGTCGTTCACGAGTTGTTTCGTAGTCAGTTGTATCTGAATCGAAACTCATTCGAAAGTGAAATTCTTTATTGAAGTAGAAGAAAGTCATTGAAGTGATCGAGAAGATATTGAAATTGTCGCTGAATTTCATCATAGATATTCATTTGACTCAATCGTTCTGCATGTAATTGCAGTAAATTCTAAGTTCGCATTCAACGTCTTGATTAACTCATTTCGATTGATCGTTGATCTCAGAATGATAGACTGTAAATAAACTAGCTGTGATTCTCAGTTGTCTGCAAAGACTCTTTCACATAGTTGATATGAATTGAAAGTTTCTGTTCGAAACAATAGAACTGAGTAGATCATGCAGTCGATAGATATTTCATAGCATGATTCAAATCATTTCTTCAACTGAGATGTCATCGTCTTTTCAATGACAGAAAACATAGTGATGTTTTTTGATGAAATGACATATAATTATGCAAATGACGTTATAGTCTTCTGATAGAAATAGCTCAGTAATGAAGTTCATAGCTATATCTTTTCAGCGTTCTTGTGAAATGAGTAGAAAATAATGAAGTTCATTGATGTTATCTTTAGAGACTTTGCTTCGCTGATAAACATGACAGTTTTGAATGTACTGTCTGACTGTGACTCGATGATCTAATCAATAGTAGAATCGTTGAATTAGATCAATAGTTTGTTTATTGTTGAAGTGAGAGATTGAGAGCTGATCATGAATTTTCTGCAGCAGTTTCATATGCATATTCTCGAAGACTCACAGTAAGTCTTTTCTAAATAGAATGTCGTCAATGATTTTGCAGTCTTTCAATTTAGTGATATGAAATTTGAGTCTGTTTTCATTCATAGCTTGTCTATATTTGCTGCAAAACTCATCAATTTGATTGATCATATGTACTCATTGATAGAGATTTGCTTTTGATTCAACAGGTAGAACATTGACTCTATCAAGAGTCAAAATAGTTTGAAAATGATCTTCAAGACACTGAGCTGATTCAGAGACGTTTGTTAGAAGCATTCTGATTAAAGCATCAACTTTAATGTTCATTTTGCCTGATCTAAAGATGATCTGAAAGTTGAACTTCAATAGAACGTTCAAATAGTTGACTTGTTGTCAACTCAACTGTTTGTTTTTCATGAAGATCTTCAAAGTCTGATGATTGATGAACATCTGAATGAATAGTTCAATGCATTTCAGCTTGAGTCATCAGTGTTCAAAGCATTAAATAATGACTAGCAATTTCTTGTCATAGATGTGATAATTGATTTCAGCGAGAATCATGCTTTTGCTGTAGAAGATCATTGAATGAAGAACTTTCTCGTCATTGTACTGAGATAGTATTTCACCTTTTACATAGTTCGAAGCATCAATCTTCAGAATAGCTTGTCGTTTAAGATCAAAGTGACGAAGTATTAAGATCGAGCTGACTTGTTTCTTTAAATTGTCAAAGACTTGAACACAAACATTGTTTTAAACAAAAGACATGTTCTTTCTAGTCAGCTGAGTGAATGATTTGACTAGCTTCGAGAAGTTCTTAATGAAACAACGATAGAAGTTAACAAATCTCACGAAGCTCTGAATTTCTTTTAGGTTGGTCGAAGTGATTCAGCTGACTATGACTGTCACTTTGCTGAAGTTCATATGAAGATCTAGTTCTGATACAATGACTTCTAGAAAGACAGTCTCTTCTACATTGAATTCGCACTTTCGAATATTCATCTGCAGTTCAGCTTCACGTAGTCGACTCAATACTAGTTTGATGTGATCTTTATGTTTCTTTTTCGTTTTGCTATAAATGAGAATGTCATTTAGATAGACTTGACAAAAGTCGTTCAGAAAGTTTCATAGAACATCATTCATATATTGCTGAAATGAGATTGATTTGTTAGTCAGTTCAAAGAGTAGCATCTTATATTTATATGCTTCTAAAGCAGTGATAAAAGTGATGTAATTCTTGTTATCAAAGTGCATTTGAAGTTTGTTGAACGCTGATATGATATTCAATCTCGTCAGATGCTTGCAACTTACTATCTTTTCAATGATTTCGTCTATTAACGATAGAGAATATCTATTTCTTTTGAAAATGACATTTAGCTTTTGATAGTTCACGCAGAATCAAAGATCTTCATTTGCTTTGAGAATGAATAGAATGAGAAAGAAATAGAAGATCTGACTAGAAATGATGAATCTCTTCAACAGATTCTTGTTTAAGTACTTCTTTACCTTCAGAAGTTTGACAGAAGACATTTGATAGACTCGACAGTAAGAGAACATTGAATCACTGATGAGCTCAATTTTATGATCGTAGAAGCAATGAGAAGATAGTTTATTCAATTGAGCTCGATCAAAAACATCTAGAAACTCATGATATTTCAATGACAGCTTCGCTTTAATATCTTTCAAATTCTGAGTCATTTCATTGATTGAAGAGACGTTTAAAGCGTTCAAATTGCACTGAGTATTGTACGCGATTTCTCTATTGATGTCTGTCATGAATAGAGCAAAGACTTCAGTCTGATTCTTCTTTGAATGATTCAACAGTGTTTTGAACGAAGCTGTGTCTATGCTTTGAATCGAGAATGACTCTTTCTGAGCAGTGATTGAAATGAGTCGTTTGAGCATCATAGAGATCTTAGTCTGAGTGATTGAAGAAGATGAAGTTGATCGTGATCAACTTGAGTGCTTTGAATTGAGAGAAATCGAAAAAATCGAAATAGAAGTATTCAATTGATTCAAAAAAACAATGACGTCGTTTTGCATATTCAATAATATTTCGTTTTTATTCATTCAGAGCTTACTCAATATGACTTCATGATGATCAATATCAGCTATCAACATTGATACAGTCAATTTCTTATGACTTTTGATGATGAGATTGAGTAGAATTTTATGAGTGATAATCTTCTTAGATATCTTTTCATCATAATCTCTTATTAGCTTCTCTTTTGTCAAAGATATAGGTTGAATTTCTAGTTTCTTGCATACTCTATTGACTAAATTAACGTGTATGAGCATATGAGCGACTGAATCACTGTCTATTAATGAACAAAGACTGAAGAATTGATTCTGCGAGATGAAATGAGCATCAATTAGAAACGACTTTTCAAAGTAATTTTCTTCTGATAGAATTTCATCTAGTTTGCACAAAAATATAATCTCTATCTCTTTAATGACTTTTGAAGAGATGACTAGTTTTTTGAATCGAAATTCGAATCAAAATCGAACTCAAAACAATTGTATTCATTGTTCACTGCATTGATTCTGATAAATTGATCAGAGCACTCTCTAAAGCTATGATCTGATTTATGACATATGAAACAGGTTTTGACTAGAACGTCTGCTTCTTTGACGTTAGTTAAAACTGCGTCATGCAACTTTAAATGATCAGATTTTGAATGATCAACTGATTGAGTAACAACAACTTTATGAAAGATGATCTTTGACAGATCATTGATGCATTTGATGAGATTAACTTTGTTCTTGATTTCTTGAATGACTCGCTGATCATTATTCAAATAAATCAGGTAGAAATGAATCTTTTTGAGAAAATCGAGTTGAACTAATTGATCTATTCAAATGAATTGAAGACGAGAGTTTATTTTATCTTTCAGATCAATGATCAGTTGCTTTTCGTGATACTTCAGATAGAAAGATAATCATTGAAACTGAGTGTAAAACTCGCTGAACTTCTTTGATTCTTGAATCAAGTTGTAGTATTCTCTACAAAAGTTGACTTTCTTATCTGAATCATTGAACAACTCAGTTAGTTCTTTCAAAAGATCATCGAC
>JAABUK010007334.1_pt1 | contig 15967 bp, 18 predicted proteins | sample 5559141 | NCBI WGS metagenome assembly JAABUK01 (sample SAMN10711869, study PRJNA513367) | rock metagenome | isolation source: Antarctica rocks | place: Antarctica: Victoria Land, Pudding Butte nord | collected 2016-01-03
GGTGACCCCCTGTTTTGGTGTAAGCGTCAAAACATGCCGTCCAATCCCATGATGAGCGACTGCAGTCTGAATCAGTTGACATAACCCCCAGCATTGACCATAATAGAAGAATATCCCTACGAAGAAAACAAATTGTGGCAAGCGCGAGCAGGAGAACCTTCAAATTATGAGCCAGTCGACTCTCAAAACATGCAAGTGGACGGGAACCCATACATGCGCAGCAAGAGCGAGGTAGTCGTTAACGGCGAGTTTGACTCCAGTCATCCTTCTAGCGAAAGCACGAGCGGATAGTACCAGTGAACAGAGAGCTATCAAAATTATTTCGACTCCAACTAATACCGGGCCTCTGTTTTCACTGATGTGGGCTTTCTGGTAGGCAATCTGATCTGAAGTTAATGTAGACATGTCGTGGTACTGTGCAGCGTATTCGAGCGTCCAATATTATCGGATGGATAGATAGAAAGAAAGATCAATGTACTATTTTCCTGTCGATACACAGGCACAAAGTTCAAATGAGAGGAGCTTTTGGCAAAGAGCTGAAAGAAAAACGGATGTGGAAACACTTATGGATCTTTCACGCTAGGTTTGCGATAGAACAGATTTGGACCTCCACACGGTTCTGTGCCGCGTTGGGAAGAAGGAGCCTTGTTTGAGACTATCCCAATTCTTCCGTCATCTACGATCGTTCTTACGGGGTGGTGAGAGAATCATGGCACGTGATCGGATGATCCAAGTGACGCAGGAAGGAGGCGCATAGATCTAGATGTGCAGGTTGTGAGTCTTCAAACAGCGTCAAGCCTAGCTGCAGATGAGAAAGAGAAAGATCCGAGGAAGAAGGTGCGCTCATCAACATGGTCCAGGGTCTCGTGAACAACTGCCAATCGCAACCTCGATGGGTGTGTGTTACGCAACAATTACGGCTGGAAAAGATCTTCTCGTGTCCAAGGAACATAAAAGTGTGTATCATTGACTTTCTAAACGAGGAGAACCTCTGCCGCTAGGCGAGTGAAATAAAATCCTATTGTATGCATCAATGGCGTTAAGGGCTCGGACTGGCGCACGTCGCTGCACAGCCGCACCCGAGACCAGGTTCCACAAATCTTTTAGCTCGAGTGGCCAATAACAGTTCTTATTGCGAACGAAAGGATCTAAATGTTCGACAGAAGCAGTGATGTGGTTTCATGGCGTAAATCGGGCATTTAAATACCCCCGAGCCTTGGCATCTGAAAAGGCAATACGATTTTTTTCTGGCTATTATTTCTATACTGACACACGTCACGAACCCAGGCGAGCTCTCCCCTTTCACAAGTCATCACGAAGATGTTCTAGAACAGGCTGTATCTCGATGGCACCACCTTAGACCTGACAAATCTCCTAAACATCCCTTGCATTGAACTCAAAGCCGAAGCTGGCTGGGGATGGGTGTGTGGGTAGAAGTTTGTATTCCATTGGTCAAACTAGAATACCTAGGCATGGCTACTTCCGAAACGGGTTGATACAAGCTTTGGAGTACCTTACTGATGTCGGATCTTAGGGTGCAAAGTTTCAGAACTAAGAAAAGGACACCAAAGGACACCAAAAGATGACAATTTTGAAGACCTATAATTGTGACGGTCTCTCTACGAGGTAAGGAATGTCATCCCTCCAAGGATCTGGTAACACTGACAATTGAGTGCAAAGCATTCATTCTTGCCGTAGATCACCCTTTTATGCTATTGGTTGCACAGATTTTTAAACATGCAACACATGCCACTCCATGCTTGGCTCCAAGAAAGACCTCCAGAAGCCCCCAACTTCGTTTGTTTCAAGTGACATAGGATAAGCTAAGAGTCTTCAGCTATGGATTACGACTTTATGGGCTGTGCTTCCACTATGCCTCCACTACGCCCTCGGAAGGAACTAGGAATAGTCACAGCGTCATCTGGTTTCAGCAGATATGATCCTGCAGACACCAAATTCTCTGTGTTATAATCTGGCGCACCCTCAAAGACCTAAGATGATATAAAGCTTCTGCTCTTTCAATACTGTTTTTTGCTTCGGTTTTTCTGCACTCAACGTCATTCTCTCCTTCCTTCAAATCACACTTTCGTTGAACTTCCTTCAAGGGCGTGTCAGCTGTGTTTTCAATTCGCTATGCCTCTTCTTGACCATCTCCACGGTTTTTGGAAATGCCTTACACTGTTGTTACTGGTAGATGCCATCAGTATCGCAGCCTCTCCTTCGCAATTGTCGACAGCCAGAGCTTCAACGCTTTCATCAGAATTAGTAGCAGTCTTGGAAAGACTCAAAAATACTCAAGCTGCTTACAATGCCTCTCTAATGCTTAGCACAATAGAGAGTCAAGCTACTCCAATTGATAGCTTAGCCGAAAATAGTCACAGACGCGACAGCCATAGTAATGTTGCTTGTCGAATCAGTCGCATCGTCTTTGGGTCAAGCAAGTACATGGATGCTTCAAGCCCTATTTATGTTAACGAGACGGATATGAACTGGTAAATTCTACCCCAATCGCCTTAGGCTGTTAGAGCGGCTTTAAGTTGGCAAATCCTCGGCTAACATTAGAGTGCTCAGGTCACAAAACTGCTGGCTTCCAGCCGCCTGCATTACGGAGGTGCATAACGTTGTGGACGTCGCCATTATTCTTAGGATTGTCAACTTTTTTGGCAGTAAATTTGCTGTTCGTAGTGGAGGTCTCAACCCCAATCCAGGATTTGGAAGCATCGATGGATCAGGGGTATTGATCGATGTCGGGAACATGAACGCACTGCAAATTAGTGCAGATCACAAATCCGTAATCGTCGGGCCTGGCGCTCGTTGGGGAGAGGTCTATAACTATCTTGATCCTTATGGTGTATCTGCCATTGGTGGCAGAAGTCCTGTGCCAGCAGTTAGTGGTTTTCTTACAGGAGGAGGTACGTGATATATTCTACGCAATCCAAGATCTGGTTCCTGAAGCTGGTCTTTACTCAATGGCTAAGTTGAGCCCAGGACTACCTTATATTCCGTCGTTGTATGGCCTTGGCTGCGATAATGTGAAGAGTTTTGAGGTGTGTTGCTTATGGTCAAACTTTGGACGACCCAACTAAAACTATGGATCAGATCGTTCTTGGAAACTCGACCGTAATACAAGCAAGTGCTACCTCAAAAAGTGATCTTTTCTTTGCCCTAAAGGGCGGAGGACCAAACTATGGTAAAATCTTCATAGCACAATACAAGAGGTAAAATACTAAGCTTACGGAGTCTACAGGTATCATCACTCGCTACGATCTCTATACAGTCCCTCTCCACCATATCTGGTACAAATTTGATCTGTACAATCAGTCAGATTACAAAGCAATATTAGCAGCCACCATCCACACCCAAACTCTAATGGAAGACGATCCCAACGCCGACTTTATCTGGGTGGCTGCTAACGGCACCATTCTAATCGGTCTCATGTACGCCGGCTGGATACCCAAACCCGTAGTCTTCGAGGCTTTCTACCCTTTGACAACCGTATCCTCCTTCATCCCCGAAACGAATGGCACTGTTTATGCTCTCAGCCAGGGTTTAAATTTCTTATACACAACAGCTGCCACGTAAGCCGTTCTTCCCACACTTCTATATAACACTCACAAACGTTCCTTCCACAGCCGCGATATCGTCGGCGTGACCGTAAAAACCGACCTGGAGCTTTACCAACAAGCCTTCACCCGCTACCTAACCGTCTCCAATTTCACCTCTTCCAAAACCGCCGACCAATCCTTCGTGATCCAACCCATCGGCCGCGCTACCGTCGCGGCCGGAAAAGCCCGCGGCGGCAACCCCTTGGGTCTTTCTGCTGCCAAACAAAACTGTAAGTTCCTCACCTTTCTTCGACATCAGTATCCAACACCTTTTAGGGTTCAACTCGGTGGCCCAATTCACCCTCCCCGCCGACGAAAAGCCCGCCCAGAACGCAATCAACACCCTGCAAAGTACACTGCAGCAGCTTGCCAAAGCCAAGGGCTTGCTTCTGCCCTATATTTTCCAGAATGATGCGAACGAGGTGCAGAATCCGCTGACGAGCTACGGGATTGAGAATTTGAGAAAGCTGAAGGAGGCGAGTAGGGAGTATGATCCCGAGCAGGTGTTTCAGAGACTGCAGTTTGGGGGGTTCAAGGTTTCGGGGGCGTAGGGTAGAATGCTGGCATTCTCCAAAGGATAGAGGGCCACGAAAGAGTAGATGAGTGATTAGTGTACTGAGGGTTGGTGCTTGTTTCTGGTTAGGTGTACTGCGTCACTGATGACATTGTGTTTCTACTACGCGGGTAAACGTTGTTGCGAAGTTTCTATACTCATATGGCATCAGCTTGTTGACTGTGATAGATAAATGAGAACGTCGCCATCTGACAAAACACGACCGTTGTGCCTATTTCATATTCCTGTCGCTTCTACTACTCTTCACCGCCACGTTCTATTCCATCCAAAAAAGAAAAAGCCATTCGTAAATCGAACTCTCTTTTTACAAACCTAGCAACTCCCTAAGTACCAGCAAGCATGTCACCATCGAAGCTTGATATTTAATGGTCTAATGTCGATTCTTTCAATTCTTCTTCGACGTTGCAGTCGTGTTCTGTAGTTTTCATAGAAAGATTTTCAGCTCAACTTGTTCAACGAGCCTCACCTTCAGGTTCAGTATCAGTCGACGCGAAAGAGTCTGCATCGGCTTAGTTGTAGAAGCTGGTTCAACAATCTTTTCATTTCCTGCTGGAACGGGCGCATGGCAGTGGTGCCTCGCACTTATTGTTCCGAAAGATCGATGTCATGAGGGTGTTGAAAGAAGCAGCCAGAGTTACGGATACCAGGTATGCAGTTGATTACGGAATTGGGGAGCCGATTTGCCACCTTCCTTATAGCCAGCTTTGACTGTATCCCCACTAATAAGTTTTAAAGAAATCTCCTAAAATAGTTGGGCCCTGGGAGCTCCCAGAGACATACACAATGAGACGAGCCCTGAAAGCCCAGGGCTGGCTGGGCCGGTGAGGCCAAAGCACTTTTCTCGAAGCCGGCGCCGGGTCAAAATTTCGCCGATGTATTTTGATCATGTTTTGATCAACTTATACAAAAGTAACGTCAAACAACAACTTTGAACGAATACAATCGTTGTATCAACCGCATTAATTAAATAAATTATGGGTATCATTGACGGTGAACAGATAACAGTATGTGCATTTCTGCGTATGTTGAAGTTTGTTTTTTCCCAACTCAGAAGGTTTTGTTCAATTCTTCGTTTTACAGCAGCCACTGTCAAAAGTAGCCGAGCATCTAAGTAAGCCAAGATCATCTTAGCTCGTTCAAGGTCATAACCCTAAGGTAATCTCTCAACTTACCTTACGGTATACGATAGAATAGGTGATAAGTATCTTAAGCAGAAGCTGTACACGAGCCACTCCTTCAAAATCCATGCAAGATCAACGACGCGCTCCGACGAACTTCCGTAAAGGGGAGAAAAAGTAAAGGGAGCTCGGTTAATCTGTCAAACTCGTTATTCTACATCATTTCAAGAACCCTGGTTTAGAGGTCAGAGAATTTTCATTTGAGCTAAATGCAATGCAAAACTTCCTCTGGTTTCCACTAGCACTATTCTAGACCTAAGGTCTTCCAACCAAGCCAACGTCAACTGGAAACAATGCCTGATCCGTATTTTCCGGACATGCCCAAGACACTGCATTTGGGAGCGTTATCAGATGAAATGAAATCCATATCATGCAGGTTCAAGCACTCCACCTAACCTGCCTCTTGCCTGTACCACTGGGTGAGAACTTGCCTGCAACACACTGCTTCATGAGAGGCTGATCCGTCCACGAGCCGCCGTTGTCGGTGGGGACGAGGGAGAGCACGTAGTTAGTTGAGAAGCTCCCAGCCGCCCAAGCAGTCCATCCAAGGTAAACGTCGGAGTTCTGGTTGAGGTAGTCCAGAGCGGCGCAAAAGTTGTTTAGGCATGAGGAATCGCTGCTGCCGCCGCCAGTCTCGGAAAGCAGAGCCTGGCGCTTGTTGTCGCGGAGGTAGGTCGCTAAAGGGGAGAATGCGGCGTCGATCTCATTGGAGACACAGACGGCGTTGGTACCGGAGCCGTCGCTATCCAAGTACTTGTGGATGTCGTAGATGAGGTTTGTAGTAGAGCCGTCAGGGTTCTTGACATTGCTGAGAGCGGGGCCCGAGTTGGTGGCGAAGCTGGCGGCGCTCGTGTAGTCGGTTCCTGGGAGGAGGATGAATTGAGACCCGGCGCCTGCGTTGCGAATTGCTGTTACGGCGGCTTGGACGGTGTTTGCCCACCTGGTCATGTCGGGTACTGGAGTCGAGAGTTAGTACGATCGGCTTGAGAGAAAGTTGGGTGTCTTACTATCGTGAGGTTCATTCATAATACCCATGACGACGTTGCCGTTACCGGCATATTTTGTTGCCAATTGCCCCCACACATTTGCAAATTGATCGTCCGAGGGCCCGCCCTGACCGATAATCTGCCCGTTCCAGCGAGCATAGTTGTGTATATCGATGATACAGTGGGCGCCAGTTGACAAGCAAGCTTGCACTAACGCATCATACTTGCCGATATTAGTTGGATCGAGAGGCCCTCCGAGATTGTCGTTGACGAGAAATTGCCAGCCAACCGGCAATCGGTAAATGTTCATTCCATCATCTTTCGTGAAGTGACTCATCTGACCAGCTCCATCTATCTGATTACTACTGTATTGGAGTAATGGTGGATAAGCGCCTGAGACTGTACAAGTACCCTAGACGAGCCATTAGACAAGAACCATGTCGGGTAAAGATGAGGGAAGTACATCAGTGCCACAGCCAAAATCGAAACCGGCGATATTGACACCAGCGAATTGAACCCCAGCGAGGGCCCTGCCCAGGCTTAAAGCAACGGTCGAAGTGGCAAGTAGTTTTGAAAACATGTTTCACAGAAATTTGGTATTTATGTCTGGAGTAGAAAGTGATATTCAAGTTGGATTAGAATAATGAAGTATAGAAAGGAGACAAATCAGGTGGTTGCGCCTGTTGCTTCCATTAAGTATGGAGAGCAGTAGACCTGATTTATAGATATGGGGAAAACATGATCAACAGCATTGATCAGTATGCATCGTAGGACTTATGAGCAAGCCCCTCTTGACGGAGATTGAACTGAACTCAGTAGGAGGGGCGGCTTCAAGGAACAGCTTCCAGAAAGGCGAAACATCGTCATGGGTACAGCGTCTCTTTATGACCAGCATCCGGGGTCAACGTACACGTATGAGCCATAGAACGTGCCGCTGATGTCTCGTTCTATTTCCTTGCCCGTCATCACCAACAGAAACATTTCAGATGGTCGAGGATCAAGAGACGGCCCACGCAACGTTGGTAAACCGATCTCAAGGGAACTATTTGCACCCCAGACGACAGTCACAATGTTTGAGTCAGCATTTTGGAAGCCGCCCACGGACCAAGGGACCTGAGGTTTTTGGGAGAGTAGAGGACCATGTGGGACGACGTTTCATACCGTCGACAACGGTTTGACGCTGAGACCAGTCAGATGATCCGATTATCCCTAAGATGTTGACCTGTCAAGCCGAAAGCAGCCCCCTCCGCTTTGCTCTTTCTCCGAGATGCCGTTTCTGTATCCAGATCAGTGGGCCCCTGGTGCTGAAACTTGGGCAACTCTAATCCTTCCTCCACCATTGGGAACCCCCCAATATGTGTCCCTCAGTTCGAACGGAGTGTGTACTACTTCTGTATGTTGATCGGCCACGATCCTGCCAAGGACCTTGAAAGATCGCAGAGATTTCATCTATGTTTTCCGTAGGTAGATAGTATGAGCGAAAGTGGGGGGCACGGATAAGCCGCGTTTTGCCGACGTCAGAGCTGTGCAACTCTTCAGGATTGCCAAAATCAGTAAGGAGAATCGACATGACAATAGACCATGAGCATGCTGATCTAAGTATTACAAGACTCGTGTCTACCGGGATGCAAAGTCCCCGAAGAAGTGTCTCGAACGGTATCGCGATCTGGAAGACATTGAAGTGGCGGAAGGGGCAACGGTGGAAGTACTTGGGTAGGAGAGACAACTTTCAGCAGCCCAAATGCCTGAACTCCAAACAGATCATCCCAGCTCAAAGGACTAAACCACCCAATGCCCCCAGCACTTGCTGCCAACACAACCAGGCCCGTCGGCGTCAGCATTGCGCGTTCATATCTTGGGGTCGTGGGGGGTACCCTCGCGTGACAAACTTAGAGACCGCCGGCTGCTGGTTCCAGTTCTACCTTCTACGAGAGACACAGGTACATGGTAGTTGCTGGGCCTCGTTCCCCTACCTACATTATCTTGAGATCTTTAGGTTTTTGCGGGGTACATAGGCATGATACCTTCCTAGACGAACGTAGACTGCAAATATCCATGCTCGGCAGGCCTGGATTCAGAAGGAGACAGACCTTTGGTGTAGATAAGATTTGAACTTGCTGGAGTATTCCTTTAGTTGACTACTCCGGCCGTGTAAAGTGTTTTGGACATTATGAAGAGTCATGTGCAAGACGATGCAGGGAACACCAGATTTTGGTGAATATAAAGTGAATTATATTCTGCTCTACACTAGGACATTCCGTACTGCATCCAAGCACTATCCCTTCCTCACAAAAGCTTAATTACTCATACTGGGTATCATGCATAAGAAAGGAATCGCAGGAGAAAGGAATACTACCACAGCCATGGGCGCAACAAACTAGGAGTGACTGACAGCTGGAAACCCCCCAACGCCTTGCTCGCTGTAAATCAGTAACGGCATCCCGGCTAAATTCACCCCCTCTCACAAACAGCATCCTCATCTGCCTTGTCCGAACCCGTGGACAACGCATGCTTCGAATCGAGCATTGGTATATGGTCAATACTCTTGCTTCTGCCGTATACGCCGAGATCAAGTGCATCCCCTATGCTTTGCGGATGTGAAGTCACAGCGTCATCTTCGGCTTTTGGAGTCAACCTCGGACTAGTACTTGTGTCTGGACTGGTCTGCCACTTCGACACATCTTTCTTTAGCTGTTCTAGTTCAATCTGGAACTTTTTCGAATAAACGTCTATGTAAAACGTTGCTCCGTTGTAGATACTCCAGACAAACACAGACATAAGGAAAGCTGAACTGGCCCAACGGTACCAAAACCATATAGGGCAAGGGATCATGGTACCCAGGGCATAAGAGTATTGCACGAGCATAAAGGCGGGTTCTTGCAGGTTATCCGGGAGTGAGAGTATGAGTCGGCCGATCCAGGCTTTTGCGTATGACTTCCGTAACCACGTGAAACTCGTAGGCCGGCCAGCAGCAATTTTTTCTCGTCGTCTCACTGTTATGAGGAAATGGTATGCCAGCTGCCAAAGAGCATAGGGAACTGTCGCCCAGATCATCATGGCCCACAGAGAGTAATGCTCTTTGCTATCAGGGAGGCTGTACTTAATGGCATGAATAGCCGGAAATGACTCTTTTTGGTACTCCGCGGTCGATAGATGAACCAGGCAATGTAGCGTGACCGGAGGCATGATGTGTATGAATAGACTGAGAGCGTTAGTTAACTCGAGATTTAAGAGTAGAGCTGGTCTTACCTAGTCATTTTGTCCAGAGAGTGAAACACCATAGAGTTTCTCCACATCGCAATCGCAACTGCGTTGTTTCCGTAGGCCAGACAATAGGTGCTGATGAATAATCTCTTAGAGCGCGGTGCAACCCATATCGACAATAGTAAGAGGGCGTTGACGAAGTAGCACAGATCAGCTAGAAAGTAATGGTAGCCTCTGCTGTGGTACGTGTAGAACCTTATGGGCATAAAGTAGCAGAGCTGCACAGTAAACCAGTAATAGAAGAGTTCTGGATACGCTCCGATCAGGTAACCACTGATGAAGATGTTGAGAACTCCAGCAATGAAGGAAAGCTTCTCCCGAGCTGTTACAGCTTTTATATCATGCCATTTAGTGCCGAGACGATCGACAGATTCCCTCATACGCTTCCGGTATTTTTCAAGCTGTTCATCTGGTGGAGGTAAACGTCGCCGCCATTCCTCCACCACACGTTCCTTGGCATTCAGACTTGTCGACTTCAATTTCTCGCGCTGGCGACGCACTTTCTCTGTCTGCGCTGATAGTTTATTCTGCCATCTCTCCAGACGCTGGGGTAATGCAAGGTTATCTAGGATGTCAAAAATCGTGAGAGTATCCAAAGGAGGGAAGACCTCCCAGTCCTCTTGGTAAGAGCTGGCCGTAGAGAACGAAGAATTCCTAGGAAGTATACCAGGACTGGGAGGTGAGGATGAGAACGTGGGAGTCCTACCGCCCGAAGCAGACGAGCCGCCAATGGCTGATGAGTTTGTAGAAGAAGTTCTCGCCATTTCCGGAGAAAGCCCATCACTTAAGAGGATAGGGTCAGATCCAGTCCTTTGCAAACCTGATGGGTCAGACATGTTGCGGACGTGCTCCCGAAACGCAACTAGCTCGTGGTGTCTCGACTGAAATGACTTGGACCGTGTCCCGAATCGTTGAAGAGCGAGAACTACCATGACAGGCCGTCAGTATCTGAGATTTTGGATCTGAAGATACGCTCTCGAGGGACGGGGAGGCATATGAGGTGTTGCTAAGGTAAAGACCAGACTGCAGGATGCGGAAGGAACTGACAGACTCACGTTATCTGATGTGGTCCACAATGCCGCGAACGGACCCCGTGATACCCCACGTATGAGTCGCGATTCTGTTGTGTATGAGCAGTAAGTATAGATAAGTGAGGGGAATGAAGCAGTTGCTTGGGCATCTGGGGATCGTGTTCAAGATGCGAATGCTGACTGGCTGCTTTCCCTTCAGAGCTACCAACAAAGGTTTGGTCACGGGTAGCGGGTTCACTTTATCGCCGACTCACCGTTCTCTGCCGGTAATTAGCCGAGATCTAGCCCTAACTATTGGCGCGTTGAACGCGACATGTCACGATTTGGCATCCTCGACCGTGTTACTAACGTTGGAAGCTTTTCAGTTATTATCGTATCAATACCATGTACCGGTGGACGATCTTTCAACCACATCCTGTGCCAAGGTCGCCCGTTGATCAATTCTACGTGGGATTTATCATATAGACACACGCGCCTCTTAATTCTGCGACAGTAGATCTTGCCATTATGGGCAAGCTCATTCGCCTTGAATTGTACAGTGAGTAGAGTAGCTATGCTTGACTGGATTCGATGCGCTGACTGCTTCCAAGATTTCAAGTCGTACAAGGGCCATCATACGTTGTTACTTGGGGATTCATATTTCACATCTGTCATTGGTCCCAATGGCTCTGGGAAATCTAATTCGTATGTAAGCTGTAAACCCAGGCGACAGAGTGAAGCTAATGCGACGTTAGTATGGATGCGATATCTTTTGTACTCGGCATTAAATCATCTCATCTACGCTCAGCACACCTTCGAGACTTAGTCTTCCGTGGCCGAGTACTACGAACATCTACGATCAATGGGGATGGATCCGCGACGAAGAACGGTGTCAACGGTCACGCGAATGGAGACGTGGGCTCCGGAGACGAAGGTACCCAGAATAGCACACAAGAGCGTAACGACCCCAAGAGCGCTTGGGTTATGGCAGTATACGAGGATGACGCTGGAGATGAGCAGCTTTGGAAGCGCACAATCACCAATCAAGGTGTTAGCGAATATCGAATCAACGAACGCGTGGTAACTGCCCAGCAATACAACGAAGCGTTAGAAGCAGAAAACATCCTGATCAAAGCGCGCAATTTCCTTGTCTTTCAAGGAGATGTTGAGGCTATCGCTTCTCAGTCACCGCGTGATCTGACACGGCTCATCGAACAAATATCTGGAAGTCTCGAGTATAAAGCCGACTATGAGAGGCTGAAAGCGATTCAAGATGAGGCGCTGGAAAATCAAAACATCAATCTCCATCGGCGGAGAGGCATCAATTCAGAAGTCAAGCAATACCAAGAGCAAAAGCAGGAAGCCGAGAATTACACAAAGAAGGCCGATGAGAGGGACCAGGCTATTGTGACTCATATTCTTTGGAAACTGTATCATTTTCAACGCGTCATCGAAGAGTCTGGCGTGGAGATCCAGAAGCATCAGGAGGAACTGAAGGAGCAACGACGAGGTATTGAGAAATACGATAAAGCCTTGGAGGAAACGAAGAAGGACCAAGCGAAAGCGAGTCGAGAGGTCGGCAAAGTCGAAAGGAACATAAAGACGAAAGAGAAAGAAATTGAAGCAAAAGAAAATAGCCTCGTTCCTATAGCGGAGAAGATCGATATCACCAACAAGAACCTCAAGAAGTACAACACGCGCATTGCTGACATCACGAAGGAACGAGATAGTCACTCGTCGACTGTCAAACAATCGACTAAGGATCTTAAAGTAGTGGAGAAGGCGCAGGCTCAATGGGAGGCTGACCGGAAGAAGCTTGCTGAGCAGGAAGGTCGAGAACTGAGCGAGGCTGACATTCAGGAGTACAACCGACTGAAAGAGGATGTCAACAAGCGAACATCAGCTGATCAGATCAAGGTTGACAATTCAGCGCGTCAGCAGAAAGCTGATGAAGAGACTGTCAACAGCTTGAAGAGCAAGGTAGATTCAGCGGAATGGCAGAGCCAGAAACTCGAGGGCGAACTTGGCGAAACCGGTGAACGGAAGGATAGCATCAATAATCAGATCAAACAGACCACGAAAGACATCAATGCAAAGAAAAAGGCTTTTAACGAACAAACCTCGGAACGACTTCGCTTAGCTCAGATTAGGACCGAGAAGGACGAACAGCTCCAGGAAGTTTTAACCAGACTACTAGAAGCCGAAGATGGGAGAAAGCAGAATGAGAAGGAGGTTCGGCTTAAGGCTACCATAGCCGACCTAAAGCGCAATTTCCCCGGAGTGAAAGGTCGAGTCAGCGAGTTGTGTAAGCCCATTGAGAAGAGATACGGAATTGCAGTTAGCACGGTTCTTGGCCGCAACTTCGATGCCGTCATTGTGGAGAATGAAAAGACCGCCATAGATTGCATTCAATATCTGCGAGATCAACGACGTGGCCAAGCGACGTTCATCCCTCTTGATACAATCCAGTGGACAGCGATCAACTCAAATCTTAAAGGCATGCATAGGGGTAGCCGATTAGCGATAGACGCGATCAATTACGATAAGTCTCTCGAACGTGCCATGTCTTATGTTTGCGGTAATACGATCATCTGCGATGATTTGGCTGTCGCTAAGCACATATGTTGGGAGAAGCGCAACGATGTGAAGGCTGTAACTCTGGATGGATCGATCATCCATAAAGGAGGAAACATGACAGGAGGTCAGTTGGGCAAAGGGGACGCGAGGCGATGGGAGGATACCGAAGTGGAGAATCTGAGGAAGCTCAAAGACAAGTTGGTAGCAGAGCTGAGTGCGCTTCCAGAGCCTCGTCGTGGTGCATCCGAGGAGGAAGTATTGCAAGGGGAGCTGATAGGGCTTGAGCAAAAGTTGGCTTATGCGAAGGATGAAATCAGAGCGCATGAACGAAATCTAGCTAGCAAGCAGAAAGAGCTATCTCATGCACGGCAGGAGTTAACCTTAGCGAAGCCAAAGTATGAGGAAAAGCTACGGGAGTTGAGGCATCTGCAGGACAATCTGAATGAACTCAAGGATGCTGTTAGCGAGGTCGAGGATGATGTTTTCGCCGAATTTTGCGAACGCCTTGGATATGAGAATATCCGAAACTACGAAGCTCAGCAAGGTACATTGCAGCAAGAGGCAGCTCAGAAGAAGTTGGAGTTCAGTACGCAGAAAAGCCGCCTCCAGAGCCGGATCAGCTACGAGCAACAGCAGCTGCAGGGGACAGAGAATCGTATCAAGGTACTAAGGGACCGCGCCCGGCAAGATGAGACTCTGATCAAAGAGCTCGAAGCGGAACAGAAATCCACGCAAAATGAGCTTGACACCCTCAGTGCAGAGCTTGATCAAATGACAGAGCAACTAGCGCAGCAGAAAGGAAAGTCCGAAAAGAAGGCAGAGAAGGTCGCCGATGCGCGACGAGAAGTGCAGAAGCGAAGCAAGAGCCTTGAAGGGACACTGAAAGCAATATCTGGATTGGAGTCCGAGAGGCAGCTTAACGCCTCCAGCAGATATACACTTCTACGACGATGCAAGTTGGAAGATATCAACGTACCTTTAGAAGAGGATTCTAGGGGGCTGGACCAACTTCCTATCGATGATGTCCTTCAAGGCGATCCTGATGCGATGGACGTGGACGAGGATCAAGAGGCAAGCACGTTACGCCCTTCGGCCATCCAGGATTACGGCATAGAAATCGATTTTGATGACCTTGACGAGGACCTACGAGAGGTAAGCATGTTCGGATGGCAACCCCCCCGAAGGGCATTATTTTTCAGTATGCTGACAGTGGGTACAGAGTAACGACGACAAGCTGGATGAAGAACTCCAAAACCGTGTGAAAACCTTGAGCAGCGAACTCGAACACATGGCGCCAAACATGCGAGCTATCGAACGACTCGAAGGGGTCCAAGACCGGCTCAAAACAACCGACAAAGAATTCGAAGATGCAAGAAAGCGAGCGAAAAAGGCAAAGGACGACTTCCAGGAAGTGAAGGAGCAGCGTTTCGAGCTTTTTAGCAAAGCGTTTTCGCACATTTCCGAGCAAATCGGTCCTATCTATCGAGACCTTACTAGAGATGCAAATCTACCCATGGGCGGTCAAGCGTTCGTACCAAATCCCACACATAAGTTCCTTTATCACTAACAACCAACCAGCTACCTCGACATGGAAGACGGCGACGAGCCCTACCTCGACGGCATCAAATACCACGCCATGCCCCCCCTCAAACGCTTCCGCGACATGGAACACCTCTCCGGCGGCGAAAAAACAATGGCCGCACTCGCCCTCCTCTTCGCCATCCACAGCTACCAGCCCTCGCCATTCTTCGTCCTCGACGAGGTCGACGCCGCGCTGGATAATGCAAATGTCGCCAAGATTGCCAACTACATCCATGAGCATGCGGGACCAGGGATGCAGTTTATTGTCATTAGTTTGAAGACGGGGCTGTTCCAGAACAGTGAGGCGTTGGTGGGGATCTATAGGGATCAGGGAGCGAATTCTAGCAAGGCGCTGACGCTGGATGTGGGTATTTTCGCTATCTTGATATTGTGGATGAGCTTGACGCTAACCTTTTCTCAGCTGCGTAAATACCAGTAGATTTGGTGGATGTAGGATAGGATATACCGTTCAAATGCGTTTTGTACTCTGGATCTTACTTCCAGCTAGTCTTCCACGGCGTGGCTCTACAGCTAGGCCTCTAATGGTAATTTACTTGTACATTACCGCTAATAACACACAACGACGCTGAGCACGATCATGTTATCTGATCCAAAGAATTCTCTAAACTAACGCTCACATGTGGAAGGTCTGACTCGCTTAATCCCAACCATGCCCGATCGGTCAAACCATCGCCTTCCAACTGCAAGGATAACCGACGTAGCAGCTTCGCCTTCAGTAACCCGAGGGATGTGACGTTCTCCACTTTGAAAAGAAAGAATGAGTCAAACCGTTCTGATGTTTTCTCTTGCTGGGGGTTTTGAGTCTTTTTTGCGTCGTTTAATCTCAACCATGCCCAATCGGTCAAACCATCACCTTCGGATTGTAAGGTGCTCTGACATCGTAGCGCAGCCTCTACAAATCGAGACGTCTATACTCCACTTTGGAAAAACGCATGGGTCCACTTAATTTGCTCAGCGTTTGTCCGAACTTGGGGGGCTTTTCTTGCTGGCGGATTTTCGTCTTGCTTGAGTATGTATATTAAGATTGTGCTGCTCTACTTTTCCAGTCACAGTCTTCCGTTTGACATTCTCAATCAAAGAAACTTCGAGAGCTTTTACGTCTTCTATCTCCCACTTATCTCACCTTCACAACTATTCATCCATCGAGTCGCTCAGTTAGTCAAGCATACAG
>JAABUK010007336.1_pt1 | contig 15964 bp, 17 predicted proteins | sample 5559141 | NCBI WGS metagenome assembly JAABUK01 (sample SAMN10711869, study PRJNA513367) | rock metagenome | isolation source: Antarctica rocks | place: Antarctica: Victoria Land, Pudding Butte nord | collected 2016-01-03
CACATGTACACACACTGTTATGGACACAGTTTGCAGGAGCACCTGCTTCGCTTTTGCAAAAGCAAATTTTGTCAACACTTTTTTCTGGTCATGCAGTCCATTGTTGGGCTGACTATCAGGCAGCTGTGGACATGCGAGCAAGAAGTGCTTCAAGCTTGAGGCATCAGCTTGCCGGGAGCGGGCGATCAAGTCGAAGACAGCGGCGGTACAGCCAGGGGTACACTCCCTCCACGCCGAAGACAGAGGACTCCATGCAGCGGGCCGCCACTTTGTTCGAACCTTTAGGCGTGGACTTTCGTCGACGTCTATCTATCGACGGCATTGCTGAGTCCCTCGGCAGCACGTTCCTGAGCAGCATGTCCCGCAACCTAGATACGCTGCTCAGTCCAGGCTTGAGTGCTTCACTGGACCATGCACCTCAGCCGAGGTCAAGCAGTGGTGCTCAGAAAGGCAGAGCCAAACAGATGAACCATCAAGGTGTCCAGGCTAAGGAGCATGATGAGCACAATGTGGGCAAGACAGGGGATCAAAGGTCTGCCCTGCTGCTGATCATTGGCCTGTTGCCAGCCATTTGTGGCTGCGCTGCCTGTTACCAGTCATCACACTGTTACGGCTGCACATTGCTTTGCAACTGAAGTATCAGCATGTATCCTGCTGCTGCAGAACACAGCAAGGGGAGGGTGGCGAAGAGCAACCTGAGTTCCTGCCAATGTTTCCTTGGTATAGCGGTAAGCTGCTGCAAAGTGTGCCACAGCTTTGCATGCTAGGTTTTACTGCTCTTATCAAAGTACACAGCTGCTCAAAGCATAAGCAGGAGTCGGCAGCTTGGACTGTTGTCACGTGTCACATATTGCAAGGCCGTAGAGTGACAAAAGCTTTGTTGTCATGATGCAGGCACATCTGCTGACATGTACAGGACAGTGTTTGAGCTGCTGGTGTCAGTAAAGCTGTTCTTGGGACGCTTTGACATGCGCACCATGCAGGTGAGCCATCTTTGCACACATTACTGTGCAGAATCTGGAACAAGTGCATCAGTCATCACCATTCAAACATGGCACGTTGTCCTGATGCAGCATCTTGCCTGTTGATAGTGTAACCTTGAGAGCTCAGGGTGCAGAGTGTAAGTGTCAGTGTGCAGCCAGGGTGTACGTGTGACTGCAAACACCACAGCAGAAAGGAGAGCCAGCTAAGCACAGAGGCCACGAGCTATACCATAATAATATAACACGATATATATATCAGATGCTGTATAAGTGCAGGCTGCAACTGCCACAAATCCCCCCAGGAGTGCCAGCGACCCACCCAGGGCTGGGGATGGGTTCACCTTTGAGCACCTGGCAGACAGGCCACAGCTGTGGCTGGATTTCTGTGCTGACACTGGGGATGGCGGCGACCCCACCTATGCTGTTGCAAGAGCCATGGCAGCCCCTGGTTTGAAGGTCAGCACTTGAAACGTCTTCAGAAACATCTCTTTTTCAAGTGACAAGCTCTTGAACTATGCGCCTGGCTTTTGCGCCTAGCTCTTCAATTACGCGCATAGTATCAGCATTGTGTTTGGCTGTTGTCAGTGATGAAAGGCTGCTAAGCATGATCAGCCCAGCGCGTCCCATGTTTCCGTTTTGCAAGCGACTGCACAGCCTTGCTCATGATGAGTGTTGTTGCACTAGGTTGGCATGATGCTGACCAGCTGTTCACCAGGAACCGTACATGTGATGTCTGTCACAGGACAGCTCTACATCCCTCACCCTCAGGCTTTTCCTCTACCAACACCAAAAGCTGCAGTCCATGCTTTGTGTTTATTGCTGGTAATTGTCACTGATGCTGACTCACAGTCAATGTGGCTGATGCACAGGTCGCAGTACCAGCTGGTACGCAGCTTCCAGACATAGATCTCAGGCCAAACCCCGGTGTCAAAGGCAGGTCAGCGCCTGCTGCTTTTGGCGCCAAGCCAAAACTGGCGGGGACTCCTGAACCCTGGCAGAGGGGTCGCACCCACACCTCCAAGAGCCCCTCCCCTGTGAAGGCTGTCAGGCACAGCCCTCACCACAGGCCAATGTCTCCTGGGAGCGACACCTCCTCTGGCCTGGGCACTCCAGTAGCTTCTGACTCAGAGGATGCTAGCTCTGGGTTTGAAGATGCGCACTCGCATGTGCAGCTCACCACGCGCAAAGTCAGCTTCAGAGAACACGACTCTCCTCTGGACAACAGCAGCAACTCGCCTCAGTCTCGGCCTGGCTGGATGGAGTCCCCCTTTGATGCTGCTGCTCAGATCGCGCACCCTGTAACTGATGCCGCCGAGGGGCAGGGCCATGGCCAGCATGGCCCTGCCCCTCAGGGCATGACTTCAAGGCCTGCAAACATGGTACAGCTCCCCAGGGCTGACGTGCTGGTGATTGGCGGCGATTTGGCATACCCTCATCCCTCCAATGAGACATATGAGCAGAGGTTCTTCAGGCCGTTTGAAGCAGCCCTGCCCCCACCCCCACATGTGAGGCCGGGTCGGCTGGTGGTGTATAAGCCTGACTTACCTGGAGCAGCTGACCTACAGCATACCTCTTCTTCACAACCACATGCAACAGCCGGCAGTGCTTCTGGAGCGGTGCAGAATCCTTCCAGGTGAAGAAGAGTTTGCCTGTAGATATTGCGCTCTAACTGCATTGGTTTTAGCCCTTCTGAGCGCAACGCAGCATTACTGCCAAATCCTGCGTGATGCACAGGACAGATGCAAAATCCACAGTGCATCAAGCAAAAGGTGGCAGTGACATTGGTCTGTCCCAGACTGGCTTAGGCCAATGCAACTGTTGCATTCCTGTGCCTACTATGCATGCGATCCTTTTTGTTGCGCGGCCTTTCTGTCTCCACGTCACAGCGCAAGCAAGCAGGCATCTGCCAGCTGAAGCAGATTTCAGTCAGATGTCAGGCAGGCTGACTAACACAGCTTCGTATACAACGCATTCTGCGACAGGTGTGCTGTGTTTTGTTGGTCTGGCTGACACAACATAGTACAGCTGTCTCAGAATGCGTTGTATACGAAGCTGTGTTAGTCAGCCTGCCTGACACCCGGTTGAAATCTGAATCAGCTGGCAGACGCCAGCTTGCTCACCCTGTGGCATGCACACAGAAGAGGTAAGGCGATGCAGAGACACATATGCATGCACAGGAACACCAATGACGCCTAGCTTTGCTCAGGCTGGTCATGTGTACTCGCAGGGCCTCTGCATCAGCAGACCTGCTGCATGAGTATGACGGGCCCACAGCCTTTGCCATTCCTGGCAACCACGACTGGATTGATGGCTTGGAAACGTACACTCGCCACATCCAGCACAAGGGCTGGCTGGGAGGCTGGCTGCTCCCACAGGTCTGCCTCACTCAACAAAGCAAAACAAAACGAAACGAAACGAAACGAAACGAAACGAAACAGAAGAAGAGAAGAGAAAAGAAAAGACTACAACCCTCAGTGTAAATTTCATGAGAAGCCCAGTGTTAGACCGGGCTGCCCAGGGGTCTCAGTCAAGCTACTACCCACACAGACGTTTGGACAAACCCAATGCAAATGTTGCTTTCGTGTATTGCTGTGTTGCATGCTGTTGTGTGAAGTGATTGTTTCATGCAGTGTGTAGCGTGAGGTGAAATGACGGCATCTGTGCACATATCGAGCATCACCAATTGCGCTGGCATGGTCAACAGACCAGTCTGTCAAAAGCACTTGTGCTTTTGTCAGCTGCTTCTGTCAGCTTGATCTGTTGACCATGACAAGGCTTTTGCCGCTGCCTGCTGTTTGGCCAGATGTGCATGTGATGACTGCATTCGAAGAACGGTCTGTTGAATGAGGCAGAGCTGATTTGTTGGTGCCTGTAGGAGAAGTCTTACTTTGCTCTGGCGCTGCCACATGGCTGGTGGCTATTCGGTCTGGACCTGGCCCTGGTGGATGACATTGACATGTGTCAGTGCAGGTCAGCCTTCCCATCACCCTTCCTGTTTGCATTCCTGTTGGGCCTCCTACCAGCCTTCCTGTCACCCTTCCTACTAGCCTACCTATCGCTCTCCATGTAACTATCCTATCAGCCGTCAAATTAGCCTCCCTAGCTGCTGATCAGCCAGTTATCTACCACTGCTTTCAGGCCTGCATTTCCTGTCTTGGTAGCTGTTCTTGTGCTAATGCTCTCAAGCATGAAACATCATGGGTCCCCATCATGTGTCATGTTCATGACAGCTCAGCATCTTGCACCGCAATTCAGCACCTCACACAGCTGCTGAGCATGCCAGACAGCAGACAACTAGCATGCCTGAGGCTGGAGACGGCTGCTTTGGTGCAGGTACTTTGCTAGGATAGCAGATGAGCGCATGGGTGCAGATGATCAGGCCATTCTGGTGACTCACCAACCGCGCTGGCTCAGCGACTGGTTCTGGGATGAGACGGCCTGCCACAACCTGAGGCAGCTGGTGCGAGGGCACCTGCGGGGCAGGGCGCGTGTCCACCTTGCAGGTGGCACTACTCATTGCACTGCACTGTGCTTTGCTGAGCTGCAATTTGTAAATGCATGAGAAAGAAAACCATTCATTTGGTTGTCAGTTGTATGTATGATGCATTGGGCACCGCACAAGCTTTCACACAGCTCAGATCTACTCTGTCTGTCTGTGTGTGCGCGTGTGTGTGTGTGCTTGTGTGTGTGATTTCTGAGAGTGCAATCTTTGCTGCAGCGCATAGGCTCCCAGCCAGAAGCCAAGTGCTTGCAGAGGCAGAGTATCAGCTGATTCATATGTGTGTCAGGCCACCATTGCGATAATGTGCACGAGGTGTGAACATGCATTTTGCTGCAGGAGACTTGCACTTCTACATGCGCCACTCCTTCAGACCTTTCCAGGCGCAGCCTTCCAGGCGTGCTTCCCAAGACCCCCCTGCCACAGCCCCCAGCAAGCCTGCTGACAAAGCAGCTTCTGACCCAGCTCCAGTTGACTGCACCCCTTACTCACCGACTGGCATGAGCCCTGCAGAGTCCCATGGAACAAGCTTCAGCAGCAGGCATCAGTCATCTGACATTCCTTCTGCACACAATGTCACTCACGGCGCCAAGCTTGGGCGAAGCGTGCAAAGCACGCATGCTGGGCCTGCTGTGCTGCAGACCAGTTCAAAACAGCTGGGCCATGGCATGATGAATGGCACTAGCAGCAGTGTTGGGGTGCCTGTGCATCTTAGGGTTTCTGCTGCCCAGTGGAAACCCTCAATGGCAGAGCCAGCCACATATGCCAGCTCCAGTACTTCAGCCACCTCGGCTGATGATGTGGCAGAGCTGCAGAGCAGGCGTCTGTCTGGTGATGGTGCGTCAAGCAGTGGACATGCAACAGTGTCAGGGTGGCACCCCCATGACCCCGAGCATCTGATAGTCAATGGGTTGGGTGGGGCTTTCTTGCACCCCACACACGTCTTCTCGCCCTCCAGATTTGTGTCAGGTATGTTGACATGTCGTGGCTGGCTGGCTGCTGTACCCTCTTGTCATTCCCTGGCATTTATTCCCATCAGACAAACAGAAAGCTAATCATAAGAATTGCGTTTGCTCTGCTTTGACAGCTGTTTGGTGGACATAACCTCACGTCACATGCAGCATGCTGCTACACTCATCCAGTAGTGGGTCAGATTCCCATGACATGTAGTTTCTCCCTCGCAAGTTCTGTCACACAGGCATTGTATCTGGCAAGTTAGCAAAGATGGCCCAAGCATCTACACACATGCATTTGTCCTGCGACACAAAGAAGTCTTCCAGTCCTGATATTGTGCATTGTGTTGGTGCAGTTCCAGACCCATCTGCAGATGAGGCAACAGTCACCAGCACCCGCCCCACAGCCAACACCCTACCCCGGGGGAGGAGCCCGCCCAGGGGCTCCTCCCCTAGGGGGTCATCCCCCTCCAGGGGCAACAGCCCCAGAGGCTCATCTCCAATGGCCAGGTTCATCCGTGGATCATCCCCCAGAGCAGCGGATGCAGGTTTGTCATTGCTGTCAATCCAGCTAAGCCATGCTCTTGCTCATGCTTTTGCAGCAGGTATTGTTGTTTCAGTGCAGCTTGTCTGTGAGCTCTCGCAGGATGTGAGTGTGTTTGTCTGCAACATTGGCAGCATAGGATTTGAAAGGCAAGAACAGTCACATCAGTCTGCTGATGATTCGCACATTGCATGCAGCAGCAGTGAAAGCAGAGGAGAACGAGGAAGCAGAGCTATGGGGGGGCGGGGAGTACCACTGTGCGGCGGCTTACCCCTCCCCCCCCTGCATCATGCAGCTGGGCCGCCAGAACCTGCACCTCTTCCGCCTCAAAAACACCCGCTTTGATGTCATAGGCGGAATCTTCTACTTCTGTCTGGTGGTGAGCCTTTCTCCCCTGCCTAGTGACAGTGTCACCCTCTACACAGCGGTCTTCAAACATTGCAGTTTGTTGGTCCATCTGCTGCTTACCCCAGTGGTATGCTTTGCACCTCTGTCTGACCTGCCTGCCAGCAATGTAACAAAGCATATGGTATCCTGGGGAAATTTGGAGAGACATCATCGGCTTCCTGCTTCTTCAACAATGGAGTGCTGTATGGCATGCTGGTACCCCCATGCAGTTGCATCATGCAAGAATCGTCGGTACTCCTTCAATGCAATGCCTGCTGCACAGCATCCAATGCTGAGTGAGAGATCTGGCATGCAAGCAGGAGCTGCAGTGCCAACCCGTGCTGTCATGCAGACACTGACTGAAGTTGCACCTGGCTTACGTTTTGCATCATGTTCAGGTGAGTGTGTTGCCGCGGTGCAGCAGTGTGTCAGCAGTCCTGGACGCTCACTCCCTGTCTGAAGCCCTCCAGGTTAGTCTATTGCTGCTGCTACTGCTGCTGCTGCTGTTAAGACAAAAACCCACCTGTTACCTATACGCAAAATCATGCGGTGTAGACCCAATGTGAGTATGCTGACAGCACCTGGGCAGCCCGGTATAATACTTGGCTTTTCATTAAATTGATGCCGAAAGGCATACTCTTTTCTTTTCTTTTCTATGCTGACAGCAATGTCAGGATGTCCTGGGTTACAGCTGTTGTCACCCACATCATATATTGATACTGTGTTGGGAGTCAGCAAAAAAGAATCTCACATCCCTCCAGCAGCCCTACTGCATGTTTTCAACTATCTGGGGAGACTCAGCAAACGTGTCTTGAGCTGCTTGTGCTGATCATGATGTCTGTCTGCAGTACGTCATGGAGGCTGTGTCAGACGCACTGGGCATCATCTTTACAGAGTCTTACATCTCTCTGGCAGCCCTGCTGGCCATGTTCTTGATGGCCTTTGGGTTTGCTTCGGCCGGGGGGGTGGGGGCCTCCTCCGCCCCTGCTGGATCCACTGTTGCCAAATTTGCCAAGGATCAGGACTCTGTTAGAAGCCGATTGGCCCTCAGGTGTGGCTTGATTTGCAAGATTGGTCATGTCAGATGCCAGAAGCACTTGCCTTACTCATGGAAACATCCTTTACTGTCTTGCATGCCAACATTTATGATACGTGCAGCCAGTTTGACAAAAAGCTCAGCAGCCAGGCTTAAAGCTCTTCAGTGGCGCTACAACTGCTATATCATCTACAGCTGTATTCAGCAGAAAACAAACTGCGGCAAATCAGTTGTTGGACTGCAGAATTTTTGTTCCAACCGTCATTTGCTGAAAAACGCATGTAGGCAATTTACAACTCACCCCACATGAATTAAGTAGAAAAGCAAACGAGCGACAAGCTCAATGCTTTCATCAAAGAACTAAAAACATGCAAGGTTTTGGTCATGCACCGCAGACTCAAGCTTTGAAGGCATGTACTTTAACGTGTATGTATGTGTGTACCTGTTGGTGTGGCAGCTCAGGTTTGGTAGATACCTACTTGGTGTGCCTAGTCCTACTTCTGTGAGATTGCATTTCAGATATCACAAACAATGTTGCATTTTACAGAGATTGTACATCATCCTTCCGGATGGCAGGCACTAAGGCAGTGATGCTGGTGTGTTCAGGGCCAGGACAGGTGGAGCAGTCACCAAGTGTGTCTTTGCTTTTGTGCACACGGCGGTGCACCTGCTGGTGGCCCTCATGCTCATGGTCCTGCTCGAGCTGGGTGTGGAAACTTGCATCAGGTCACCTCACACCACCCACTCACACCACCTTACACACCACCACCTCTCACACCACCACCTCTCACCACCCTACGCCACCTCTCACCACCTCAATCTACCTCTCACCACCTCACACCGCCTCTCACTTTATCACTTACACCACATACTGTCTGCTCACTGTCTGTTTGCTCAGCATGAGGGATGCTGCCTGTAACAGTGGCAGTTCAAGCTGTGCTTTGTTCTTCAGCGCTGGTCCCCAGTCTGCAACACAACAACATGCATTGCAAGTCGTGGCTTTTGACCAATAGCGTGTACTTGCAACACAAGCTGCGCATTGTTCCATCTGCACTTCAGGCAGCTTGTGGGCTGTTGCAACACTGAAGCATTGAGGTGTGAGGCCGCGCAACACACAGGTTGCAAAATGAGCATCTTGACAGTGTCAACAGCAGTCTTTGCTTTGGTGTGTCAGCCAACCTGTACAGACAGGGAATGTGATAAGACACTCAGTTGCATGTGCAGGACCACAAGAAGAACACACCTTCTGTTCATTGCACATCTGTGGTCAAAGCTCACCTGCTTTGTCTTGTGTTCAGGTATGAGTCAGTGGGTAAGGAAGGGTACCACTCCCTGTACAAATGGTACCAAGCCTTTGAGGCTGAGCACTTCCCAGACCCCAAGGGCCTCAGAGACACAGTCGCACGCTGGACCCTGCACATCTACCCCAACTGCATCCAGGCCGCCATGGCCCTCTTTGATGTGCCTGAGGCCATTGCTGTCTCCAGAACCCAGATCTGCAATGCTGGCGGCATCAAGGAGCTGTCACGCTTACAGGTACAAGCAACAAGCTGACAGCAAGTGGGTTTCTGTCAGGTTGCTTTTGCACATACCTCTCAGCGCTGCTGTGCCCATCAATCTCCCTTCCAAGCGACACAGCTCTTGCAAATAGTCTCTGTTCAGAAGCCTTCCAAAAATTAGCCCAGACACACGTTGCCTTAGACCTTCAGGCGTGATCTCCAAGCCTCTGCTCAGAATGACCTCTTGCAGTTGTGCTTCCAAGCCATGTCAAAAAACATCAGCATGAACCCATGTGATGTGTGATGCATGCAGGCTGCTGCCTCAGGAGGCTCTGGTGATGATCCCTGAAAAGTGTGAACTGTTCTTTTCTTCTTCTGATCTGTGGTACATGCAGGCAGGAGCATACTACATGGGCATGCTTGCCTACTACTGGGTCCTGGCCACACCAGCAGTGGGCTTCTTGTTTGGCTGCTACCTCTACATTGCAGTCAACTGGTTCCATGTGCACTATGATGAAGCCTTCTCGGCCCTCAGGATTCCAAACTTCAAGGGCTTCTCCAGGCTGCATATCAACACCGATGGTGATCTGGAGATATATGGGCTTGCAATGGACAAGGTAGGGCGAGCACGGCAGCTTCTGATCTTTTGGAGCAGCATGTTTGATCACGCAAGCACTGCATCACACAGAGCCTTTTGACTAGGCTGAAAACGTCACCTGACATGTTGCATTATCTGCAGTGGTATTGCTGAGATCAATGCTGTTCAGCGCTGTACACTGCTTGCCTGCAGAGCTGCTAACAGATTCTGCCAGTGTCAGCATCTCACTGATGTGCATGCAACAACCCTTTGTATAGCACTTGCGCTCTTCTTACAGCATCAGAAGTGAAGGGATGTGAGCGTCAAACTTTGTTGGGCACATGAGCACCCCAGCCCAGTATTGATGCTGTTACAGGTGCCATATGCGTGGAGAGAAGATCCCAAGTGGCGCAGCTCTCAAGGGGCTGGCAACAGGAAGGGCTATTCCCACAAGGCAGACTACCCCAGTCGCTGGATTCCAGCAAAAGGCCGAAGACACTCAGAACTGGATGATTATGATGGGCTGGAAAGTCAGCAAGCTGGTGACATATGGGTCATGGACTATCTGTTGGTGCCCAAAGTCCGGCCTGCTTGGAAGAGTCAATCAAAGTGTTGATTGCTTGTTACTTGCAAGCGTGTGTCATGTTGTGCTCCTTGTTTCACATTTGGAGAGTTCTGTAAAGTTTTTGGTTAGTGTATTCAAGGGCCCCTTTCAGGTCATGTGCTGCTATTGGTGCTCATATATGGTAATGGTCATTCTACGGTCATCAAGACACAGCTGATTTTGTTGGCTGCAACTACAGGATAGTTATGTTATTAAGTATGAATTTGAATAGGTTTGTCTGTGCTTCAGCGTACAATAGATTGCTTTGCATTGTTGCTCTGCCACCTCCCAGCAGCTTTCTCACACGTCCCTCTGATATCGGTTGTGTCTACTTTTTAGCACAAGCCCCAAGCTGCATGTCAGTCTGCTATACTGTGTTGGCAACCTTCAAGAATACAATTGCATGAGGCAAGCACAAAGTGTCCAGCAAGCAGCATTGTTGTTTGTGTGACACTGCTACCGTGGCTGTGGAGGGGAAGGCTGGTGTCCAAAAGCCACAGAGTTTGACAGCCCTGTCAAGGCAGTTCTTTTGACAGATTGTCAAGGCAGTTGCAATTGCAAGCTGCCTTGTGCATGCTTGCGACATGTAATACCATTTAATGCACGATGTGTGAGATGATGCTTTTGAGAAGAGTTTACATTTAATCAACTGCAAATTATCTGGCACATGCCAAGGTCGCTATGAACTTTAAATTTGCCATGCAAAACTGACGTCCATCATGATATTACTGCAGCACAGGGAGTGCTCACACAGTCAGCCATACTATATTGCCATGGCTGCCTGTAACTGACCTTATCAGATTTCGACAGCATCTTGTATGTTTTGGTATGCAACAGGTATGATACACGGGGCATGCAACATGCCACAGCACACAGCTGTGACAAGCATGGGATGTCTAAATGTATGTGTATATATAGTTACATGTAGGCACTGGTGGTACAAAACAGGCTGCATAGGGTTACAAGTTGGAACTAATCTATGGTGTGAACTTGGTGGCTGCGGTGAAACCGTTGATGGCGAAAGGGTCGCTCAAGTGGTCTGTCAGATTCTGGATGGGGCCCTTGCCAGTGACAATGGCCTGGATAAAGAATCCTAGCATGGAGAACATAGCCTGCATACCACGGCATCATGAGCTGATGAGCAGGTAGACCCCGCAGGCAGCTGAAGGACAAACAGCTGATGCTAGACGCAAAATGCTCAATAACATATGTGGACACCAGTTGCCAAAGTATGCAACAATAAGCAGGTGTTAGGGTATGTCTGTTGGTACAATGCCAGGGAATGTCTGTTGGTACAATGCCGTGGTACACGCACATTCTGCAGAGTAGCCATGGTAAATGCACATTAAACGTAGTAGCCAAAGTGATTCCAAACTGACTAGGGCTCTCAGATCAGTAGAAAAACAGCGTAGCAGTGTCGGCAGCAAAGTATTTCATAGGGTCACATGACTTGCTTACCAAGCGTCCGTTCTTGATCTCCTTAACCTTCAACTCAGCAAACGCGTCTGGGTCATCAGCCAAACCAAGGGGGTCAAATGACTCACCAGGGTACAGGGGGTCTAGACCCTCACCTGCTGGGCCACCGTTCACACGGTATCCCTCAATCAGACCCATAAGGATGACCTGCAAATTAGTCATGTTCAGTCATACTGCATGCAATCTGTTGTGTATATATATATGAGCTTGATGCGAGCACTGTCAACGTTGCTGCAGCAACCCAACACATGGTAAAATTGTCACCTGACCTTGACCTGACCTTGTCCAATCAACAAGCAAATCACAATGTTGGCAACAGCACCTATCAAATTTAGGAAATCTAAGAGATGAGATGGAACTGTGCAGAATGAGTCCATGCAGATGTGGCAGGTCAGTTCTCAGACGTCAACACTTCAAACACCTGGACTGCTAGAGTAGCAATGATGGACTGTGCGTGGACAAGGCTGCTGTTGCCAAGGTAGTTCAGGCCGCCCTTGTTGAAAATGGTTGCGCCTGACTTGAACCAGACGGCACCTTCACCAAGCTTTGTGGCAACGCCGTTCTTTGCTAGCAGCTCGGGTGTGATGCACCCCAAGGCACCCAACATGGCCCATCGTGCGTGGATGATCTCGATCTCCCTGCGCGGGGGACATTGCAAGCAGGTTGCCGAACTGCTGTTTACCGCTTCGACAGGTCGGTCACTGGGCACTGTCGAGTGGAACGAGGGCAGTACCTGTATCGAGAGAAGGTCTCTGGGTCTGCTGACAGACCAGCTGTGTCCCAGCCATAGTCTCCGGCGAACTCGCCACTCAAGTATTGTGGGGGGCTGGTGAAGGGACCTGAAACACGGCAAAAGCTTTGAAAACAATCCGCAAAAGCGAAACGGCGAAGTAGCCAATTGAAAGTGCTAGTTGGCGGAGAGATACAGTGCCCAACGCTCACCCAGGAACTTGGCTCTATCAGGGCCATAGAATTCCACGGCTGCCCGTGTGACCTGTTTGTTGCCCTGCATGCGCACAACAGCCATCAGACTTGGCGAAGGACGCTGCAGACCCAGGTGACGAGAAGGAGATCGCTGAACAGATGCAAGATCTGCAATTCGACAAACTGAAGGACTGTTGTTGTCTTGCATCGCAAGCCAGAGTCGCGAGACTTGCCTTGCCCTGGACTGGAACTGCGGACTTGATGCTGGCGCCCAGAAAGGTCTTGGACATTTGCGTTGCTGCCATAATGACAATAAATTTTCTTCTCGAGTATCAAGGGACAATGTGCCGACTCAAAAGGATGAAGGATGCGACTAAGCTGTGCACTGCGCTATAAACTTTTATCGCAGCAAGATCGATCTCTCATCCTGATTCGCGATCTTGATCAGGGTAAGCGCCTACCCCTCCGCCCTAGGGCTGGTCCTAGGGCGCCTGTGAAGTCGCGTTTGAATTCATGAAATGGTTAGCGCAGACACATATTTCCTGCGTAGGCCTGTGCGTAGGCTGGCCTGCTTACCTACACCATCGGCACGGACTCCCATCTTTTGCAGACCCCGTTGACCATACTGCAAAGGGTTGTGGCAAAGGACAGAAGTAGAGTATGCGACATGTGCATCTTACAGCACAGCCTTGCTGTGCAAGCTAAGTTTGGGCCGGTCAACGACTTTGCGCTTCACATGCAAGGTTGTTGCCTATGGAAGGCGCTCCACATTTGCACAGGTCATTGGACGGCCGTGCAGACACAGGTATCGTAGCAGGGGCCCAGTGCTGGTGGCAACAACATCAAGAGTGGCGCACGACACATGTACTGTGGCTGCACAGACCTTGTGCTGACCAACGGCGTGGTCTTCGCAGTCGCGATCAGGTGCTTCAATTGTGAAGATCATGGCATGACCCCTTGCACCACAGACTGCAAAAAATTAAAAGGTGTCCGCATGGAAGCCTATAGAGGACTTTGTCACCAGGCAATCAAGTGTTGGCTCTAGTCTCGCAGTTACATACACCAGTGATGAAGGCTTTGAATTGACACACCTTCAATTGTTCCAGTGACAAACACATGGTGGAGACATAGGCACAGGTTTGACATAGGCACAGATTTTGTCAGTGACAAACATTTGACCAACACACAAAGGTAGAAAGTAACATGTAAGGACAGCTGTTGTAGTCAGCATGCGGTGCAGCAGAATTCTGAGCCAAAATCATTTGCCTATGGGCAAGCACAACAGGCTGCTACTGGTACACATCATCACGATGTTCAATGCGCACAGGCTGGAAAAGCAAGCTTTGCCATCTGTAATACTGGCAGAGCTGTATCTAAACGCTATTCTACCTACAAGCAGCTGGCTAAGCAGCAGACCCATGTTGTCAGTCAACAAACATTGCAACAGCAAGAATCAAATGAAGATACATCAGAAGAGCACATTGTGTAGCATATTAACACAGGTGCATCGATGCTTGCCATTGGTGACGCCCAACACGCACAGTTGGCCCTCCTAAGCATACATGTTACTCTGCATACATGTTAGTCTGCACATGGCGAGAGCATGACCAAGCATCGGTCGGTTTCTCTTGGAGGTGTGACAATCTGAGACATCAAGCATAAAGACCGCATGATTCAAATCCGCAACAGCTCTCCCAGACTTGCATAATGTCAGGCTTTCACAAAAATACGTCACCCTGCTCTCAGCTCCTGGGAGTGCTTGCTGGCAGCCTGCTTGGCTTGCAACACAAGGTCATCATCTCGCCACACATCCCTGTACCTGTCAGGAAACTCACGCTTGTTCTGCCCAGTGGCTTCGTACATCTTGCGCCGCCAGGGCTCTGTCTTGGGCACATCAGGGCCGCACTGCTCAGCTATCCAGTCCTTGTACTCCCACTGCTTGTCACCCAGCTGATGGGTGTACCTACACATTCAATCAAGCAAACAATCAATCAATCGCCAGAAGGGAATACAAAAAGTAATGACAATTGTAAGTATTTCCAATAGAAGGGGGTGTAGAATCAATCAACCAATCAATCAATCAATCAATCAATCAAGCAAGCAAGCAAGCATCAATCAAGCAATCAATTAAGCAATCAATCCATCCATCCATCAATCACTTCATCAGTCCGTCCGTCAGTCAGTCAGTTAAGGACTTCCCGTGTTTAGAACGCATCAGGGGAATCAATCGACAATGACTGGAAAGGCAGCATACACTATGCTCTCAGCGTTTAGGACATTTGACCAAAAAGCACCATTATTGCAGTAGCAATGCTGTAATGAACACAATACATGATGGCTGTTGAAGCAGAGTGCACATGTGGTCTGGTAACAAGCGCTTCAAAAGCCATGTGTTGCTTGCTGAAGCAGCAGCAGGATGTGCATCTTGCTGCAGGATTGGCTATGGCGTAAGCCACATGCCTGTACCGCTGGGCAGGATCCCACATCCTCATGTCAACAACTGTGCGTAGTGAGTATGGCTCAGACGTAAAGGCCCAAAACCAATCCTTTATCACTTTGCAGCTACATCACTTTGAAGCATTTGCAGTGTATGTCAGCCTGGTCTGCCTCAGTTGATTATGACAATGCTCAGGTAGTTGTCCACACCTAGCAGGCACCTCTTGTCGCTCCAGGTCAGCATAGAACTGCTGCACTTCAGCTTGCATGGCATCCATGCTGGGCAGGTGAACCCTCTGAGACAACACTCTGGCAATCCACTTGGCCTGAACCTCAAACTCTGGGAAAGGCACAACCTTCCAAGGCAAACCGATGATGGACAAGGTGGGGGCTGTTGACAAAGGGAAGATGTGGCGGTACACTGGTGCCACCCTGCACACACACATGGACTGCCTAGCTACCATCCCACAGACAGACAAGCAACATTTCGAGAGCCGTCTGTATGACTTGCTGTGGCATCAAACAGCATACAGTGACGCAACAAGACTACTGGCAAGGGCTTGACCTTGGTCTCTGTGTACTTGTTTTTTGCAATGTTTTTTGCAATGATGATGTGCTGTAATGGTGTGTAATGATGGTGTTGGTGTAATGATGGTGTGTAATGATGGTGTGTAATGGTACTATGAGGATGGTAGGATCAATGGCGTGCGCCTGGAAAGGGTTCAACTACAACAAGGGGCTCTGGGTGTTGACCATTACACAGGGACAAGTGCTTGCCCAGCTTGCAAGCTGCAACAGACAGACAGACAGACAGACAGATGTGCAGACAATCAGACAGACATGCAGGTGCAACACATTGTGAGCTGCAGCATCGAGAGGCATTGACAACCAGAACAACACTGCAGGCATGAAGGCCTGTGCAGCAGCACTACCTGTTATCAGCAGTGGATACTATGTTCTCCAAGAAGGGAAAGGTGTACAGGTAGCCAGTGCAATACATGACACTGTCCACCTGCTCCACTCGCTGCCCATCTGAAAATGTTACT
>JAABUK010007337.1_pt1 | contig 15963 bp, 17 predicted proteins | sample 5559141 | NCBI WGS metagenome assembly JAABUK01 (sample SAMN10711869, study PRJNA513367) | rock metagenome | isolation source: Antarctica rocks | place: Antarctica: Victoria Land, Pudding Butte nord | collected 2016-01-03
AGTTTCATAGAACATCATTCATATATTGCTGAAAGAAGGTCGATTCATTAGTCAGTTTGAATGATAGCATCTTGTATTTATATGCTTCTAAAGCAGTGATAAAAGTGATGTAATTCTTGTTATTGAGATGCATTTGAAGTTTGTTGAACGCTGATATGATGTTCAATTTAGTCAAATGCTTGCAACTCACTATTTTATCAATGATCTCGTCTATCAACGATAGAGAATATCTATTTCTTTTGAAAATGACATTTAGCTTTCAATAGTTCATGCAGAATTGAAGATCTTCATTTGCTTTGAGAGCGAATAGAACGAGAAAGAAATAGAAAACCTGACTAGAAGTGATGAATCTCTTCGACAGATTCTCGTTTAAGTACTTCTTTACTTTCAGAAGTTTGACAAAGAACATTTGATAGACTCGACAGCGAGAAAACGTTGAATCACTGATGAGCTCGATTTTATGATCGTAGAAGCAATGAGAAGATAGTTTATTCAATTGAGCTCGATCAAAAACATCTAGAAACTCATGATATTCTGATGACAGCTTGACTTTAATATCTTTCAAATTCTGAGTCATTTCATCGATTGAAGAGACGTTTAAAACGTTCAAATTGCACTGAGTATTGTACGTGATTTCTCTATCAATATCAGTCATGAATAGAACAAAGACTTCAGTCTGATTCTTCTTTGATCGATTCAGTAAAGTTTTGAACGAAGCTGCATCTATGCTTTGAATCGAGAATGATTCTTTCTTAGTTGTAGTTGAAACAGATTGTTTGAGCATAATAGAGGTCTTAGTCTGAATGATAGAAGAGAGCGAAGTTGATCGCGATCAACTTGAGTGCTTTGAATTGAGAGAAATCGAAAAAATCGAAATAGAAGTATTCAATTGATTCGAAAAAACAATGACGTCGTTTCACATATTCAATAATATTTCGTTTTTGTTCATTCAGAGCATACTCAATATGACTTCATGATGATCAATATCAGCTATCAGCATTGATACAGTCAATTTCTTATGACTTTCAATGATAAGATTGAGTAGAATTTTATGAGTGATGATTTTCTTAAATATCTTTTCATCATAGTCTCTTATTAACTTCTCTTTTGTCAATGATATAGATTGAATTTCTAGTTTCTCGCATACTCTATTGACTAGATTAGCATGTATGAGTGTATGAGCGACTGAATCACTGTTTATCAGAGAACAAAGACTAAAAGATCAATTTTGAGAGTTGAGAAAGACGTCAATTAAAAATGACTTTTCAAAGTAACTCTCTTCTGATAGAATTTCGTCTAGTTTGCACAAAGATATAATCTCTATTTCTTCAATAACTTTTGAAAAGATGACTAGTTTTTTGAATCGAAATTCGAATCGAAATCGAACTTGAAACGATCATATTCATTGTTCACTGCATTGATTTTAGTAGATCAATCAGAACACTCTTTAGAGCTATGATCTGATTTATGACATATAAAACAGGTTTCGACTAGAACGTCTGCTTTCTTGACGTTAGTTAAAATCGCGTCACACGACTTTAGATGATCAGATTTTGAATGATCGATTGACTGAGTAACAACAGCTTTATGAAAGATAATCTTTGACAGATCATCAATGCATTTGATGAGATTGACTTTGTTCTTGATTTCTCAAATGACTCGTTGATCATTATTCAAATGAATCAGATAGAAATGAATCTCTTTGAGAAAATCAGATTGAATCAATTGATCTATTCAAATGAATTGAAGATGAGAGTTTATTTTATCTTTCAGATCGACAATCAGTTGCTTTTCGTGATACTTCAGATAGAAAGATAATCGTTGAAACTGAGTGTAAAACTCGCTGAACTTCTTTGATTCTTGAATCAAGTTATAGTATTCTTTATGAAAGTTGACTTTCTTATCTGAATCATTAAACAACTCAGCTAGTTCTTTCAAAAGATCATCGACAATCTTATAAAGATTGACACAGTCATGTTCATGTCTAGATTGAGTGACATCAGCTGCGTCATTGAATAATCTGAAATGTACATAGCTCAGTTTGACTCATTTATTTGAAAAGAGATTGATGTTGATCTCTAGTTTATTCTGAATTTTGTCGTATCAGTTTTTCCAAGTAAAATTCTTTTCATCAGTAAATCAGAGAGAATCAGGTATTTTCTGAGATCTAGAACGCTCAGAGTAGATGAAATCAGAAGAAGTGATTTCTTTAGTTTGAAGTCTAGTCTTCAACTCTTTGATTTCATCATCTCATTGTTTACTCAGCTCATTGAGTTGATCTGTTTCTCTGTCGAGAATGTTACGAGCGTGCTCAGTCTTCTACTGAAACGTGTGTTCTTTGAGCGAGCCTAGACTCTATCGAGCCTAGTGCTCACTCTTTCTTCTGTACATATAGTCTTCGCATCTAGATAGACCTCGCTCTTTAGCTTTGAATTCTCGTTTACCTGATTTACCCTTCGTTTATCTGTATTTCTATGACTTGCTCTAGACATGGTTCTAACATTATTCAAAGCTTCGTACATATCACACGATAGTGGTTCGCTTTCTAGCTACGATCGAAAGCAAAGCTCTGCGACGCGTTGCAGAGTTGAATCGACCTCTCGACTGATCTCTTGACTGAGCTCGTCATCGAATGAACAGAACAAGCTCTATCGAATGCGGTAGGCATGAACAGAGAAAGCTCTATCAAATGCAATAGACGCGATCAGAACAAGCTCTGCGAGTGCAAGCGTTGCAGGCTCGAATCGACCCTGAATTAATCAGACTCGATTGATCAGACAGTGAGTCTGCTACAAAGACGCGTTCGATATTGACCTCGTCATTGAGACGATCAATGAACAGAACAAGCAATGCGACGCGTGTAGTAGGCAGGAATCGAAATAGTGAGTCTGCTTCAATGGCACGAACGAAACAAGCGCTATCGAATGCGATAAGCCTGAACCAGAAGTGAGCCTGCTACAATGACAAGAGAATGATTGACCTCGTCATCGAGCTCGTCACTCGATAGTGAGTCTGCTTGAACGACATTCAAAATCGAATTCAGCCACGAATCTTTCTTTATTCGCACCTTCTACGATTTACCTCTATTCACGACATTGACGACAACAGCAAAGATGATATGTACTGCAGACAGAGTAGCATATACTATATGTCTCGAGAGAATAGAACATATACTATATGCCTGAAAACACGAAGATATGAGCTGAAACTCGTTCATCGTTGAATATTTGAAGCTGAATAGAAAGAGTCTGCTTGAATGACAAGAATAGTGAGTCTGCTACAAGAGCAGATAACGATTGATCTCATCGTCGAGCTCATCACCTGAAGTGAGTCTGCTACAATGACAAGCCGATAGTTGATCTCTTGATTGAGCTCGTCATCGAATCAGAACAAGCTCTGCTACACGCGTGTAGTAGGCATGAACAGAACAAGCTCTATCGAATGTGATAGACATGAATCAGAAGACAATGATTGATCTCGTCATCAAGCTCGTCACTCGATAGTGAGTCTGCTTGAATGACACGAACAGAACAAGCTCTACTACATGCGTGTAGTAGGCACAAGCAGAACAAGTTCTACTACATGCATGTAGTAGACACGAATTGAAAGACAACGATTGATCTCATCGATTGAGCTCATCACTCGATAGTGAGTCTGCTTCAATGACACGAATCGATAGTGAGTCTGCTACAATGACATCAGATATCAAGAAGAAATAGACTTGAAATGTCTGATGAAATGAGCTTGAAACACTTTATGTCAAGAAGAAATAGACTTGAAACGTCTGATGAAATGAGCTTGAAATGCTCAATATGACAAGAAGAAATAGATTTGAAACGTCTGATGAAATGAGCTTGAAACGTCTGAATAGAACGATAACGAAACGAACAAGAAAGAACTGATTGAAGCAATGAGATCATTGCTTGACTGAGAGAAGAAAGTAATGTTACGAGCGTGCTCAGCCTTCTACTGAAACGCGCGTTCTCGAAGCGAGTCTAGACTCTATCAAGCCTAGCGCTTCTCTTTCTTCTGTACATATAGTTTTCGCATCTCGATAGATCTCGCTCTTTAGCTTTAAATTCTCGTTTACCTGATTTACTCTTCGTTTACCTGTATTTCTATGACTTGCTCTAGGCATGGTTCTAACACGTACTTCTCAAAAAGCGAAGATTTTTCAAGTCAACTATTCTAATATCACATGTGTGATTGATGATCTCGACTTCTATGATGTTCTCAGAATTGAGATGACTGAGACTGATCTCATTCTGCATTGCGTTGATGCAAATCATGAAGCTGAAACGCTGACTTTACTTAACAAATTAGTCTCAAAGAAAAATAATCTTGAAAAGAAGACTTTCATTCACATCTCTGACGCAGCTAGTTTGCTTGACCTGAATATCATTGATGATCATCTTGATGAATCTACGACAAAGATTTATCGTGATATTCATGAATGCAGAAATCATATTCAACTTTTCTTCAGATCGAGTACATGTTGCTATTAAAAGACGTGTTGTTTTCATTGACAACGTCAATGACGTCAGAATTCTGATACTCAGTCTCGCTCAGATCATGAAAGTTGAATCAAGCGTTGATAAAGAAGAAATCTATATTGATGAGTACTCTAAGATCGTGCTGAAGCAAGATCATACATTCATACTTGAAAAATGACAGAATATATATGAAGCTGAAGCTCGATAGAGAATGTAGCTACAGTCACTGCGTTGATGATGAGTGAGACTCTCAGCGAATCTAAAAGCAAACTTACGTTTGACAAATATGACTACTAATTTATTGAATTCGAAGCGATCATCATGCAGAAAGTGACAACAGTCGTTGTCAATAAACTTGTCGATTTAGATGAGTTATGAGACTAAGAAGTCAAGAGCATTGACGCAGAGATGATGATGAAGTTACATTCGTTTATCAAAATGTTGTAAGACGCTAGTGTGATCTCAAGAATAGACAAAATGAAAGCATTGAGTGAGAAATTAAAAGATAAAGATTGACAACTCTTTATATTTGATACGACGAAGAGAGTCTTTGAGAAGTGAAAAAGAGAACTCATTGAAGCTTAATTGTAAGTTTAAGAGTAGAGATCATCACACTTATCAAAGACTCTTGAAGAGCACACTCACATCACACAATTAGCAAGAGCATACTTAGCAAGCAGAGTAACAAACAAGAACTCTGCTTTTAAATGTAAAGATCAAACGCATTTATTGAGTTAATTAAACTGATCATCAAGTCGAGTTTTGAGTTGACATTTTGAATTCGACTCGATTCAAAGTCGAGTTGCTCACATTTTCAACTCGACTCACCAAGAACTTGAGCTTGACGTCAAGAAAGCTAAATATAGAAAATTTTCCGGTTTTTGACTTTTGCATTACCTTTTTGCATTATCTTTTGATAGAAAGTCATGAAGAGAAACATGAAAATCGTTTGATAGAGAGTCATAAAGAGAAACATGAAGATCATTTGATAGAGAGTCATGACGAGAAACATGAAGAGAAACATGAAGAAAAACATGAAGAGAAACATGAAAAAGAATATGAAGAGAAACATGAAGAAAAACATGAAGAGAAACATGAAGAGAAACATGAAGAAGAACATGAAGATTGTTTGATAGAAGACAATGACGAGAAAACATGAAGATCGTTTGATAGAGAGTCATGATGAGAAACATAAAGAGAAACATGAAGAAAAACATGACAAAAAAACATGAAGATCGTTTGACTTTGATAGAGAGTCATGACGAGAAAACATGATAGAAAGTCATGAAGAAAAATCATGTAAACTGTTCAATCAAGCTATTTACATCTATTTAATATCTTGTTGAATTGAATCGAGTTTTCGAGTTGAATTGTCAAATCAAGCTTCTCAACTCAATTCAAGTACTTGAGTTCAACTTCTCAATTCAACTCAACACTTTTTCAAAAAAATTTCAATTCAACTTGATACTTTTTGAGTCAAGTACTCGACTTGACGTGATCAGTTTAAAGTTAATCTTCAACAAATATTGAATTTATTCTTTTAATAAATTATTTTTAATATATTCATAAAAAAAACTTATATTAATCAAAACAGAAATAGATTGACAACAAGATTCATCTGTACATGATGTCAACTACAAATCTTTTGATTCTATTCTATGTTCAAATAGAAGTCAGAAGAGTCAAGAGATTTCAATTCGACGCAGTTCAAATGATGTTAGAACATTGCATGATCAGAAAAGTTGTCATGTAGAGTTTTCACTTATGCAACAACACTCTTTTCTAACAGTCACAATTGATCTACGAAGAAAAGTAATGACATGTCAATGTCAGTAAGAGATGAAAAGATACTACTAGTGATTAAACAACTCAAATGCAGTTTGAGAGTTGTGACTGCAAGTGATTGAAGAGATGATGACTCGTTGATCACGTTAATATACTGAAACATCTTCATCACATCAACAATGTCATTAAGTAATTGATGAAAAGATATCAGATAGAATAGTCATTTCAAGTATTGAGAGTTGTGACTACAATGCTCGAAGAAGTAGTGACTCGTTGATCATGCTGATATACTGAAAGAACTTGAGTTCATCTTTTTTACTTGACATCAAGTCATTCATTTATCTACATGAAAAATTGAGAGTTCAAGAAAATGATCAGAACGCATTTTCTTTCATTGATCAGAGTCAAACATCAAACGATTGCAATCACACATTTATACTAACAATTCATTCAACGTCTACGTGACATAAGTCAAATCAAAAGAAGAAAAGAGTTACTCAGTACAATCATACTTTATCTTCTCATCATGTGCATCTCTCTTTCATCACATGTTTCTCTGTTTAATGAATGACAATCATTGAGTAAGAGAACATAGCTTTACATACATTACAATCATGAGCATCATGAGTGCAAAGAAAACATCTTTCATTTTTGAATCAAGAATCAAATTGAAACATTATTGTATAAAATATCATCAATGAAGAGCAAAGCAAAGACGATGTGTCATAATTAAACAATACAGACACTCATCAAGAGTTTATTTAAGCATCATGCATTGAATAAAAGTTATAGATTTATTACTTGATAACACAGTGTCAATCTTATTGTTTCAACTGCGTGAAACAATCATATGAACGACAAGTGATTTTCTTTCTCAGAGAGTTTTGTTCACTTGATATAAATAGCATAAAGTCTCTTATGAATTGAGTTTAAATTGATATCATAAGAATGTATGAATTACAATTATAATTACAATTACAATTACAAAACAGAAATAATACAAAAGTTTTTTATATTTTTGCTAAATTTTTTAAACTTATTATTTTCAAATTTTAAAAAAGAAAAAACTTCAGTTGATAGCATCATAGCTCATTGTTCAATTTGATGCTCACATTATTGTTGTTTCTTTTTATTGCTTCAGCATCTGAACTAAAATCTCACTATTTTTATAGAAATCAAATTATCAGATCATCTCTTTCTATATGAATCATGATTGACTCATGATTGCTGTTTCAGATAAATTATAAGCAAGTCTTCAATGATTTTAAAGACTTTGCAAAGAACGTCTTTTGAACGAAACTGTGATCAAAAAGATGAGTGAAACATAAAAAGATTCTTCTGAATTTTATAAATGATATCAAAATGATAATGCATCTCTTTGATGATAGCTTTAAAGTGTCAGCGAAATAGCAGAAGTTGAACTATTTTGAAGTGAAGAGCAGAAATAGAAAGTCAATCATAGTTGAAAATCACATCAATATAAGGTTAAAAGTTCAAATAGTTTCATCTTCATTTATTTAAGTCTGTTTGAGATGTTTGATGCTATAATAAATGTTGAAACTTTATCATCTGTAACTAACTTCTCTTCTTGAATCTTTATTTCTTCTGCTAATGATAACAAATTTTTTTCCCAATCTTTTTTTTCTTTCTTCAATCATGATATCTCTTCTGATGATTCAATTATGACTCATGTCAAAACATCATGTTTATAAAATCTTTCAATTATGAATACATAAGAGTTTCAAACTCTTTCACGAGTAATTTCACTGCAATATTCTGCTTGACATTGACTTCTTTCTGTCTATCTTCAAGCTAAACTTCAGATCTGTTAATAGTCTTGAAAATACAGCTTTCACATTCGTAATTCAAATCAGTCAATTCTGCATGTCATCACATTGAAAATAAAAGATGAGATTGATTAGAATTTAGAAACTTCTTTAAGAATTTCAAGAATTTCTTTTGTTTTCTGACTTGTGTCTTCTGTGTTTATTATGCTCATGATAGCAATATCTCATCAGTTGAAATACTTTCTAACTTCATGTAAATGTTTTAAAATGACATTAAAACAATTTTTAAATAGAAAGAGATAATCTTCATCAATGATAGAAACTAAGCATTCTCATTTTGAAAAAGACTTTAAGTCTTTGTTAAGAACGTTGAAACAATTTCTCATCAAGTGAGAGAAAAGAGAAGAGAGATAAATGAAATTGACATAAATGAGATTAAAGAAACATAAAAAGATGACGATGATTAAGAAATCTATGCAGTCACTGACGTCACAGACATTCGAAGTTTCTCAAAGTGTGCAGTGATACTTCTCACTTCTAAAAGTTGAGAGTTTGCTGAGAAAAGTATCTCATCAGAAGAGCACTCATAGAGAAAGCACTTGTTGAGAAGTACTTTTCACATTCAAAAGCTGAGAATCATTAAGAAAGTACAGAGACGAATTATCTCATTTCATTTCAGAGATGTCAAAGTCAACGTTATATAAAGTCATGAACTATGCACAACTTTGATCTTTCAAATCAGCTTCATGTACTTAATGAAGTATTAATCATGTAATTTTCATATTCTGAATCTTTTTACATATAATAACAATGTGTAAACGTTTAAGTCTTGAATTGTAGAATCAACACTATTCTTCATGAGCAGCAATCTTACAACTAGCTCATTATGCATGATGATTGTCAAGTACAGAGAGCATTTGATCATATTTATTCTTGTAATTTGACTTGATTTTAACATTTGCAAGCAGTAATTTGACTATCGCTTCATGCTCATTTCATGTCACTCATGATAATGATGTTTGATCACTATGATCTTTGAAATTTGAATCAACATTGTATTTTGTAAGAAGTAAGCTAACTATCACTTCGTGCTCATTTCATGTTGCACATCACAATGATGATTAGCTGTGTATGTCTTTGAAATTTGAATCAACATTGTTTTTTGCAAGCAGTAATTTGACTATCACTTTGTGCTCATTTCATGTCACTCACAATAGTGATGTTCAATCAAGTATATCTTTGAAATTTGAGTCAACATTGTTTTTTACAAACAGTAATTTAACTATTGTTTTATGCTCGCTTGATATCATCAACAACAATGATGTTTGACTCATATTATTCTTGAAATCTGATTTCACATCATTTTTTGAAAGCAGTAAGCTGACTATTGCTTCATGCTTATTCAATATTGCTCAATTTATCAAAGTTTAATCTTTTTGAAAATTGAGATTAAATCACTTTTCAATGATTGTTTTAATAGTTACTCAATTGCATTCAAACTCATGATTAAACTGAGCATTATGATGTTCATCATAATCATCAGAAATTTGAGCTACTGAAATCAAGAGTATCTGAATCATGTTTTCATTAACATTGATATTAACTAAGATTGCATACAATGATGCAGCATAGCACTCATTCTCAAGACATTCTTCTGCAGTATCAGAATATAAATCTCACTTTAGCTGAATTTAAATAAGATTACTGAAGTTCTTTTTAACAGATATGTATAGTAGACTTGCATCAGAAGTGTGATGATGAACATGATACTTTTCAAAAAGATTATTAAGCATGATTCAGTTTTTAAGAGCAAATTTTTTTAAAAAGACTTTTTGAGAAATATCTTGATCATTGACGACGTCTGCGTGATAAAGCACATTGCGTATCACATATTTCAGAAAGAGCAACTTCTCAGAAATCAACTCACAAAGATCTCTAGTCTCTTCAAAGAATGTAGTCTGCAACGTCATGCTGAGAGACAGATACTTGAAAGTATCAATCATCATATAGTTATAACAGCATTGTTTCAGATGATCTTGACTATCTTTTATTCTTGACATAATTCTCTGAATCATTAAAGTTGATAACTCAGAGAAATTCTCTCGTTGCTAAATCATCAATGACTAGCGAGATCATCAACTTTCAATCAATTGATCATCAGTCTTGAACCTCTACTAGATGCTCTCTGATGAAGAACTTTCGCTGATGAAGATTGTAGAGTCAATTGAGATCAGTTCAACGATTTAAAAATCTCAGAAAAAGATGAAGATTTGACTCAGCAAATGAAATTGAAAATATTGAGGGTTGAGACTGCTCAATCTTTCAGCTGTCAGCATCTTTTCTCACTTGAATCAACATATGCACACTGACTATCTTATATACTTTGAGAAACATAATTGTAACTCTATCTTTTATTCTCGATCGTCATTACTGAGATGATGCTCTCAATCTTTCTTGATAATGATTCGCTTGACACGTTGATTCATCATTTCATTCTCAATCAATTCATCATCTCACTTGAATGCTTTTTAAATGTTCTTGAGCTCAGTACTTTCTATGACATGAATTGTTGAGTTGATCGAGATGACTTGAACGGTTTAAAAATCATGGAAAAAGATGAAGATTTGACTCAGCAAATGCATTGAGAAATATTGAGAGTGTTGATGACTTGATCTTTCAGCTGTCATCATCTTTTCTCGCTTGAATTGATTTCTGCGCGCTAACTATCTCACATACTTTGAGAGACATAATTGTAGCTCTGAATCAGTTGAGTTCAATGCTTCAAAAATAATTGAAAAATATTGAGATTTGATTTAGTAAATGAGATTGAAAAGATTCACTGCGCTGAATGATCGCTCACCTAGTAGTAATTCTTTCTTCGCTTGAATTAATTTCTGCGCATTGACTACTTAATATACTTTGAAAAGATATAATTGTAGCTCTGATTGAGCTGAATTCAATGCTTCAGAAATAATCGAAAAATATTCAGATTTGATTTAGTAAATGAGATTGAGAAGATTCATTGCGCTGAGTGATCACTCACCTAGTAGTAACTCTTTTCTCGCTTGAATCAATTTCTGCGCGCTATCTCAAATGAGTAATAATACTTAAAGCTGAGTATCATTGTTTTTGAAGAGAAAATTAAGCAAGAACTTGAGAACAGAGAACTCAGTATCATTGTTTTCAAAGACTGAGTATCATTTAACTTTCTTGATCGATTTTCTTCAAACTTTCAGATCTTATTTCTTTCAGTCAGCTGTATTCATGAACATAATATTGAACTCAAAGACATCAAACTGCATTTTTAGAAAAATGTTGAACATTGAGATTTTAAAGAGTTTTGCTAGCGCGAATCAGTTTGAACATCAAAATCATCAATTTTCCCCGCTTGAATTGATTTATGCACGCTGACTATCTCACATACTTTGAGAGACATAATTGTAGCTCTGAATTAGCTAAATTCAATGCTTTCAAAATAAGTAAAAAATATTGAGATTTGACCTAGAAAATGAGGTTGAGAAGATTCACTGCGCTGATTGACTGATCTCTCGCCTGTCATCATCTTTTCTCACTTGAATCAACATATGTGCAATGACTATCTGATATACTTTGAGAGACATAATTCTAGCTTTGAATCAGATGAGTTCAAATCTTCAAAAATAATGGAAAAATATCAAGGTTTGACTCAGCAATCAAGGTTGAAGATATCTACTGCATGAAGTGATCGATTCGTCATATGCTCTCACCTGTCATCATCTTCTTTCGTTTGAATCAATTCATGCACATTGATTATTTTCATAGTTGCAGCACGTTCTCATTAGCTTTAAGCTGACATAAAAGTTTAAAAAAATAAAATGAAATAAATTGTCTTTTCTTAACAGAAATCTGAAAAGAGAAAACAATTCTAATAATCATCACAGAACTTGAACTTGCATCTTGAAATTTTTGACTTCACACTTTATCATTGAGCTAAATGATCTGATGTAGAAATTCGAACTTATTTTAACACATGAACTACGCTGAATATTTCGTCTTACAAAAACACATGCACTCTGACTACTTTTCATACTTTGAAAGACATCATTGTAGTTCTGAATCAGCTGAATTCAATGCTTTAATAATCATCAAAAAATATCAAGATTAAATCTAGTAATTGAGATTGAAAATATCTGAAGCTTTGACTGATCGACTACTCATCTGTCACTCTTTTTTCACTCGATTCAATTAATGCGCACTCACTATCATACATACTTTGAGAGACATAATCATCGCTCTGATTGAGCGAAATTTCATGCTTCAAGAATCATTGAAAACTAAACAGAGATGACTCTAACTCTTGAAGAAAGAAAAGTGCATGATTCAAAGTTCAATTTTGATCTTTGAATCTTGATCATTGCAAACTTTGCGTCGCATCATATTGAAGCCTGAATTCGTGCGAATTCAACGAGCTTATCGATTCAAATTCTCAACGATTGCATCGAAAGATATGACTGAAAACGTGCTCAAGAGCTCTATTTTCAAAAAGAGTTGACAAGAACAACTGATTGCTAACACAGTTTTCATTTCATCATTGAATCTTTGAACTTTTTGACATTTTCATCTCAATCTCACTTGTTCAGTCAGCTTCAACAGTCATAATCTTTCACATCTACTCAACAGCAGTCTCTTTGAGCTTGAGCTCAATCTCTATTTGATGAATATCTTGAACATGTCGTGAAGAATCTCTCAATCATGAGAAGCAGATCGCTACATTCATTGCATCATCTAACATGTCAAAGTTTCATGTTTACTCAATCGCAAATTCTTTGAGCTTGAATCTCGTTCTTCTTTGATGAACATCTTGAACGCAATCATGTTTAGATTCAATCATGTAGATGTTTCATCAATCTTTCATATCTACACAACAGCAGTTTCTTGACGCTTGAACTCAGTCTTCATTTGATGAATACTTTGAACGCAGCTATGTTTAGATTCAGTCATGTTGAAGTTTCACTAATCTTCTTAGAATTACACAACAGCAGTTCTTTTACGCTTAAATGCAGTCTCTATTTGATGAATACTTTGAACGCAGCTATGTTTAGATTCAGTTATGTCAAAGTTTTGCTAATCTTCTTAAAGTTACTCGATCGCAGTTTCTTCAAGCTTGAACACAATTTTCATTTGATGAATATCTTGAATGCAACTATGTCAAAGTTTCTCTAACAATGCAGTCACTTCATTTATCAAAGAAGATTATTGATTTCATCAGATTTCATTCAGTAAATCACAAGTGATTCTTAGAACAGAAAGTTACGTCAAGCATTCTTGATCACTGATACTTGAATACATGAAAAGAAAGATACTAAGTGACTATTATGTGTTACAAGTGTATCAAGACTGAATAGAGCTAGTCAATGTCTTTAGCTCAGATCTGACTCAAATCTGACTCAGTCTTTATTTTCTTTTCTCAACATCTTTTTGTTCAACATCATCTTTCTTTCTACATTACATTCTACTTGTGTCATAAATACATCTTCTTCAAACTTAGCACAGTCTCTGAATATTACTTAAATAAAAGCTTTTGTACTCATCTTCTTCTGTATTCTTAATATTCAGTTATAGTTATCTTTAAAGATCAAGCACTATTCAATTCTGATTTTCGCTGATTGACTCATTTAGACATGATTCTGACATTATGCTGAATGATTATGATGAGTGACTCTTATGCTGAATGATTATTACGCTGAGTGATTAAAATGACTAACATGCTGCATAGATTTACGTTGAGTGCTCTCGTTCATTGATACTTGAATACTTGAAAAAAGAAGACAATTCTATTCAATGCATACTTCATTGATGCATGATCATCTGCAAGCTCAAGTCAACTATTTTCAAAGAAAGTCATCAGAGCTAAATGACATAATCTGAGTCATATAAAGAGTGTTTGATCAAGAGTCATGAAGAGTGTTTGATCAAGAGTCATGAAGAAAGCTTGATCAAAAGTCATGAAGAGTGCTTGAACTATGCTGAATGACTATTATGCTGAGTGACTATTTGATGCATTTGAAACATAGATGAAAAGACTCTCAAAATTTATCTGTTTTCATTTATGTTCAGCTCTATCAGCAATGCTCAGTTTTATCAATGATGTAATTGAGAACTTTCTATCAAATTGATTGACATCTTTCTTTCATGCACTCATTGAGAAAGATTCTGATGTACATTCTCTTGATCAATATCATTATCAACATATTCAAGTCTTCTCAATTCTCTTTTGCCAAGTCTCTTTTTCTTGAAGCTCAATTTTCCTTCTTCGTTTACTACGTCTTTATCATTCAGAGTTGATCGCGCTTTGATCTTGAGCTGTACATCTTCATGACTTCTCAATTCTTCTTTGTCAAGTCTCTTTTTCTCGAAGCTCAATTTTTCTTCTTCATCTACTACATTTTGATTGCTCAGAATTGATCGCGCTTTGATCTTGAGCTGTACATCTTCTTGACTTCTCAATTCTTCTTTGTCAAGTCTTTTCTCATTGAAGCTTAATTTTTCTTCTTCATTTACTACGTCTTTATTGCTCAGAGTTGATCGCGCTTTAATCTTAAGCTGTACATTCTCAAACGATGAAAACAGCTTGAAAGTCATGATTGTACTTTTGAATTGCAAAGATCGCAAGTAGCTTTTACTGAGAGTGTAAGCTGAATGTTCTCTTGACTTCTCAGTTCTTTGTTGTCAAGTCTCTTCTCTTTGAAGCTCGATTTTTCTTCTTCGTTTACTAATCATTCAGAGTTGATCGCGCTTTGAACTCAAGCTGTATACGCTCAAATGATGAGAACAGCATCGAAGTCATGATTGTACTTTCAAATCACGAAGATCGCGAGTAGCTTTTACTGATTGTGTGTAATATGAAGTCATGTTGCTATTTGAAAGCGCTCATTAAGAAAGATGTTGAAGAAGCATTTACTAAATGATAGAGAGTTTTTCATCGCGCTCATCAAGAAAGACGTTGAAGATGCATTTACTAAATGTTAGAGAGTTTTTCACTGCGCTCGCAAGAAAAGACGTCAAGAATGCATTTATCAAATAATAAAGAGTTTCTCAATGCGCTCATTGAGAAAGACGTTGAAGATGCATCTATCAAATAATAGAGAGTTTCTCAATGCGTTCGCTGAGAAAGACGTTGAAGATGCATTTACTAAATCATAGAGATTTTTTCATTAGAAACATGAGCTTGACATCAATCATGATCAGAATCGATGTCAAGCTTTGAAGATGACTAATGTTAGAAATCAGCATAGAGCGAGTCATATGAGTGTCATTTAACTAATAGATAAATGCTAAGAAAGAAAAGTATCTACAGAAAAGAACTCGATTCTTATATGTGTGTTTCTCAGCTCTGTGCTAGGCTCAATTGAGTTGACGCCTTACACATATGATGCAGAGTCTCAATGATATCATCTCTAGATCAGGTTTTCGCTAGACTCGATTAGAATGAAATCAGGCGAAGGCTAGACGAAGAATAGACGAAGGCTAGAATCGTAACATTATTCTCTCTTCTTGACTATTCATGTTCGCATGAATGTTGTTTCTTAGTGCGCTTTTCTTGAATATCTGGTATGAAATTCATCAATCATCTCTTGAGCGTTCATAAACTCGTCGTCGTCAGCGTTATATCAGTTGAGATCGTTGTCATAGCTCTTTCATTTGACTCGATATTGAAGTCGTCTTCGATATCATCGAGAGTTCAATATATCGTCGATTTCTCATTCGTCTTCATCGTTTATCACTATTGATCTCAAGAATTCATTCTTTTGACCAGACAGAGAGTCATCAACGACAGAACGAAGAAGCTCTGAATGAAATACGTCATGTATACGCATAGTCTCTGATAGTTTCAACTTATAGAATGAGTCAACAGAGTC
>JAABUK010007338.1_pt1 | contig 15963 bp, 17 predicted proteins | sample 5559141 | NCBI WGS metagenome assembly JAABUK01 (sample SAMN10711869, study PRJNA513367) | rock metagenome | isolation source: Antarctica rocks | place: Antarctica: Victoria Land, Pudding Butte nord | collected 2016-01-03
CAACACATCCGACAGGTTCCCCGTCTCACTCCCACACCTATGATCCGTAACCCTTTGCTGGCTGTAATTATACGTCCTGACCTTATCCTCGCGTCCCGTCATCGCCACCCCGCCCATGATCTTCCTCCGGAGAGCAATAAGCTCCTGTTCGCGCTCCTCGCGGCGCTTTTGAGCCAGCTTCGCCCGCAGGATCTGCCACGCCTTTTCGCGGTTTTTGTGTTGGGAGCGCGAGTCTTGCATCCCTACTACGATGCCGGTGGGTATATGGGTCAGGCGGACGGCGGAGTCGGTTTTGTTGACGTGCTGGCCTCCTGCGCCACGGGCGCGCATAGTTTCGGCTCGGACGTCGCCGGGGTTGATGTAGTAGTCGGAGTTTGGGTCTTCGAAGTTGAGGGCTGAGTCCTCAGAACCGGCTGCGGGCAAGCTGGGCATGACGAGCACGCTGACGGCGCTGGTGTGGGTGCGGCCTTTTTTCTCGGTGGCGGGGACGCGTTGGACGCGGTGAACGCCGGCTTCGCCTCGAAGGGTGTCGTAGCTGCCCGGATGTGTGACCTCGAGGAATGCTTCCGTGAGGCCGGTTTCGGAGCCCGGCGCGCTTTCGTCGGCTTCGTATTTTAGGAGGGAGGTTTTCCAGCCGCGGGAGGCGCAGAAGGTCGTGTACATGTGGAGGAGGGAGGCGGCGAAAAGGGAGGCTTCGGAGCCGCCTGCGCCGGGGTGAATTTCCAGCAGGCAGGGGAGGGATGCGAAAGGGTGAGGTGGGATGAGAGATCGTTTCAGAGTGGATATGAGGGGTGGGAGGGTGGCGGAGGTGGCTTCGACTTCTTGAGAGGCGAGAGATTTGATCTCGTTGTCACTGGTTGGGTCGGAGAGGAGGGAATTGAGCTCTTTGATAGACTGCAGGATGATCCGTCAGTACAGCCCTGTTGTATCGGGCGCAGGCAAGGTAATCACATTCTGGGCATTATCCCATTCTACCAACGCGGCTGTCACGGGGGATAATTCTCCAATCTTCTTCGCTGTCGCATTATCATAATTCTCGGCATTCTGAATGGAAAGCTTTGCGTGTTCTCCGGCGATGCTGCGCGCGCGTTTGAGCAAGACTGGCGAAATCGAGGATTTGGCACTGGTTGATATTGGACGTCCGAGACGTCTTAAGCATGCCCTTGAGCTTGCGAACATTCCTGGTCAACATGTAGCAGATCTGAAGAATCTTACCTAGATAAACCGGCCAATGTTCGGGATAAGCGTCCCCTCCCAATTATCACATTGGCACGGAGTCCGTATTCTTCTTCTTCACCTTATCTTTTCACTCAGAGTGGTGTAAGGTACGTACTTTCTAAGAAACTATCAGATTGACTTGTTTATCTAAGATATTGATTTTGGCAGCCACTTTTGTGCACTAAAAAGGACATAACAATCTTCAGAGAATCATGTAAATTTCTAACCAACTCTTTAGATTCTTTCTTCCAAAACACCTGCATGGCAACAAGAAAGACACAGCGGGCTTCAGATTCCAGCAAAAACAGCTGGATCAGAAACCATGATGTATTTCTTTCAACTCTCTTCTATCTCTTGAACCTGGCAGAAGGTGGACTTTATAATGCTATCACAATCACATCCAATACAGCTAAAACATACAGAGAGGGGCCTTCAATATACTGTCGCAATCGGAATAGATTTTAGTACAGGCAGCTGAAATCTATAGACGAGAGGCATTAGAAGATTGGTTGTAATCTGAATCGGCAAGTACTTCAAATTTTCAATTTCTGCTCTAAAACTCAAATTTCCAAGGTAGGAAGGTGTACTAATCCAGTAGCAACCTCCAAAATCAATTGCTCTCGCTCTCAAAAATCTGCACCATCCAAATCGCTATCATTCTTTGCATCTCTCGCCTCTTTCGCATCCAAGTTTCGCTTCGCAATTCCCAAACTATCCGCAAGATCAAAGCTGACACCATAATTCTGCCTTCCTGCCACAGGATCCGCAAGCGTAGTGCCATGTTCATCCTTTGTCATCCAAGCAACGCATGTATTCGAGGCCTGCTCCACTAAGATCCCGTACTTGGCGAGGTAGAAGTTACCACCAGAACGAGGGTCTGCGTTGCTGTGGCAGGTCAACGAGATCATGTAGTCGTTTGCATTGATGTCTGTGTGGGTGGATCTGCGCGAAGAGGTCAGCTTTCAGTACTCCAGGGAGGGCATCGTGGTCATACTTCGCGTAGTTCCAGGCAGTAACGGCAGAAGGGGGTGCTTGAGCTCCGTTGGTGAAATGATATCTATGATCCCCAAGATTGACTTCGTACCCATCATTCCGCAGCGTCGGCATTCGAGGAAGGCTCATTTCCGCAATCGTGGCGTCATAACTGGCGGTGATGACTCGTGGCAAGTTCTTGAGCACCACGTTCCACAGTAGAGTCAGCCATCCACCGTCCACAAGGTCCTGCTGCTTGCAGGCTTCATTGTCCACCGCCTTCTTGCTGAGCCAGTTCTTAGCGATGCCGAGCATTCTCTTGCCTTGAGAGCCTGAGGTGTATCCGAGATTGATCATGACGCCAGGGTCGTTCCTCTGCGCCGTGTCAACAAGCGTCGTAAAGCATAGCTACGGAAGAATCTTACTCTGACATCTCGCCGCTCGATGGTAGATCTAAGAGATAGCAGACTCAACGCCTTCAGAACCTCCTCGTCTTGCACAAAGTCTCGCTTGACGAACAGAACTGGATCGGTAGGTCTCAATGAATTATAGAAGATAACACTCTCATCAGCACGAACGACGTTCATCTTGGAACGATGCAGCTGCATCACGGGAGGCCAGATCCAGCGTTTACCACGCCCATCTTTCAGCGCAGTGTATCCCCAACGTTCTTTCCAATGTGCGGTTGCTTGAGAGCTCTCTGATGCCCACTCATTGCGTGGAGGATAGGCTTCTTCAAGCTGCTCGATAGATCTATGCTCCAGGCTCGACAGATGGGTGTCCAGCTCTTCCTCGCTGTGGTCCAAGCCCAGGATGCGGATAAGAACATGGTCATCAACAACAAAATCAATCTTTGAAGAACCTGGAGACGTACGTCCTTGCCCGACGAGGGAGCCGCGTTCAACGTTGCATCCTCGAGCTTTCAATTCCATGAAAGCATCCTCTCGGGCTTCGCTGTCCGCTTCTTCATCAAGCTTCACTCTTGCATCGTCGAACAAATGCCTATTCGCTTTCCTATAATCTGCTTGAGTTTGGTAGGAGACTGCGGACTCAACACTTCCCGTTGTATTCTGAGCAATGTTCCTTTTCTGAGAGGTAGCATTCGATTTCTTTCGGGCGACAGGCCTTCGCCTCGGAAGGGAGGTGTTCTCGGCATAAGAACTCTGGAAGGTGACCTTTCGAGGGCTGGTCTTGCGGGTGTTCTGTCTTGTGTTACTTTCCTTAGATCTCTCTCGTTTAAACCTTACCATCTTAACTGCAAGGCCGCATCAATTCAAGCACTAGATAGGTGATAACGAAAAGGCAATACTGCAAAGAAACAAATGCGCAACGGAATTGAATGGTAGAGAGGCCGAGTACCAAGGCATAAGCAAATGGATAACGTGAGAGTCTTGCAGCGGATCTGCTTGTAGGGAGGTCTCAGTATAAGTTGTTGATCTTGTGGACATAGCGTTCTCAGCGGATCTCCGTGAGGCAGCGGTCACAAGCAACGCTGCACACAAGCTATTTGAAAATGTGAATGAAAGTGTTATCAGCGGATCTTCGTATGGCTGCCCATTAGGCAACGCAGCACACAAGGTAGTGGGCATTGTGAAGAGATTTTGCTTTCAGCGAACCTTCGTGATCGCAGCTGGCGTCTTATCACAAGTCTGGTGTCTAACTGATGGAAGGTCTGCAAACGGTACCATAAAGATTGCCTTCCCGAAAAGGCAATCGCGGAGATTCGTACACGGACCGGGCGGAGCGGGCACCTTGGCAAGTCTGGGCATGCTCCATTTGCACAATCTTGACCCGAGATGAGCGAGGTCTCGTCGGTCTTCGCGAAAGAACTCCCAAAAAATCCATCATGGGGATGGTGGATATCTATTTCCCCAACATTTGTACTTGCTTGGAATGAGAACCCATTTCCGGAGTCCACCTACAAGAATTGATGATGCGCGCTGGTGATGGCTTTAACGGAGAGTACCGGCCGTGTCTGCGGGTGAGCAAGCATAACTGTGAGCCTCATCGGTGCCTCCTAGCAAATATGCCCAAAGGCAACATTGGATTTTGTTCATGGTATCGGACAACCGTAGATTGATCAAGCCGCCAGTGCTTGGTGATCCCCATGTCATCGAAAATCTGGCTCCATAGAACGGACCATTTCTGGTCGGCGAAGCTGCAGCATTATCGGATGGATGTGGCAAGAAATTCTGGGTTTGGGTTTCGTCCACAATGGAGAAGGCGGTATCTTGGCCAAGGTGAATCGCTGGTAACGGCAATATCTCGCAGAACCATACTCGCAGTGGTTGATTTATCCTTCTAGATAAGCACCAACAAGGGCTTCACGTTAAGGAACTCACGGCGATGATTGTCAAGCAAGATCGGTTGGTTGGTGTTGAGTAAAGTGTACCGAGCGTGTCGCGTGACGTCATAGTCAAGCAGCGACGCAAGTGTTTCAGGTATTTTTGCACAAAAACACCGATGCTGAGTAAGAGTTGCCTTCTCGGGAGCATAGATTCCTCCTGATCACCATTCCCCTACCATACAATGGAAGGCTGACTTGCCCTGCGAAGGAGCCTACGATTGTTCGATAGAAACCTTCTCGAGGAAGATACTGAGATCTCCTACTATCTTCTAGGGATGCGCAACAGAACATATTCAAATCTTCGTTCCCACCTCTGCCACTGTCAAATCGCCCACATTAGTTGAACGAAAATTTCGGGCCTGGTCATGTACGTTCAACGTAACTTGAAGCTTTACTGCGAAACCTACCTCCGTGGTTCACGGTTGACTCACAATTAGTGAAATGGGAATGGTTGATACGCTTCGACTTCCAGCTGGTTCCTCACCCATCTGTCATTGAGAAAGGTGAGAATGAGATCACAGGGCTCCCATGGAACTATCCTCTCTACTGTTCGTGTCGGTTTCCCCCGTGCGACGGCGATGATGTGGTGAGGGTCCAGAATAGAGCCTGGAATCTGAATCGATTAGTCGACAAGTTTTTTTGCAGCAGCGCCAAGGGGGAGAGTGCCTACCTGCTACCTGCACTAGACCCTGCCCAATAAGGCATTGACAACCTGTTAGGCACTAGCCCACTTCTGACGAGCTGCGTTGACAGCGCCATCGATCACCCTTCCGAGTGTTGGGCAGGATTGAGTAAACTTGCGCCGAAGGTGATTCAAAGCTCGAGTCAAGTCTTGGATGAGACCATCAAGACGATTCCTGGTCTGATGGAACCAACCCGGGTTGGCAGAAACCCAATTGATGACTACTCGAACGAGGTGATGTGCTAGAGCACCAATGATCACCAGTCCCACAAGGAATGAGCTTAGGCTGTCAATTATGGGCTTCGAGAACTTGCCGCGTTCGTCTTCATGGACGATCTGGATCTGTACCAGGACGAGCAGACAGCTGAAGGTGGGTACAGGCGCCGGGAGGGGTAGTCGCTGTGTCGCTCTCCTCAAGTGCTCTCATGATGGAGGTGGCAGGGGGAGCTGGCGCGGCCGTTACTGGGGAAAAAGGGCTCGTGAGCGGTCAGGATGACTGTAATCGATTGGTTGTTGTGATGATAGCGGGAGGAGCATGGGTCTTGCTTGTAGGTACAGCTGTGACAGGGACACCGGCCTTGACATATCCCTGCGCAATTGTTGTGTTTTGTGGGACTGGTGCAGGTTCAAAGGCAGTGATTGCCATGCTTGTTAAAATGGCAGTACTCGCTGAGGTCATTTCTTCAGCGGGGCAAGGTTGAAACATGGCATAGATTGGAAATGCAGTAAGCCAGTCCTGTGAGACCCGCGAAGCCTGCGGTCAGGATTGGGAGAATGGATACGCCGAACATGGCTTAGTAGTTAATGAAAGTAGGACTATTTGTGTATAAAGGTCTGGAGCTGTAGGAAAGAAAAGCGTGCGTTGTCTACTTATTATTTGAAGTAGTGATAAAGGAAGGTGGCGGATAGAAGGAAAAGGGAGTCGATGGGTAGAAGGGTGTTATATCTACCATCTTCAAGGGTGCGGTGCTCGGTCCACGTCATCAGAGTAGTCCCATTACTCGCGGTCGTCGACAGCGTTGCTGCCTGAGAGCGAAACTGGATTTGACCATTTCTCGCGGATTGGTGAAGGAGATGTTGGGCGGAAAGGAAGTCACCAGGAGAGTCGCTACCGGCGGTCTTGAGCCAGGAGCAAAAGGTACTGGACTTGAGACCTGCGCGACGAGCGACTTGTTCAGCGTGACATCCCGCTGGCTCGAAGGACAATCTGCAAGATGTCTGCGGAGTATTGGCCAATAGCCCTTTGCTCAGCATTGTTTTCCACCATCAACTGAGCCAAGCTTAGGGGGTGCGTCTTGGCAGGGGACTTGTGGCTTGTAGCTTGGCGTTGTCCAGGGGAAGATGCAAGAAGTCATGGCCGTCAGAGTTGCGAATCTGGCGCAAGAGGCGGCCCGAACTTCTTTGCACGCCAGGGTATGGCTTGTTCGCTCCCGGACGCGGAATAAGGATGGACACCAGTACCTGGCCGGTTTGGACAGATTCGGAGACCCGCGGTCGCAGTCTGGGAAGGAAAAGTACATCGCGAGTAGGACCCAGAGTTTGGCTTCTGGCTCCTCTGGTGGACCTCCTCTCCTTGACACTTTCCTCCTCAATCGCTCCTTTGGCTATATGGTAAATCTACTCATGTGTATTTTTCTCCTGCATTCTCTTGGTTCTCAAATTGAGGCGGCAGTCAAAATTATCTAGTTAGCGTTCGCACGGCCTCATGCAGAATGGCATCATCCGCTGGCTCGGGTCACAATCCGTGGCTGCAGCCCCGCTCTTTGCTTCACCGAAGCCTGGATGTTTTACAACAACATGGTTTCACAGCTGGGGAATGCATTTCAGTACTCCACAAAATCAGAGGCTGTGACCACGATCTTTTCCAGCAGATTTTGAGAGATCTTCAGTTCCAGCGTCCGTCAATTGCTTGATGTTTCTCTCGTTCAGTGGGACTGACACGACATAGCTACCTTCTCTTTTTCACAATCTACCCTTGTTCCAACAGAATCTTCGACAAACCCGCAAGACTCGGTATCGACAATCCAATCAGAAAATCATTCTGTGCCATACGCTGTCCATTCCCGTGATGCTCTGCAGCCTGCCCACGATGGTCGCTATATTGAACACCGACCTGGGGATCCCCACGCTCAGCGCTGCACATATCCAACGGTAATATTGCACGGGAAAGAGAAATGGTGCTGCGTAACCTGCAAAATACTACTGCAAGATAAGAGAAACCTTGCCAAGCACGAGAGGGAGAAGTGTGAATGGGTGGCCGACTACTACTGCAGCCTTGACTCATGTCAAGAGGTATATACCACTCCCTCCAGGCTGAAAGAACACCATAAGAGCCCCAGACACAACTGCTCCATCTGTAAAGCAAGTGATGAGCATGTCGAAGATGGTAGGTTTGAGCTACCAACGAAAAAGCTTTGGGGTTGTCCTTGTTGCGTTCGCAGCTTCGAGGATCGTGCCGGGTACAAGCAACATGTCGCCATCCATCTTCATGACGATCCACATTTGCAGCGATGGTCGGTGGAAACGAGGCTGCAGTCCTTGTTGCGTCAAGAGAGCATGGCACAAGCTCTCGAGCAGTATCCAAGCTGGGAATCTTGGCGATTCAGCAACTTAAGCCCGAAGGAATCCAGCTTCATTGACCTTTGGACTGGCCTAGAGCGTCGCTCCATCCCGAAACGCTTCCCTTTGGAATACCAATCTATGCACTTTGCGTCTGCGTTGGCACTATTCGCATTCCGCTCGAGCGATGAGAACCCGTCTCCAGGGCCACATAGTGCTGTTGGTGAAGAATATGTTGGTTTTGCTGATAAATTTGATGTACAAATGGGAGGAAGTTCGTGACCCATTGATGCAGCGCAATAGTGAGCAAAAAGAAGAGAAAGCATCGACGGGAAAATCTCGAGAAAGGACTAACGGAGTCATCAGCGTCCTCTTCGAAGGCTTATTCTTAACAACACTGAAAGAGCTCCTGCGTAGAGGGGACAGCAAGTTCGGGAGAGAACCACGCGAATATTCCTTTTTGGCTTGTCTTTTCTGTTGGTGTTAGCAATTAATGAGTATGGCCCCTATGTCAGCGAATGAAGGTAATGTCTTTATGCCTTCGAGATTTTCAAGCGGTATCTATGCAGCGAGGGAGATAGGCGTTTGTGTATGGATTTGATTCAAGTAATGAAGCTAGCAAAAAAGGGCTCTCAGTCATTTTCTTCTTTGACAGCACCTTGACGAAGATGTCCGATAACGTTGACAATATACATCGCCCGTTCAGTCTCTTTCTACTCTTGCAAACATGCATCGATTGAGAAGACAGCCATATGAGGGAGGTCCCTCGGCTGTGCTGCTGATATACTACAGGTTCAAGCAATAACACAGTCTGGAGCTGATGGAGTTTTACTGTCCGCCGTTGCACCCTGCGAATTGACCAGTCGAAGCTCCCCAGTTAGGTTTGGAAAATGAAGAGCAGCCCTGTGGCGGGAAGTTGCTCAGATTCCGTCTTCGCCGCTCAATGACCTTGCTTTGATGAGATCCATGTTTCGCGAGGCTGCCGCCGGTGAAGGATTTTTGATGGTCGAAAAGTACCAAGTTATCTCGCGTCAGGTGCAGCTGAGGCAGAAGTTGTTAATGGCAAGGGGAAGGATTGGAATGGATTTAAATTCCCAAGCAACCATTCGTTCAGCCGTCTTTCTTTTCTGCTGCTGCAGCTTTTCCGCCCCCAGTTATCCATCCAGATGGTCATGGCTGTGGCGCCCTCGACTGACTTCGCCCCCGGTTTGATGCCGGCTTGTGCTCTGGCGAGTTTGCACCTTTGTCTAAGCATCTGGAATGTCTCTGCCAGGCCAGAGGCATTGTAGTTGGTGTTCATTCGAATTAAGATGCTAGATCTATGTTTACAGGAAGCAGGGGTACTGCACCACTCCTGCCCATGGTAATAGCTTCAGGCTCCCTCAGAATAAAAAATGCTTTGACCATAAATCTACAGCCGTGCTGCCCGCCAGAGTCAACTCTTTGAATTACCATTAGAAGTGCCAGACTCATCCTCTGTAGTTAGACCACACTATTCAGGACCACTGAAACCAGGTGATACCATTCGCAGCCAAGTTCTAGATCACTGGATGTAGATTCCATCCCACTCGAACCCATCCCTACTCAGGGCTTCTCCTTTCATCAGCCCATGCACATACGTCTCGCCTATCATGGTGTATAACGGAAAGTCAGGATCATCCTCAGCCAGTGCAGAAATTCCCTCGTCACTGGACGCATCGGTTCTGCGAAGAACAAAGGGAACACATGCTCCGGAGAGAATATGTATCTCATCCCCAGCCTGCATATCCACGGGTCCAATGCCGAAATATCTGTTTTTCGTCACGAAGAATTTTCTATTTTGGCAGGTGGAAAAGAATGCAGGGATCGCATCTGGATCAGTATTGGTGGAGCATTCAGTCAGCCAATTTGGCGCAGCAGCGTCTGCGTCGTTCAAAAAAGTTCCGATGATAGCATTACTCACCCCAGCCAGTCCTAAACTGTCGAAGGACTCCCCGACTTGTCGGTCTTCGAGACGATATTCAGACACAACGTGTTGAATAAAGTACTGTGCAAAGAAAACGCTCAGGGTATGATGATATGACAGAGGTGCAGGAGTCCGCCGCCAACGAAGGGTATTGTCTCCAACGCATGTTCTCCAAAAGGCATCCGGTGCAAACTCCCCCGTCACGTAGTCTGGCCCGTTGGATGCCAGAGTAGTCCATTCCCCGACGAGGGCCCCCACAAGACTTTTGTCCAAGAGAGCATTTTGTGCAACGGTCAAAACCGTCTCAGCTTGGTAGGAAGAGGTCGCCAAGAAGTCTTTGTGATCCTCTAAGGGCCAGATTGCAACCAGTTCTGAGTCCCCAGAGGCATGGTACGGATTTTTAGGGTCAGGGCGACTGAACGAAGTTGCACAGCTGTTGGAACTTGAAGAGTAATCAGGAACCCACGAGGGAAGTCCTTTGATCGTCTTGCTTGACAGGCTGTCATTTATCCCACAGATGTTGAGGGAGCTTCTCCCCAGGATCACGGCTCTGGTGGCCTCCGTGAACACTTCCGCAACAGATTTCTGATAATCTGGTAGGATCTCCTTAGAGATGTTGGGGTCGATCATGGCGCTTCGAATGCCTAATATGGAGTATACTTTGTCTCTTGGATCTGATGCTTCGAATATACCAGTACTGTATAGTAAGCTCTCCAACGAAATCTCTTTCAACGTCTGAAAATCCTCTCGGAAGCCCTTGATCATGACAACGTTGCCAAGGGGAATGTTCTCTCTCTTCTGCAATGCAGTATCCTTAGAAGCCGTTGAGCCAAAGTTTGTATGGAAGGGGCTGTGGTGGTCCAAATCTCGTGGTAGAACCTGGAGCCATGGACCCTGGACCAAGATGAGGGCAGCTCGGGACAGATCTTCCCATGTAATGTTTTGTTCACCGCATCGAACGATGACTTTTTGGCTCACGACTATCTCTTGAATGACCCAGCAACGTTCAAAAACAGGACGAAGGAAAAACTTCATGACCGCCTTCCACGTCGGCGAATTGAATGGAGGCAGATCCAAATTCGCGTCCTCCACAAGCTCCTCGGGTCCGGGAAGGTATCCAAGTACCCTCGAAGCTTGAGAGATGTTCTGCAATATGTCAAAGGCAGCTTTTGTATCCTCATCTTCATCTCCAGTCCATAACGTCACTCGCTGTGCTCCGTTGTAGATGTGTCTCATACCCGAAACTTGAAAGGCACGCTCGCTGAGATTACTTTGATCTATTGAAAGTTGGTCGATCCAATATGTCTTCGTCTCGTACTTGTCACGCAATCTTCGAAGTGCATCTCGTAAACCAGCACTGACAACGAGGTAGCTCTCACGGCCAGACTTGTCACGACAGTAGACTGCATGACTAATTTTGGTTATCTTGCTAAAGGCCTCGTCGACCTCTTTCGTCCATGACGAATGATGCGCGCGCTCATATGTAGTCTCCTTCCACGTGTAGGATAAAGCTTCGTACTTCAGTGCCTGAGACAAGTCGACGGCCCTGATATTGATCTCAATTTTGTCATCAAAACTTCCGGGTTTCAAATCAATTAAGCGTGTTACTAACTGTCCTTTCCAAGCCCATTGAGAGAAATGGTCGTCTCGAGGGTACTGGAACTGTCGAATCTGGCCGAGGTGGACCTGCGTCAACAGTTCCGCGTCCATGTGATGCATGACCACCCTTTCCTCCGGGAGTGCGCTTGACGAACTGCCAATTGGTTGGAAGTAGACACGCACATTGCCCGCCCCGTCAATTTTGTAGTACGCGACGCTGTTGCTGGAATCACCTTCTTCGAATATCCTGTTGTTTCGAGACACGGATCCATGCGATTTATCGCGAAGAATAACAAACATAGCCGTGACCGAATCATCAGCTGGTAATGTCGAACCTGTTTGCTCCGGTACGGGATCGTCGAATGATCGACTCCGAATCAGACCCTGCTCCATAGTCTCGGCATATATGACATGACTCAGATCTTCAATGGTCGCTGAAGGATCTCCGCAAGATCGGAGGAGTGCTCCCTTCGCGTTATCATCAATCTCTCGAATCATTTGGAATCTTGTCGGTAGCAAGCATTTGACCATAGCATGCCTAGCGTCGTGGTCGTTGTGAAAACTTGCAACACAATCTAAACAAAAGTCCACGTTGTCGCATATGGTACACTTATACCGTTGACCTTTGATGCGAGGAGATACCTGCTTGCAAAGCGGACCATCACAGCTTACGGTATCGTGCTCGACTTCATCTTGAAATTGTGCGATGATGTTCTCAGCAGCCAATTGGTCAGGTATGTCGTAGATGTTAAATCTGATCCGATACTCAGCCGCTGGGGCTTTGCCTTTGCCTTTGGAAAGCTTATCAGGCATTTCTTGTACACTGTCTTCCTGATCGGCCAAGGGAAAGGGGTCAGATGGGAGAAACTGCTCCTGAGTCCTGTTTACGACTGTATCTGATGAATCCGCAGCAGAGTCGACAGCCTGTACATTGGAAACCGACATTTCTGGATTGGTAGTTGGAGCCATCCTTTCTGTTTGGCTGTCTTGTGCTGGCACTGACAGGAAGGCTTACCTGAGCGCTTGGGCGCATTGTGATTCATTGCTGCCTTGAGGATCAGCCACAGCTGACGCAAGGCTGTGCTGGGATTTCGCTGTACTGCTGACGACATATCTGGCAGCCTTGTCTGTGAGGTGCTCTAACTGAAAATCTTTTAGCCCGTAATTTTGCTCGTTCAGTACGAAAAAAGACAGCGACATGGTTCTTTTTGCGCGTAAACCTGATAGACGCACTTTCTCCTGAGGTATATGTAGGAAACGCAGCCTGACAGCCGAGACAAGCCACGTGACCGATGGCTAAGTTTGAATCGCACAATTGTTTTTTTTGCGCCAAGACCATTTTGGCGAATATTTGTTTAAGATTTCTGAGCTGGTGTGAACTTTCCTTTTATCCCAATGCCATTTCTGCCTCGGCACTCGAACTAAGGAGGTGATGAGACGACCATGGCCGTCACGGCTATGGGGACATGCTCCTAGAGCAAGCTCAAAGCAAATCGCTTGTCACCGCTTTACACGTGTCGCTGAGGGGTTTCGGTAGTGACACTTCACGTCGTCCTCGTCATATCTCCCGACTGACCCGTTATCCAGGCCTTACAATGTTTTCATTATTTCGGTGGACATGCTGGGACCGAAGCCAGTACAGCTTTCGCCCGATCAGGAGCTCGAACGGCTCTTGTCACTCCATCATTAGAAAACCTCGGCATTTGCTCATGCAATCCAAGCTTCGGCGGCATTGGAAAGGGGACAATGATACAAGACATCGATGCCTTAGACGGACTTTGTGGACGTATCGTGGACAAAGCCGGCATTCAATTTAAAGTACTGAACAAGAAGCAGGGTCTGGCGGTTTAGGATCTCTGATTATAGATGGATTGTAGTGTCTATAAGAGATATACGTGCAAAGAGATCATGTTAATAAGAGGCCTCAGCATCTTCGACGGCAAAGTCGTGGACATAGTGGTATCTAAAGATGATGTCTGGGACAGCTCTATCTCCCAAGGTAAAATCATCAGCGTCTGCCTTAAGCCTGGCGAAGTTATTCTCTCTTCTTACGTCGTCATAACTATCGACACATTCCTTGACGATAAGATATATATTAGGCTTGAAATCTTTTCTTCCGAATACATGGGCGAAGCAATAACATTCGGCTTAAGCAAATCTCCCTGCACAGCTAAATAAGCTGTACTCTACTGATCCAAATCACCATATCACGGTACTGATGCCGTACTTTGCGAACACTGGTACAAAGGGCTATCTGGCATACCTCGTGTCCAATACAGCGACGGTACTAAGGAAGAGGCCGATAGTAATGAAAGGAGATCAATTAAATTTCACTCCGTAATCGCATCAGGGGTCATGAACTGTAGTGGACCACTTCACAAATCCCAGTAATTTTTGCAAGCTTGGCACAAATCATGATCTTCAGGAGCTGGAAGGATCTCACTGGATAGGAACCTTCTTTATAATACATGCATGATGCTTTACTTCATAGAGCCTGCTGTCAGCCAGACATTAGACGCCGAGTTCCTTGCCGCTGCTGTCGTCATGGCACAAGAGGCACTCAAGAGAAATGTCTGAACGCACCATCCACCATGCAAAAAGCTCTGGCGCTTCCTGGACTGTCGCCTCCGCCGCCCCAAGCAATCCTGACCACCCTCTCAAGGCTTCTGCCTAATAAACACCGCATGCCCACTCTGTCCCTTATCCCAATACCCGGGCTGCAACTCCACCATTGTCTCCTGTACTGTCCTCAACGTCCAACTGCCATCCAACTCCCTGCACCAGAACTGCTGGCCCGCAGCCGCCTTGTACGGAACCATCTGGACTGGATCATTTGCACCGGTGTTCTTGGCAATCTGTTGGTTCTCCCACATGACTTGCTCTTTGGTTTTGCCAAGGAAGAGGGAGGTGCCGTCGGGTAGAGTTGTTGAGCCGGAGGCTTGTGTTGGGTATGGATAGCCGGGGTAGTGGGTGCCACTAGCGACTTGAGAGGGGTAGTAGGAGCCTGGTGGTGCGTGGGGGGTGGAGGGGTAGGGAGTGTATTGGTTTGTCTGGTCGAAGGGAGGCGGTTGTGAGTAACAGTATCCCATTGGTGTGTCAGGAGAGGCTGCGTAAGCGGCTTGGTGGAGGGAGTAGTAGGCGGGGTTGGGAGAAGAGTAGCAGGAGGACGGGTAGGACGGGTAGTAGTAGTAGGCGGGAGGTGACGACTGGGTGAGGAGACTGAATAAGAGGAAAGAAAACTTAGGAGACCTTAGAAACTTACGGCCTGGTTCACATAGTACCCCAAGGTCGCTTGAGGTGAAGGTTGATTCGCATAGTAGACTGGAGCTGGATTGCTGATGCCCTGTTGACCGTAAGAAGATGTGCCATATGATGGTTTGTAGGTGAAGACGCGGGGCTTGTTAATCAATTCGTCATAGTGAGCTGGCTCGGCTGCGAGGTTGTTGAGAGCCGACCCCGTAGGATCATCGTGTCGATAGTACGGTGCGGATGGCATGACTGTGCTGAGGAAGAGAAGTGGCAGATGTTGTAGTGGGCGCTACGTGAAGCGGACAGCTTAAAGTAGCGGATCGGTATTGGGATGTGGCGGTTAGGTGCGGGAAGTTTCGATCTTGACAGGTGAGGCAGGAGTAAGGATGAGACTCACGGGATCTGGGTAGAATTGAGCATTGTCGTCTACAATAATGTACGTGTCTTGAGGAGGTCCAGGCTCGAGATACGTGTCATGAAAAGGCCAACATCCACACGCTCGAAAGCACATGGTGAGAATGGGTTGAATGTGTCGTTGGTGAGAGGTTGGGAGTTCTGCTCCCGGTGAAAGAATTGTCTGAGGTGTTGGAGGATCGGAAAGTCCCAATGATGGAGACTTCAACTCGATCTTTTTGAGATCAGCATCACGCGCCCTGCGATTTCGAGCCCGAAGCCGACTTATATTGTTTGGATCTGTCCAGAACTCTCAATAGTGATCAAGCAAAGCCCTGAGATCCATCAACGACTCCGAAGTTGATTTGCAGGGAAAGCATCCACGTCCCCCAGTATCCCACAAGCTTCAGTACAGTCACAGGGGTATGGCGCTGGAAGAAGGTGTGAGCGTCTCTCACCGTGTGGGCTCACGACAGCATCGATGCAGCGACATATGTGCACCCTGCTCCATTCGGGAACGCTGCACAAGGATCGGACTTGAAGAACACTGCAGTATTTCTGACCAGTTGAAACAACTGCAACACCTTGCATCTCATCCATATTTCGGCATGTCTCACGATGACGGGACGTGTATAGTATGACCGTTGCTTTGCGCGTCTCATTCACTGATGCGCAAGATTTGCATATCAAGCATGCCACAGCTCAAAGCCGCCCAGCTCTTCACTCATGAACTTGACTTTCAACAATGCGCGCACCCAGCGGCCTGTCGAGGTCTCTCTACATGGACATCGCTATCGCAGTAAGAGAGCTCTGCGGTCAAAGTTGAGCGTCTTGGCACGAAGAATCCTGTTCCGTTTGCGGCAACCTCCGGGTGTGAAAGTGTCAGACAAATGGCTGAAATAGCTCTTTTTGTCTGTGTAGAATCGAATTGAGTACAATCAAAGTGATAGAATTGACTGTCTAGCAAGTATCTAGAATGCCTCCTGAAATGAGGCCTAA
>JAABUK010007339.1_pt1 | contig 15961 bp, 11 predicted proteins | sample 5559141 | NCBI WGS metagenome assembly JAABUK01 (sample SAMN10711869, study PRJNA513367) | rock metagenome | isolation source: Antarctica rocks | place: Antarctica: Victoria Land, Pudding Butte nord | collected 2016-01-03
ATTCCGTGAACGTGAACGTCACAGAGCCTTCGATCACATTCAGCAATGACAATCGCACAGCGACCATGCGTTATACTAAAAATTGGAATTTCACGGGCGCGCGCTCTGACAGCGGTCAAGCCGTAGAGGAATTGCGCTGGACGAAAACGAACAACGGCTGGAAGATCATCAGCGAGCGCGATTTGCGTTAAGTGTTTCTTTAATTTTCAATTTTCGTAGCTACGTGCGTGCCGCCTCACACACAATCGCGCCGCGCCAAACTTTTGTTGTCTTACGCTTTCCGAAACTCAAATATTCGTTTGATAAATTTCCTATGACAGCCACTCCTCAAACGCCTATGCTGCGGCAATATCTGGAACTGAAAAAGCAGTATCCGGGCACACTGCTTTTTTTTCGTCTAGGCGATTTTTACGAACTCTTTTACGACGACGCCGTGACGGGCGCGCGCGAATTGCAAATCACTTTGACGGCGCGGCGCAAAGAACGCGGCGAAGCGATCCCTATGTGCGGCGTGCCGCATCACTCTGCGGCGAATCATATTGCGAAGCTCGTTCGCAAAGGCTACCGCGTCGCTATTTGCGAACAAACCGAAGACCCCACGAAAACAAAAAAATTAGTGCGCCGCGAAGTCGTGCGCGTCATCACGCCGGGCACGGCGATTGACCCGCAACTCGTCGAAGAACGCGAAACCATTTATCTGGCGGCGGTGTGCGGCAGCGGCGAACGCATGGCCGCAGCATTCCTCGATCTCTCGACGGGAGAATTTCGCGCCACCGAAACTCACGGCACAGACGCATGGGAAAAGATTCGCGCCGACATAGAATCCTACGCCCCGCGCGAATTACTCTTCCCTGCTTCGCTGACCACGCTCGTTCAGAGCGAGCCTCACACAAGCGCACGCACCACTCCCCTTCCGCTGTCGAATGACCAAGCGAGTTCTCAATCAAATTCGCATTCTCAATTACAATCCCAAGAGCAACCGGAGGCGTTATCGGACGCGCGGCGGATTGTGGCTCAAAGCGGGAGTGATTCTTCTCTGCGGAGTGTTGCTTCGGAAGCTTCTTCGTTCGGCGGCGCGACGTTGAGTCCGCTCGATGATTGGCTATGGCAGGGAGAAGCGTGCGCGCAGCTTTTGCGCGAGCAGTTCGGCGTCAAATCTCTGGACGCTTTCGATCTCGAAAATAAGTTTGAGGCAGTGCGCGCCGCCGGAGTGTGCTTGCGTTATGCGCGTGAAACGCAGCGCGTCGCCGCCGCGCATATCACGGAGATCAGTTACTTCGAGCCGCAGGATTATTTAGTGCTGGATTCCGTCACGGTGCGTAATCTGGAATTGGTGAACACGCAGACAAATCAAAAACGCACGCACGCTTTGATAGATGTGATTGACGAAACAATGACGAACATGGGCGCGCGGCTGCTGCGCTCTTGGCTACTGCGTCCTGCTTTGCGGCGCGGCGAAATCGAAGCGCGTCATGCTGCCGTGCAAAATCTTTTCGATTCGCAGATCAAGCGCGACGGATTGCGCGCGCGACTAAAACAAGTCGCGGATTTAGAGCGCCTCACCGGACGCCTCAATATGAACGTCGCCGTCCCGCGCGATTTAGTTGCGTTGCGCCGCTCGCTCGACGAAGTGCCGAAGATTAGAGAAACATTAGCGGACGCGAAATCATCGTTGCTGCAAATTCTTTATGAAAGCGCGGACGAACTCGGCGACGTGCGTTCCATGGTCGGGCGCGCGATCAACGATGAAGCTCCCGCGAAGCTTTCGGAAGGTGGCGCGATTCGGGTTGGATACTCTGCGGAGTTGGACGAGCTGCGAGAAGTGAGCCGCAACGCCAAGCAAATCATTGCGGCGCTCGAAGCGCGCGAGCGTGCGCGTTCCGGCATCGCATCTTTGCGCGTGCGCTTTAACAACGTCTTCGGTTATTTCATAGAAGTCTCGAAAGCTGCTGCGGCGCGCGTGCCCGCTGATTACGAACGAAGGCAAACGCTCGCCAACGCCGAACGCTTTACGACGCCGGAACTAAAAGATTGGGAAACAAAAGTGCTCGGCGCGGAAGACCGTATCAACACGCTCGAAGCGGAAATTTTTATTCAAGTCTGTAGAGACATCGCAACGGAAACACGCCGCATACAGGCGACGGCGCGTTCGCTTGCGACACTCGATGCGCTCGCTTCTTTAGCTGAGATTGCCGCGCGTTATCGCTTCGTGCGCCCGACGCTGCACGATGGGGATGAAATCAAGATCATCGCCGGACGGCATCCGCTGGTTGAAACCCTCAGCGACGAACCGTTTATCGCGAACGACGTTTACATGAACAATTCTGCGGATCGTTTGCTGATTATCACGGGGCCGAACATGGGCGGCAAATCGACTGTCTTGCGGCAAACGGCGATCATCTCGATCCTCGCGCAAATGGGTTCGTTCGTGCCCGCCGAAACTGCTTACCTGCCCGTGCTGGACAGAGTATGGACAAGAGTCGGAGCGTCGGATGATCTGGCGGGCGGGCGCTCGACGTTTATGGTCGAGATGACGGAGACTGCGACGATCCTGCATAACGCGACGACGCGCTCGCTTGTATTATTGGACGAAATCGGGCGCGGCACGGCCACCTTCGACGGGCTTTCAATCGCGTGGGCAGTCGCGGAGTATTTGCACGATTCGCCCGCACACGCGGCGAAGACAATGTTCGCGACGCATTATCATGAACTGACGGAACTCGCAGAGCGTCTTCCGGGCGCGCAGAATTATCAAATCACCGCGACGGAGCGCGAAGGCGAAGTCGTCTTTCTGCACAAACTCGAACGCGGTGCGGCTTCTAAATCTTATGGCATCGAAGTGGCGCGTCTCGCAGGGCTTCCCGCAGAAGTGCTCGTGCGCGCACGTGATGTGCTGGCGCGCCTCGAACGTTATGAATTAGATGTCTTTGCGGAAGAAGCGAAGCACACAAGCATTGCGGCGGACGGCAACGACGCGCGGCAAACCGCCGATTCTTCGATGACATCGAAGGATGACGATGAAGCGCTCGGCCAGATTGCGCGCCGTGCCGGACGCCGCCGCATCGCTGCGCAGGTCACGCTCTTCGACGCCGTGAACAAAAGCGTGCTTGACGAGTTGCGCGAAGTTAATGTAGAAAACCTTGCGCCCGAAGAAGCGCGACAGATGCTGCAGGGCTTGCGCCAGCGCATCGTCTGAAAATAGATTCGACAGTAAAATTCTGAAAGCTTCGCCGCTTACTTTGCCACTTACATGCAACAGCCATTAACTTCTCTTCCGCTCGAACAACAAATCGGCCAACTTCTTTTCATAGGCTTTCCCGGCACAGAGCTTGACGCTGAAACGCGCAGCCTTATCGAACATATCAAGCCGGGCGGAGTTATTATCTTCGGGCGCAATGTCGCATCTCCCTTACAACTGCGAAAGTTGATTGACGACATCCGCGCCGTCTCCGAAGTCGAGCCTTTATTCGGCATCGATCAGGAAGGCGGCCTCGTTGATCGCCTGCGAAAAATATGCACGCCGATGCCATCTGCGCGCACGATTCGCCAGCACGGTGACCTTGCGGGCGCGCGCACGCTCGGACGCGTCACAGGCGAGGCGCTGCGCATGTTAGGCTTCAGCATGAACTTCGCGCCCGTCATGTCCATTATGACGGACGAGCGCGATTTGCTCTCGAACGGCCTGTACTCGCGATCCTTCGGACGCTCGCCCGGTGAAGTCTTGGGCTACTCGATGGTTTATCTGCGCGGCTTGCAGAGCACGGGCTGTCTCGGTTGTTTGAAACATTTTCCGGGCATCGGTTCCGGCGAAGTCGATTCGCACGAAGAAATGCCTGTCGTGCATTTGTCGCATGACGATTTGATCGCGCAAGACCTCGCGCCGTACATAGAGCTTTTTCAACGCACGGATGATCGCGTGCAGGCTGTGATGATTAGCCATGGCGGTTTTCCCGAAATCAATTTGGAGAGCGGCGTCGCGGGCGGATTGATCGAACCCGCCTCGCTCAACTTCGGCATCGCCACGGAACTGCTGCGCGAGGAACTCGGCTTCAAACATCTGGTGGTGACGGATGATCTTGAGATGGGCGCGATCAGCCGCCACTGCGAAATCGAAGACGCCGCCAGACGCGCTTTTCTGGCGGGCAATGACATGCTCTTGATCTGTTCGCGCCCGGACATTATCCAACGCGGCTTCGACGCTTTGCTTGCAGCATTCAAGGACAAAGAAATCACGCGGGGACGCCTCAACGCTTCCCTGCAACGCATCGCTTCATTCAAGTCTCAAGCGCAACCGCCGCTCGAATTTAATCCAACACGCTTCAAAGAATTATCCGACGAAATCTCTATACTGAATCGCAAACTCAATTACACATACGGAGGCCGCGTTTAATGCGCAAGCGCCAACTAAAGTTTCACATACTGTTATTTATCGTCGCGGCAATGCTGTTTCCGGCCTGCCGCCAGCGCAGCAACGCTTTCGTCATCGCGCTGCCCGACAATATCTCGACGCTCGATCCGATGGGCGGCTCAAGCTCCACCGTTTCGAGCGAGCGTATGCGCCAATTGATGTTCAATTCGCTTGTGCGCAAAAACGAAAAGTTCGATTACGTCGGCGACCTCGCTTCTGATTTCAAACGCTCTGATGACGGCACAAGCGTGACGTTTACTTTGCGCGACAACATCAAGTTCCATAACGGACAACCGCTCACTTCAGCGGACGCGAAATACACAATCGAAACGCTGCTTGCCTCCAACACAGGCAAGAGCGCGAGTTTCTTTGAAGGCTCCGGCGCAAACAAAAAGCCTTACATCACGGGCATCGAGACGCCTGAGGCGCACACGCTCGTTCTTCATTTGAGCAAGGATTCTTTTTTTCAATACAATCAAATTATTTCCAATCTCGTCGCCGTCGGCATTATTCCGCAGGGCAGCGCCGCGACGCAAAAAGACAAACCCGTGGGCAGCGGCGCGTTCAAATTCGTGAGCTATGATTCTTCGCAGCAGATTGTCGAGTTAGAAGGCAATGGGGATTACTGGGAAGGCGCGCCGCAGATTAAAGCCTTGCGCGTGCGTGTGATTGCGGACGCAGGCGCGTTGCAGGCGGAACTAAAAAGCGGGCGCGTCGATATGGTTTCGATGGATGCGGCGTCGAATCTCTCGCCAGACGCTTTCAAATCGCTCGAGCAAGAACAGAATTTGCAAGTCAAACAATTTCCCGGCGCAAACATTTTATACTTAGGTTTCAACACAGAGAGTCCACCGCTCAATAACGCGCGCGTGCGCGAAGCCATTGCCTACGCGATTGACCGTGAAAGCATCATACGCGAGCTGTTGCTCGGACGGGCGCAAATTGCAAATTCCATTTTGCCAGAAGAGTCATGGGCTTATTCGCCCGGACAAAAATACACATTCGATCCCGCGCGCGCGAAAAAACTTCTCGACGAAGCGGGCTTCCGCGACCCGGACGGTGATGGACCGCAAATGCGTTTTCCGCAACCCGTCGTCTTAAAGATTTCTTCGAGCAGCGGTTCGACGCGTCAATATTCCAGTGTCATTCAAAATTCTCTCAAAGGCATCGGCGTGCCTGTCAGCATCGAGCCGCTTGAAACCAACACGCTGACGGATCAATTGCTCAAAGGCCAATACCAGATGACCATACGCGCGTGGGTCGGCGGCAATCAAGACCCGATATTTCTGCGCGATTTGTTTCTCTCGACGGAGATTCCGACGCAGGATCGCGCCGGGCGCAATCGCAGTCGTTACAACAATCCGCAGCTCGACGCGCTCCTAATCGAAGCCGTCAACACACCGGATCGCGAGCGAGCGCGGCAGCTTTACGCGCAAGCTCAGGACACACTAAGCCGCGACGTGCCGATGTTCCCACTGTGGTATCCGGCCTATCTGGTCATCGCGCGCAAAGGCGTCGGCAACATCCAAATCAAAGGCGACGGCGATCTGGAATTTCTCAAGCGCGTGACCGTCGAAAACAAATAACAAGCGCTGAGCGAAGCTTAGCGGTGAATGACTGGAAACAATCTTGTTCATTCAGTGTTATGCTTCGCCGTTTTCTTCTTACTTCACGCCCGCTGCTTTCAGCGTTTCCGCCAACTCGCGCCGCGAAACGATGCCTTCGCGTATCAAGCGCGCGTCTCCTTTACTTATACCAATCACAGTAGAGGGCTTTCCGCCGCGTGCGTCGCCGGAGTCAACAATCAAATCAAGTTTGTTTGAAAACGTCTGGGAGACTTCATGCGCCGTGCGCGCTGGAGGTCGGCCTGCAAGGTTTGCGCTCGTTGCTGTCAGCGCGCCGCCGCAAGCTCTCACAAAGTCGCGCACTTGTTCGTCGTTTGGCAAACGCACGCCGATTGTTTTGGTGTTCGCCGTGAGTTCGGCGGAGAGTCCCCGGCGCGCTTCCTCGACAATCGTTAAAGCGCCGGGCCAGTAATGCGCGGCGAGAATTTCAAACAAAGCGGATTTCGCTTTAACGAATCTATCTGCCTGCGCTCGATCACTGATGATAACCAAAATCGGCTTCGCTTCTCTTCCCTTCAAATCGTTCAAAGAGCGCAGCGCACGCTCGTCGAATGGATTCACGCCCAGCCCGTAAAAGGTATCCGTGCGAAAAGCCACGATGCCGCCGCGCGCAATTATATTTGAGGCGCGACGACGCACTTCTTCACTATCGATGCTTATCATGCGTGTTCAAAATAGGCATTGGAATGTCAGGAAATTTTGACGGCGTAACCGAGGCCATCGCCGATAGATAAAATCTCCGCGCGTAATTGAGTGTGAGCGACGAAGCGCTTGTTGAATTCGCGCAGCGCCAGCGTTGAAGAAGTCTGATCGGGGAAACGTATTTCGCCCGCGACTTGCCCGCCCCATAAAACATTATCTACGACGACCACGCCGCCTCTTCTCAAGAGCGGAAGCGCAAGCTCCAGATAATCGGCATACTCTTCCTTTACTGCGTCCAGATAAATCAGATCAAAAGTTTCGCGTAGTCGCGGCAAAACTTCAAGCGCGCGACCTCGTTCAATGCGCACGCGCTCGCGCAAGTCGGCGCGCGTTAAATAGTCACCTGCAAGACGAATCATGTCTTCGTTCGGTTCAATCGTAACGACGATGCCATCATCCGGCATTCCGCGCAAAAGATGTATAACGGAGTAACCAATCGCCATGCCGATTTCTAAAACTTTTCGGGCGCCGATAGCCCGCGCCGTAATCTCCAGAAAAAGCGCCACTTCACGATCCGCAATCGGGACATTTTGTGCGGCGGCGTAGCGCTCCATCTCCGCGAGCAACGCAATGCTTTCGGGCAACAGGCGATCAAGATATTCAGCCTGCTCTGTATGAATAATTGCATCGGGGCGTGATTTCATATTTTGCTCTCTTCAAACGGACATAGGAAATGTTGTCAACGAATTTTGTCAACGCCAACGATTATTTTCCGAAGCGGTGCCTCAATCGTTGGCGGCATCTGCGGCATCTTCTTTTTCGCTTTCGACGGAGACGTAGCGGCGGCCAAGCCCTAGTTCGCGTAGTTTGTGTTGCAGCGATTGGCGGTGCATTCCGAGAATGCCTGCGGCGCGCGTTACATTGCCGCCGGTTTCTTCGAGACTGCGCGCAATGTAGCGCCGCTCGAATTCGCGCCGGTCTTCGCGTAGATTCGCGGTGTATGGCAGCCGCAAAAGGGTCTCTGCTGTCTCTTCGTTTTCCGGTTCGTTCAAAGAAGCAGGGGCGATTTTCGGCTGGCTTTTTTCTTTGATTTCTTCGGGCAAGTCCTTCGCGGTAAGCTCGTCATCTTCAGCCAGCACAACGGCGCGTTCGATGATGTTGCGCAGTTCGCGCACGTTGCCGGGATAGTCGTATTCCATTAAACGGCGCAACGCTGCGGGAGCGATGCGACGGGCGGGGCGGTTGTAACGCGCGGCGGCGGCGGCGGCGAAGGATTCAGCAAGCAGCGGAATGTCTTCGCAGCGTTCGCGTAAAGGAGCAATCTCGACGGTCACGACGCGCAGGCGATAAAAAAGGTCTGCGCGAAAATTGCCCGCCGCAATCTCTTGTTCGAGCGGGCGGTGTGTGGCGCTGATGAGGCGCACATCGACGGGAATGGTTTGCGAGCCGCCGAGCCGTTCAATGCTTCGCTCTTCCAATGCGCGCAAAAGCTTCGCTTGAACATTCGCGCTCATATCCCCTATCTCATCCAAAAAAAGCGTGCCGCCGTTCGCCTGTTCAAACTTTCCCTGCCGACGCGCAGCCGCTCCTGTGAACGCGCCTTTTTCGTGGCCGAACAGTTCCGACTCGATTAATTCCGAAGGCAATGCCGCGCAGTTGATGGCGACAAACGCGCCCCGCCGATGTGTGCGCCCGCCTTCGTGAATGGCTCGCGCGACGAGTTCCTTGCCGGTTCCGCTTTCGCCGCGAACGAGGACTGTGGCATCCGTGTCGGCGATTTTCTCGATTAACAAACGCAAGCTTTGCATCGCGGGCGAAGCGCCGAGAAGCTGTCCGGTTTGTCCGGCGGCGAGTTCGAGGCGTTGGCGCAAGTGATCGTTTTCGCGTCGTAGCCGGATTGTTTCCAGCGCGTTCTTCACGACAAGGCGCAGATCGTCAACCTCGAACGGTTTGGAAAGATAATCGTAAGCGCCGCCCTTGATTGCTTCAACGGTCATGCGTTCGTTGCCGTGTGCGGTGATGATGACGACAAGCGGCGCATCCTTTTGCGCGTGCAGCTCGCGCAGATAATCGAGTCCCGTTTCGCCCGGCAGGTTCACATCTAGAAGCAGCAAGTCGGCGTTTCTGGAGGCGAGTTCAGCGCGCGCGGCGTTGACGCTGTCGGCTTCCGCAATTTCGTAATTAAAACTGCTCAAAGCACGGCGCATTCCGTAGCGCGCAGCTTCTTCGTCATCGACAATGAGAAGGCGTAAGCTGTCTTTGTTAATGGTCATGGATCGTCCTTGTCAGATAAGCCGTCAGCGCGCGAGCGGCAGACGCAGTTCAAAGCGCGCGCCGCTTTCTTCGACGTGTGCGACGGCGAGGCGCGCAGTGCCGCCGACTTCTTCGATTCGTTTGCGCACGATGGCGAGGCCGAGACCTGTGCCGCGTTGTTTGGTGGTAAAGAATGGTTCCCAGATGCGTTCGGAGAGTTCTTCGGAGACGCCTGCGCCACCATCCGTGACGGCGATGTTGAGCGCATCTTCAATTGTTCGTGCTTCGACGAAAATACTCTTATTGGCGGCGGTTGCGTGCAGGGCGTTGAGCAGTAGATTTGAAAACGCATCGCGAAGCGCAGAGGCACGCGCGCCGTCGAGCTGAAGCCCTGCGCAATGATTATCCAACTCGATTTTCACATTGCGCTTGCTCGCTTCGACGCGAAAGAGCGTGATGATTTTTTGCATCAATTCATCAACGCTGCACGGCGGATCAGCGGGCGGCGCGTTGCGCGCGAAGCTTAAAAGCTGTGTCACGCTGCGATTCAGCCGATTGGTTTCGCCGACGATCAAATCCAGATCACGCGCATAATCGCCGGACAGATTTTCGTCTTCGCGCATGACCTGCGCAATTGATTTGATCGCCGATAATGGATTCTTAACTTCGTGCGCGATTGTCGCCGCCATGCGACCGAGCGAAGACAACCGTTCTTCCTGCGCGAGCCGTTCTTCGAGCCGCGAGTTCTCTTCCAAGAGCCAGCAGTCCTCAATGGCAATCGCCACTTGCCCGGCCAAAACTTCGAGCACAGCGTGGACATCTGCTGTCAAAAATTCGTCGGGCGCGTTAATCAACATCGCGCCCATGACACGAGCTTCGCGCCTGAGCACATAGATTCGATTGAATCCATATTCCTGCGCCAAGTGTGCATCATTCATTAATGCTGCATGGTGCGTTTGCGCTTCCGCGAAAATGCGCTTCATTTCATGCGCGAAATTTTTATCTTTACTGAGAAACAAATCAACCTCTGCGTTATCAGACGCGCGGGCGTTATTGTTCGTTTCGTTTGCGATAACGCGTATGCGCCTTAGATTCAAGCTCTCGGCGGTTCGCGCTTCGATAAAGGCGAGCAGTTCGGGCAGGCGTTCGTACTGCCCTGCGTGCGCTCCGATGCTCGCAACAACGTCGCGGTAAAGCGTCGCTTCGCGTGCGACTAATTTGTGAAAATAATGGTCGAGCCGATTGCGCAAGGGTGCTGCGACGAGCGCGAGCGCGAGTATCAATAGCGTTTCGAGTGCGCCCGCGCGTAAGCCGTAGTGCGTCGTCGTATATTCGCCGAGCGTGCGTATGCCGTAAAGATAAATGACGAGCACGACAGCCGCAAACGAGGCGATGACGAGGCTCTCCTTGATTATCAATTCGAGATAGCGGTAACGATAAATGTGATAAGCCAGAAGCGCCGTCGGCAAAAGCGATCCGAGATTAGCGAACGTTTGCAAATACAAACCTGTTCGCTGAGAGCGCCCGAACAAAAAGACTGCGACGATTAAGACGGCGATGACAGCAAAGGAAGCGGCGAGCGTTTGCATCAAACGTCGCTCGTTGTCGGCTTTTGCACGGCGCGCGAGGATTAGATCACTAACGGCGACAACAACGAGCGCGTAAATCGCCCAGAGCATAAAAGCCTGCACGAAATTAAGGCCGAGCAGGAAAGGAAGTCCGGCGAGTTTATCGAGCATCGGCTGGTAAGCCCCACGCCAGATTTGGGGAACGGAGATGAAAAGAAAAAGCGCCGGAGTGTAAGAGAGAAAAACGCGGGCGCGTTCGATGGTGGTGAGTTTGCGCGCTTGTGCGTCGGCCCACAGATGCAGATGAACATGCAGCAGCAGCGAGTAAGCGAGCGTGATGCTGATGCACGCGATGGTGTCGCAGATGCGAAGCTGTGTGCTCCAGCGCTCTGTTTGAAGACCGAGCAAATCGTGTAGGGCGAGTGCGAAATTGCTCGCGTGCCATGCGCCGATGGCGACGGCAAGCGCAAGCAGCACTCGCTCAATATTCCCTAAGTTGCGCCTACGTCGCCACAACAGCGCGACCACCCACAAATGCAGCGCCGCGCCCGTGCTGTATCCGACAAGCTTTAAGACTTCAAGCGGCGACATGAGTTTCGCATCTCACAAGACCGGCAAGCCGAAAGCGCATACTGAAATAATCAGGCTATGAACAAGGCAGTTTCGCGTCCGCCGGATGCAGCGAGCCTTACTGCGCACGTGTACTCGCGCTGTTGTTCGGAGCACTCGTCGTCGCTGGTGTAAGAATCAATTCCGTGCGGCGATTGCGTGCGCGGCTCGCGGCCGTTTTGTTCGGCGCAATTGGATTGCCCGCGCCCATACCATTCGCTTGAATGCGCGCGGCGTCGATTCCGGCGCGGGTTAATTGTTCGAGCAAAGCTTGCGCGCGTTCCTGCGTGAGTTGCTGCAAGGCTGATTCTGCGCCGCGATTATCCGTAAAAGTTTCGACGGCAATCTGATAGTCGGGATTGTTGGCGAGCAGTGCTGCGAGCGGTTCGAGCTTTGTTGCAGCAACCGGAGACAGAAGACTTGCGCGCGGATTCGTCCAAAGGGATTCGGGCAAGGTGAGCACAATGCCGCGCGTTGTTTCGCGCACTGTGCCAAAGCGCGCGAGCGTTTGTTTGAGCGTCGCGGCGGATTCACGTTGCTGCGTAGTTTTTTGCTCTGCGGCGAGGCGCGTTTCTTCGGCGCGCTTTTCGCCTTCGATACGCGCGAGTTTGAGTCTGGCGTCTTCGCCTTCGGAGCGCACGCTTTGCAATTCGTCGCGCAGCCGCGCCACTTCGTAACGAACATCGCGCAGTTGAGTTTGCGCGTTGGCGGCGTCGCGTTCGGCAAGTTCACGCGCGTGTTGCTCGCGTTCGAGCGCAACGCGCAGATCGGAAGTTTCTTTCGTAGAGTTGGCAGCGGATTCTTCTGCTTCGCGCAAGTCTGCATCGCGGCGCGCTACTTCATCGCGTTGCAGACGTGCAGCACGATGCGCCTGCGCTGTTTCTTCTGCGCGCACGCCGAGACTTGTGGCGCGGCGCGCGGCGGCGTCTATTTCCGCTTCGGGCTGTTTGAGACGCCAAGCACTTTCGGATGTTTCAAGCTGCGCCTGCGCTTCCTTCAATTCGGCGGGCGCGTCCTGTGCGGCTCCGGCAAAGCGCGCGATGTTAATGGATTGACGCGCGCCGAGAAGCGACACGGGCGTGTTGCGATATTCAAGGTCTGCCACTTCGGGCAATCGTTGATTGCTATTCAGGTAATCGCTGGCGTTGCCGAGATACTGCACGTTGATCGTTGCGACCTCAGCGCCCGCAGGCTTTTGCGGCGGCAGATTTTCGAGCACGACCATACGGCTCGGACTCTGTATCAGAAAATGCGGTTCGGCGGTGACGAGCAGTGCGAAGGTTTGCAGAGGGGTCGTCACATCCAATTTGGAATTAACGATGAAGCTGCCGCCGCGTTTGATTTCGCCGAGATTATCAACGTGGCCTTCGGGTGAAATCGCCCACAGTATATATGTCGTGTAAAGGCCGCCGAGTTCGGAAGCGCGCGGCAGATTTTCGACGCTCAATTCAACGCGCGTGCCGCGTCGCCCGGCGCGTCGCACTTTGGCTTCGCCGCTCAAGCGCGGCAGCAGTGTCGTGCCGCGAAACTTAACGCCGACGGTTTGATCGAGCGGATAAGTAATCGCAATCGTCTGCCGTTTTTGATCCCCCTGCTGCGCGAGAGACTGCGCGGCGAAGCAACACAACAGCAGCAGCGTCCAGATTAGCCGCCGTCGAAAAAAAGAGTTCAGGAGTTTCATAAATCAATCGTCCTTTCAAATTCGAGTATGGACGTTTCGGGAGTTGCACTTCTCTCAAAGAAAAGCGTAGACGTATGTTTTATGGATGCGCAATTATCGCTCATTGTTGCCGCGTGCGGTTCGACGCAAACACGCGCCGCGACGTTGCGGCCTACATTTAACCATCGAAGGCTTTGATCTTCGGAAAAAGCTCTTAAAGGTAAAAAGGCCGCCTTTGCTCCAAAGACAGCCTACCCGATTTCCTTCGCAATTTTTGCTACATCGCGCCGCGCCGGTTGGCCGCAAGTTGCGCAACGGCAATAGCCATCGCCGATATAGGTAAAATATGAACGAAGCCGCCTTTGCCCATTAGCAGCAAGATCAGCCAAATCAAGGTGAGCGCTCCGGCGACAATCCACAGCATAAATTTTTCCGCTCTGTTTTCCTCATCAACGCCAAAAATTTATCAACGATTTACGGCGACGCCAGCGCCCTGCGGTAAACCGACGGCGCGCAAGCCGACGTGCGCCGGATCGCTGCCGACGACGAAGGATGAGTTTGCGTTAACCGGAGCGGCAATCAGCACGCGCGGCGCACCCGCATCGCTGCTTCCCTGTTGACGCGACTGCTCTGTTTCATCTGCGCGCCAGATCAAGCTTCCGTCACGTCCGCTCAATCCGATGGCAAACGAAGGCACGGCGGCGATGATGACATCCAGCGTGTTATCGCCGTTCAAATCGGCGAAGGCGGCAGAGGCAGCGTCGGTTGCGCCTCCTGCATACCACTTTATTTTTCCGGTGCTGACATTGATCGCCACCACGCGATTGCTGCGCGTAATCATTAAAGCTTCGGGCACTCCATCGCCGTCCAGATCGGCGGCGGCAAGCGTGCCGCGCGGCGCATCGGCTTTATCCGTCGCCACTCGCCACAGCGGGCGCAAATCAGTTCCGTTAAGCGCAATCAAACCCTTGTCCGTGCCGATCATCAATATCGAAGCGTTCGCCATTTGCACGACGAGCGGCGCGGTGGTGATCGAAGCATCGAGCTTGATTGTGCGAAGGCTTTTGCCGCTCATGTTTCGCACTTCGACGACTCCGTTCGAGAGCGCGAGGGCAAGGCTGCGCTCCGCGCCCGTATTGAGCGCTGCCGGAGCACCGACGGCGTTCGCCGCCAACTTCGTTTGCGAAAGAATGCCGCCCGTTTCGCCGTTGAGCACCACAAGCGAAGAGGTGCTGTCATCCACGATGGCGATCTCCGGCGCGCCGTCCCCATCGAGGTCAAAACTCGTGCCGCTTGCCGCGCGTCCTGAAATGGGAGCGCGCCATAATTCGCGTCCCGTCGCACCGTCTAAGCTTCGCACGCCGCCATCATAAGCGACCACTAAATTTGCCAGAGGCTTTTGCGCTGAAGAAACGATGATTGGCGCGAAGGCCGCCGCGCCGCTGTTGCCCGTCGCTTCACCGCGTCTGGCGCGCGGCCTGAAACGCGTTGTCCATAATGCGACGCCGGTTGCGCCGTTCAGCGCGTAGACGTTGCCGTCCGCGTTGACGCCGACGAGATCATAGCCGGACGCATCACGCAAATGCGCGGCGAGCGGCTGCGAGACATTGCCCGTCGCGGTGCGCCAGCCGACGTTCGCAGGCGGCTGCAAAATGCGCTCGACTGGCGGAGTAATTGTCGGAGTGCGCCCGATTATCGGAGGGCGTGTGTTGCTCATGCCTTCAAAGCCCGGCGCGTTTGTTATCTGCACGGGGGCGGGCGTTGAATAACTTCCTGTTTCGCTTGCGGCGGGCGCGACGCGCCAGAAATAATTTCCCGGCGGCAAGTCTCTCACAACATATTCACGGCCAACGACAGCGCGATCAAACACGATGTCTGTGAATTCAGCGTCGCTCGCAAGCTGCAATCTGTAGCGCGTGACTCCCTGCTCGCCGCTCCAGCGTATGCGTGTCGCGGGCTGTTGCGCGGCACCGGAAGTTTGCGGCGGCCTTCGCTTCTGCGCGCTGGCGATGGCACGCGGCGCGACGATGAGAGTGGCACCGAGTACAAATAAAAAAGCGTGCTTTAACACGATTCTGAAATGCCTTTGAGTGTTCGACATACTGATTGTACCCTGTCTGAATTTTAGTTTTGTGTTGCTTTCGATTCGAGAAAACTCAAAGAGTTTCATTTAATTTATATCCGACGCCGCGCACCGTCAATACATACTGCGGATTCTTCGGATCATCTTCGAGCTTGTTTCGCAGACGATTGATGTGCGGGTCTATGTTGCGCTGGTAGCCTTCGTATTCCGTGCTCCAGACTTTATCGAGCAGCGAGTTTCTAGACCACGCGCGCCCCGGCTCCGAAGCCAGCAATTCCAATATCTGAAATTCGAGCGGCGTTAGATTCACGTCTTCGCCGCGACGCAGAACTTGATGGCGGCGTTTGTCTATCACGATATCGCCGACTTCTATGCGCTCCTTGTCCGCGCTCGCGTCGGATTGATTGCCGCCGCTGCTGCGGCGCAACAAAGCATTAACGCGCATTTCGAGTTCGCGCGGGCTGAAAGGTTTTGTCAAATAATCGTCTGCGCCCGCTTCAAAGCCAGCAACTTTATCGTCCACCTGATCCTGCGCCGTCAAAAAAAGCGCGGGCGTTTTGATGCCTTTGGCGCGCACGCGCTGCAGCAATTCGATGCCTGTCATGCCCGGCATCATCACGTCGAAAATAAAGCAATCGAACTTCTCCGACACTGCAGAATCGAGTGCCGCCGCGCCGCTTTCCCTTTCTTCCACCTCGAACCCGAGCCGCCGAAAATACTCCGCCAGCAAAAGGCGCATACTGAGATCATCATCCACAATCAAAAGTTTCTGGCTCACGCTTTATCCACTCGTCTTTCGTTTTATCACTATTAACTTGCCGGAGAGATATGTTTGGCGCGGGCGATTATAGCGCACTTGCGCGGCTGTCAACCTAAATATTTGCGGTCATCAACGGCGATGGATAAATTAGCCGCGAGCCGCCTTCGCCTTGACGCCGTGCGGCTTTGGTAAGTATATTTTCTGTTTGCCATTTTAGCAGAATCAACTGCTATCCTGTTTTGATCCTTCGCGAACGCGCTGCCTGACTAATGCACGATCTACGCCGACTCCTAAAATATCTAAGGCCGCATCTCGGAAAGTTCTTGTTGGCGACAATCGCAATGCTGTTGTTC